>WNGF01003225.1_pt1 | contig 22388 bp, 14 predicted proteins | sample 5400641 | NCBI WGS metagenome assembly WNGF01 (sample SAMN13153371, study PRJNA577476) | soil metagenome | isolation source: 80 cm soil or saprolite under grassland replicate 2 | place: USA:California | collected 2016-06-15 | reverse complement strand
TGTCGAACGCGACGGCGGGATCGCCGCCGGCGTCGTAGACGCCACCGGTCAGCCGCGTCACACCGGGAATCAGCGTCCCGAGATGGTCACGGTCGGTCGAGGTGCAGCACCAGGTCTGCCCGCCGTCGTTGGAGAAGTAGGTCCCGGAATAGGCGTCGCCGAGCGCGCTGCACGGTGTCCCATTGACCATGCACGTCCACGTCCGGCTGACGTAGTCGTTCGCCGACGCGACGACGCGGTTCGGGTTGTTCGGATCGACCGCGATCGAGGTCTCGTTCTGTGGGGCCGCGGCGGTGTCCTGGTTGACGAGGATATCGGGCGGCAGGATCGATGTCCCGTCGAGAGGGCTCGACAGGACGATGTTCGGGGTGATCGGGGTAGTCGGGCCGGGCGGTGGTGCGTCGGGCTCGCCGGCCTCCTCCTCGATGAACGCCGAGAACCGGATCTGCAGGCCGGCGGCCCCGCGGAGGGCCGCGACCTTGCCGGCAAGCGTCGTGATGTCGTACTTCGGTGAGGCGGCGATGGCCGATGGCAGGGCCATGGCCAGGACGGCGGTGACCACCATGGCCGGGCCGAGCGCGGTGCGAGCTCTCACGGGGACGCTCCTCCTATGGGCATGCGCGACCGCCCAAGGGGTTGGTGACCGGACGCCGTCTCCCCGCTGGCGCTGATCGAATCGGGCAGTCAGCCATGCATGGATCGAAAGAGGCGAATACCGTACTACGGACGGCCCCGGAGCAGCTCCGGCGAGATTTCCGCGACATGAGCGCCACGCGCCGCCGCACAGCTCGCCGACCGGCAAGCTCAGAACGACGGACGCTGTGATGACGAGCGCCCGGAGCGCCGGCTAGTCGCGCGCGAGCACAGAGAGCACGTTCCCGGCCGGGTCCTTGAACCAGGCGATGTTGGGTCCCTCGTCGCGGAAGATGCCCTTCTCGTCGGTGGCCGGGCCGTCCCCCGTCCCGGTGTAGTGCTCGAAGCGGACCCCTGCCCGGCTGAGCTCGTCCACCGCGCGGTCCACGTCGGGGACCGGGAAGTTGAGGACCGTGAACGTGGCCGGAACGTGATCGTCCTTCGGATAGAGCAGGACGTTGGTGCCGCCGGAGAGATGCAGCGTCAGCATCGCGTTCTCCTCCGTCACATCGAGGCCGAGCGTGTCCTCGTAGAACTCCCGTGCCCGCTGGATGTCGTTGACGGAGAACCCAGGGAATCCCCTCGAGTCCTTCAGGATGGAGGTCGCGGCAGGCAACATGTGCCGACTCCTTTCGTGGCTTCGGGAAACCCATCCCATGGTCGCCCGAGACACGGTCGGCCGCGCATCAGTCGGCCAGCGCTCCACCTTGCATTCCCGTGAATGGAGTCTGTGGCTCGGCCGAGATGCCTTGTGCGTGCGTCAACCGCATAGCATTGCCGGCATGACGCGGGCAATGCCCCCCGGCCCCGCGGTTGAGCGGCTGGCGCATGACCTCTTCGACCGGGGTCCCGGGGACCCGCTGACCGAGGAGCTTGCCGGGTGGTTCGCGGGATCGGTGCGGTTCCGCGCGTTCGCCGATGCACACCGCGACAAGATCCGCAAGAAGCTCCGCACCGCGGCCAGCGCAGAGGCGCTCCGCGACGTGCGAGTCGAGCTGCGGGTCGCGCGCCTGCTCCTGGCGGATCGCCGGGTCGAGCTGGCGTTCGAGGCATACGGCTCGGGGAGGGTCGGGCCGGATTTCACGGTCGCCTTTCGAGGCGAGCAGAGCTTCAACCTGGAGGTGACGCGGCAGCGGGGTGTGCCCCGTGCGACGGGCCACGGCGCGCCGTTGCTGGCAAAGCTCCGTCAATTGCCGCCGAGCGCGCCGAACGTCGTCCTCGTCGCGATCGAGGGCGACACGGCAGCTGCTCTCGACGTGGCCGCGCTGACCCTCGCGCTCCGATCCCGGGCCGACGCCAAGGACGAGACATTCTTCTCTGCTCGCGGATTCGAAGGGACACGGGGGTTCTACGAGCGATATCTGCGGCTCGGTGGGGTGCTGGTGTGGTGTGAGGCCGCGGCCGGTGCCGCACGCGTCGGGCTGTGGATCAACCGGTCGGCGCGCATCGCCGTGCCGGAGCGGGCCGCGCGGGCGTGCCTACAGTGCCTGCTCGGGAGCCAGTAGACGCGTTGAACGGGCGACTGCGCGCAGGCTACGGGGATGCGCCGCAACCGAATCGCACCCTTTCCGGCCCGCGCCGTGGGCCGACGCGCGACGGTCGGCGGCCTAGTCTGCTTCGTGGATCGCCGTCAGCAGAACGGCGGCCGACGCCCTCGACGACCTCGCGCGTACCGGGAGGTCGTCGACCAACCTCGCATCTTCCGATCCACGCGCCGGAACCCTCGCCGGTCCACCTCCTCCCCGACCGGCGAGGACCGGCCTTCCGCCGACCGGGAGCCCTCGATGACGCACAGGCCCCACCGTCCCCTCGAGGCACCGCTCTACGATCCGCGCCTGGAGCACGATGCATGCGGCGTCGGGTTCGTCGCCGATGCCGGCGGGCAGTCACGCGATCGGGTCCTGCCGTTGGCCCTCGCGGGGCTCGGGGCGCTGGGCCACCGCGGCGCGTTCGCGGCGGACGGCCAGACGAGTGACGGCTCGGGCATCGGCCTGCCGCTCGAGCCCTCCGTCGTGGCCGGCCTCGCGTCGGGCGTCGGGCCGCGCCCGGGCATCCTCGGCCTGTTCGTGCCGCGCGGCCGTCGCGGCCGGGCGGCGGCACGGGCGATCGTAGAGGCCGCCATCGCTGCCGAGGGTCTGGGGCGTCCGGCATGGCGGATCGTGCCGATGGACGCGACCGTTCTTGGCGCCGAGGCGTTCGCCAGCCGTCCGCTCGTCGTCCAGGCGATCGTTGCCCGGCCGGACGGTTGCCCGGTATCGCGCTTCGAGCTGATCCTCGTCCTTGCGGCCCGGCGCATCGAGAGCCTGGCGCGGGCGGCGGGTCTCGACGTGGCCGTGACCTCGGCCTCGGCTCGTCGCATCGTCTACAAGGCGCTCATCGCCGGCGGCCGTCTCGCCGATCTCTATCCCGACCTGGCGATGCCCCTTCGTGTCGCCTACGCAGTCTTCCACCAGCGCTACGCGACGAACACGATCCCGGTCTGGCGACTGGCCCAGCCGTTCCGCACGCTGGCCCACAACGGCGAGATCAACACCGTTCGCGGCAACCGCGAGCAGGTCCGGGGGCGCCGTCGCGACCGGACGCCGCGCGGGCTCGCGTCACGTCTCCTCGAGGTGGGGCCGCTGGCGTCGCCGGACGGCTCCGATTCGCTCTCGCTCGACGAGGTGATCGAGGCGCTCGTCGCCACCGGCTGGCGAACCGAGACCGCCCTTCTGGCGACGATCCCCGACGCGCCCGCCCTCCGGACGGCGTCCGACGCATCGGTCGAATCCTTCTTCCGGCGGATCGCGGGCTTCATCGCCCCCTGGGACGGGCCGGCCGCGATCGCCTTCGCCGATGGTCGCCGGGTGGGCGCCATCGTGGATCGCAACGGCCTGCGGCCGGCGGCATACGCCATGACCGCCGCTCGCCTCGTGGCGCTGGCCTCGGAAGCGGGCGCGGTGCCGCTCCAGGCGTCGGAGGTCGTCCGGCGCGGCCGGCTCGGGCCAGGCGAGATGCTGCTCGTGGACCCGGCCCGTCACTCGATCTGGGAGGGTGTCGAGGCGAAGCGGACGGCCGTCGCCGAAGCGCGTCGAGGATCGCGCAGCCGCGCCGTGGGACCGAGTCCCAGCACGGCCAATCGACCGGCCCACGGACCGGGTCACGCACCGGCTCGCGGCCGCTCGGAGTCGCGAGGAACCGACCGGCCGTCCACGCCGACGGCCCTGCCAACGGCCCTGCGGTTCCTCGCCGGCCTGGACGCCGAACGGCATCGCCTCGACGTCAAGACGATGGCCCTGGAGGGTCACGAGCCGCTCTGGAGCATGGGCGACGATACGCCGCTCGCGTCCCTGGGACGGGTGGATCGCCCGGTGGCCGACCATCTCCGCCAGGCGTTCGCGCAGGTGACGAACCCGGCGATCGACCCCGAGCGCGAGCGGGCCGTCGTGGACCTGTCCGTCGAGCTTGGACCGCGGCCACCCTTGCTCGGCGGCCTCCCGGCCGGCAGGAGCCAAACCATCCGTCTCGCCGGACCGATCGTCCAGGATCTCAAGGGGGCACTGGCGAGCGCGTCTTTCGGCGTGGCCCGGCTGGACGCCACCTGGGATCCGGCGAGCGGGGCGCCGGGACTGGCGGCCGCCCTGGACCGCCTGGCGGATCGGGCGGTCCGGCTGGCCGAGCGGCGGCGACCCGGGGTTCTGGTCGTGTCCGACAGGCGGATCTCGATGCGTCGCCTGCCCATCCCGTCCGTCCTGGCGGTGGGCGCGACCCACACGGCCCTCACCGACGCCGGCCTGCGCGGCCGGATCGACGTGGTGGCCGAGGCGAGCGACGTCCTGGATGTCCACGCCGCCGCGATGGCGCTCGCCGCGGGAGCAACCGCCGTCCGGCCGTGGCTCGCCATCGAGCTGGCCGCGGAGCTGGCCGGTAGCCGCGGCGCCGAGGAGTTGACCGCGGACGGTGCCGTGGCGAGGCTCGTCGACGCGTTCGAAATCGGCCTGCGCAAGACTCTCGCCCGGATCGGCATCTCGGCGGTCGCGTCGTACGTCGGCGCCGCGCTGTTCGAGACCGTCGAGCTCACGTCCGAGCTCGTGGCGCGCTGCTTCCCGGCGGCGCCGGGCTGGCCGGGGCGGGTCGGCCTGGTGGCCATCGCCGAGCGCCAGCTGCGACGGCTCGCGACCGCCCGGACGATGGGCGCGGCGGGCGGAGCCGACCAGCTGCCGGCGTCCCGGCTGCCCGACCCGGGCTTGGCTCGCTTCCGCGCCGACGGTGAGCGCCACCTCTACGCGCCACAGGTCGTGAAGGTCATGCAGGCGCGCGTGCTGGACGAAACGTCGGGAACGGTCGCCGGAGTCGCTGCGAGCCGGGCCACCCGGCCCGACCCGGAGCCGGCGCTCGTCCGCGATCAGCTCCGCCTTCGCCGGCCGGCCGGTCGAAGGACAGTGCGGCTGGCCGACGTGGAGCCGGTCGAGGCGATCGCACGCCGCTTCGTGGCCTCGGCCATGAGCGTGGGCGCCCTGAGCCCGGAGGCGCATCGCGCGGTGACGATCGGCATGCAGCGGGCGGGCGGTGCGGCCAACACCGGCGAGGGTGGCGAGGATCCGGCCTGGTACGCGCCGGGCCCCGACGGCGAGCGCCAGGACGCACGGATCAAGCAGGTCGCGTCGGGACGTTTCGGGGTGACCACCGCCTATCTGGCCCGCGCCGACCAGCTCGAGATCAAGATCGCCCAGGGCTCCAAGCCGGGCGAGGGCGGTCAGCTGCCCGGCCGCAAGGCGACGGCCTATATCGCCGCCCTGCGCCGGGCCCAACCCGGACAGGCGCTCATCAGCCCTCCGCCCCACCACGACATCTACTCGATCGAGGACCTGGCCCAGCTCATCGCCGATCTTCGGGCCGTCGCGCCACGAGCGAGGATCGGCGTCAAGCTCGTCGCCAGCCGGGGTGTCGGCACCATCGCCGCCGGCGTGGCGAAGGCCGGCGCCGACTACATCCACCTGGCCGGCCATGCCGGCGGCACGGGCGCGTCGCCGCTCAGCTCGATCAAGCACGTCGGCGTGCCCTGGGAGCTCGGCCTGGCCGAGACGCACCAGGTCCTCCTCCGCAACGGCCTGCGCGACCGCGTCGCCGTGCGGACGGACGGGGGCGTGCGCTCGGGCCGCGACGTCGTGGTCGCCGCGCTGCTCGGTGCCGAGGAATTCGGGTTCGGGACCGCCCTGCTCATCGCCATCGGCTGCGACATGGCCCGCCAGTGTCATCTCGACACGTGTCCGACCGGCGTCGCCACCCAGCGCGACGACCTGCGAGCCAAGTTCACCGGCACGCCGGAGCAGGTCGAGCGGCTGGTGCGCGCGATCGCGGCGGAGGTCCGGCTCGTGCTGGCCGAGATCGGCGCCCGATCGCTCGCCGAGATCGTCGGCGAGGCGCGCCGGTATCTTCGGCCGGTCGCCGGCGCCAGCCTGGACCTGCGCGGGATTCTGGCTGCGCCGGTCTGGCCCGCGGGCGAGGCGCGCCGGGCGAGTCCGGCCGCCGCGGCCACAGTCGTCAGCCGCGAGCCGGCCTCGGGCCTGGAGCATCGGATCGTGGCCGAGGTCGCGGAGTTCGGGCCCGGCTCCGCCGGCGTCTTCGCGATCACCACCGCCGACCGCTCGTTCGGCGCCGAGCTGTCGGGCGCCCTTGCCCGCGACGAGATCCGGGGTCCGGTTCGGCTGGGCCTCGGCGGTGCGGCCGGCCAGAGCCTGGGCGCCTTCCTGGCCGACGGCATCGAGCTCCGGCTCACCGGACAGGCCAACGACTACGTCGGCAAGGGCATGGCCGGCGGGGTCCTCATCGTCCGGCCGGAGCCCGACATCCCGAATCCGGAGCGCCAGGCGGTGGCTGGCAACACGTGCCTGTACGGGGCGACCGGCGGGCGCCTCCACCTCGTCGGCCAGGCCGGCATGCGGTTCGCCGTCCGGAACTCGGGGGCCGAGGCGGTGGTGGAGGGCATCGGCGCTCACGGCTGCGAGTACATGACCGGTGGCACCGTTGTCGTGCTCGGTCCGATCGGACCGAACTTCGGCGCCGGCATGACCGGTGGGCGCGCCTACCTCCACGGGCCCGCAGGCCTGGCCCCGGATGCCCTGCATCGCGGCGCCGTGGCCGCCAGCCAGCTGTCAGCGATCGTCCGGGAGCGCAGAGACGGCGCGCTGCTCGTGGCGGACCTGGTCCGGCTCCTCGATGCGCACCGGGCCGCCGGATCGGCGCTGGCCGCGCAGATCGTCTCCGGCGGGCGCGTGCCGCTCGACGAGTTCTGGCTCGTCGAGCCCGCCGAGGCCGACGCCGCGGGACGGGTCGCCGCCGGGGTCGCGCCCCGGGTCGTCACCGCATCGCAACCTTCTCGCGACCTGGTCGCAGCCGACGGGCGGCGAGCGGACGGCTAGCCTGTCAGGACTGGCCGCGAGCCGGCCAGCAGACATCGCCCGCCGATCACCTGTCGAGGTGCTCCGATGATCAATGCCTCAGATCGCCACCTCGGTTTCGATGCCGTCCGAAACGGCCGAGCCGCCCCCGTGACGTGTGCGGCGTGTGGCTGCCGCCTGGAACGCGTCGGGATCGTCGGCCGGGCGGCCTGGTTCCATTTCGCGCCGATGGCGGGTCGCGACGCGCGCGGCTGCCGGATCGACTGCGCCGAGCTGGCCCACGACGCCGGCGGCCGCAGCTAGCCGGCCGAGCGCATCGGCCGCCTGCCGGCGGCCACTTATCGCGCGGGCTCGGCCTCCAGCCGGTAGCCGACGCCGCGAACCGCCACCACGTCCGGACCGCCCGCCGCGCGGACCTTGGAGCGCAGCCGGGCGAGATGCGGCTTGAGCCAGAGCAGGTCCGGATCCGCCTCGGCCGGCCAGCCCGCCCGCGCCAGGCGGTGGTGCGGAACCAGGTCGCCGCCGGCTCGCACGAGGGCCTCGAGGATGCGGTACTCCGTGGGCGTCAGGCTGAGCCCCCGGTCGCCGACCCGCGCCTCGTGACGTCCGGGCTCGATGCGGAGCGCACCCAGCGACAGCCCGCCGCCCGCCGCCGAACGCTCGCTGGCCGGTCCGGCCCGGCGCATGAGCGCACGGATCCGGGCGAGCAGCTCGGCCCGTCCGAACGGCTTGACGAGATAGTCGTCGGCCCCGATCTCCAGCGCGCGCACCTTGGCCTGCTCGTTGCTCTCGCCCGACACGACGAGGATCGGGACGTCACCCGAGGCTCGCATCTGGCCGGCCACGGTGAAGCCGTCTGGACCGGGCATGGCCAGGTCCAGGAGCACGACGTCCGGTCGCTCCTCCCGAAACCGCCGGACGGCGGTCAGGCCGTCGTAGGCGGTGATCACCTGGTGGCCCTCCGTCCCGACGAGGGCCGTGATCGCGCCGACCATGGCCGGATCGTCGTCGACGACGAGGATGCGGAGCGGCCGGGTCGCGGACATCGTGGACGTCGCCCTTTAGACCGCCACCGCCGCGGGCATGGCCACGACGAACCGGGCTCCCACGCCGTCGGTCGGCTCGCACCACAGCCGGGCATCCATCGACTCGGCCAGCCGACGCGCGGCGAAGAGGCCGATCCCGGAGCCGCGGGCCGTATGCGTGTCGCGCCGGGCGTACGGCTCGAAGATCCGCTCGCGCCACTCGACCGGGATTCCCGGCCCCTCGTCCGCCACACCGAGGTGGACGAACCCCTCGACCAGCGAGCTGTCGATCGTGATCGTCGTGTCCGGCGGGGCATACTTGACCGCGTTCTCGACGAGATGCTCGACGATCTGGCGCAGTCGAGGTGGGTCGACCAGGACGAACAGGCGGATCGGCATCTGGACATCGGTGCGATGACGTCGGAGCAGCGGCCGGATCGAATCGAGCAGCGATTCGACGGCCCCGCGCAGATCGACCGGGACGACCTCGGCCGGCAGGTCGTGCATCGGCCGGACCGAGGCGAGGATGGAGTCCACCAGCCGGTCCAGGCGCTCGATCTGCTCGATCGTCGCGTTGTGCCAGCCCGACCGGATCGCGCGACGCTCCGGATCGCGAGACTCGCGCCCGTCGAGCGGCGGCTCGTCGGCCAGAAGGTCCGTGTAGGCGCGTACGACCGCGAGCGGCGTGCGCAGCTCGTGGGTCACCAGCGCGATGAGCTCGCTGCGGGCCTCGTCGATGGCCTGGAGCGACGCGACCTGGGCCTCCGCCTCGCGCGTGATGCGCCCCTTCTCGATGACGGCCGCCAGGAGGTCGCCGATCGCGGAGAGCTGCTCGACGTCCGGCTGGCTGAATTCCCGCGGCTGCTCGGTCTGGACGTTGAGGACCCCCACCACCTGGTCGTGCCACGACAGCGGCACGGAGAGCATGGAGGCAATGAACCGGCGCTGGTCCAGGCCCCGGACCCAGAGGAAGCGTGGTTCGTGGCGGACGTCCGGGATGATCGTCGGCTCGCGAGTCGCCGCCACCCGGCCCGTGACGCCTTCCCCGAGCGGGACCCGGGCGCGCCCGATCTGGAACCGATCCAGGCCGTTGGTGGCCGCGAGCGTCAGGTAGGCGCCGTCACGGTCGAGCAGGTAGAGCGACGAGACGTCGGCGTGGAGCGCGTCGCGCGTCTCGTCGACGATCGTCTCCAGGAGCTCGTCCCAGGTCCGTGCCGTCGTCACGAGCCGAACGACCCGATGGAGGAACCGCAGCTGATCGAGCCGGCCGGGCTCACCTTCCGGGGAGCGGCGCGGATCGACATCGAGGCCGGACATGGTCGCCACGATACAAGCCTAGAGAACAATCGCCCGTCGCATGGTTGCGGGACGGTTGCGCCTCCAGGACGGAACGGGCGAGGACCGAACCGCCAGGGACGGCCGACGTGAGCCCGGAACGAGGACGACGATGGTGACCGCGCCGGGCAGGCACGCCAGGAGCCCAGGGGGGAGCCCGCAGTCGCGAGCCAACCCGGCCGTCCGCGCCGAGCCGGGTGGGATCGGGACGTCGGGCGCCCGGGATCCGCTGCGTCGCGAGGTCAAGCTGCTCGGATCCCTGCTCGGCCAGGTCATCGCCGAGCAGTCCGGCCCCGACCTGCTGGACCTGGTCGAGCGAATCCGTCGACAGGCGATCGGGCTGCGCCGGACCGACGACCCGGCCGAGCGCCGGCGGCTGGCGGGCGAGCTCGAGCGGGCCCTGCAGGCGATCGACGGCCCGGACGGCGGACTCGACCGAGCGGAGGCCCTCATCCGTGCATTCGGGCTGTACTTCCAGCTTGCCAACCTGGCCGAAGAGCGACATCGCGTTCGGACGCTCCGGCAGCGTGCCCGGGCCGGTCGTCGGGCCACCGTGGAGGGATCGCTGGCCTGGGCACTCGCCGGCCTGCCACCGGAGGCCGCCACCGAGGCGGCGCTGCGGGACCAGCTCGCACGGCTGGAGATCGTCCCCGTCCTGACGGCACACCCGACCGAGGCTCGCCGCCGGACGCTCCTCATCGCCCTCCATCGGTCCGCCGCGCTCGTGGAGCGGCTGGACGATCCGCGGCTGACGCCGGACGAGGACGCCGAACTCCGCCGGCGCCTCCGCGAGGAGATCACGATCCTCTGGCGGACCTCCGAGTTGCGACTCGCTGCGCCCACGCCCCTCGACGAGGTGCGGACGGCGATGGCGTTCTTCGACGAGACGCTCTTCCGAGCCGTTCCGCAGCTGTACCGGGCGCTGGACCAGGCCCTGGATCCGATCCTCCGGCCAGCGGCTCGCGGACGCGCCAGCGCCCGGGCCACGAGCGCGGCTGCGGCCAGCGACGCCGGCCGCACCGGCACACGGCCACCGATGGTGCCGGCCTTCCTCCGCTGGGGCAGCTGGATCGGCGGCGATCGCGACGGCAACCCCACCGTCACCGCCGAAGCGACCGTCCAGGCGATCCGCATCCAGGCGGATCACGTCCTGCATGGCTACGAGAACGTCGCGCTCCGGCTCATGCAGTCGGTCTCGCCGATCGTACCCGACGGCCGCCTTGCCGGACCGCTCGCCCGCCGGCTGGCGCGCGACGCCGACGACCTGCCGGAGGTGATGCGACAGCTGGACCGGCGGTTCCCGGCCGAGCCGTACCGACGCCGGCTGGGGGCGATGGCCGAACGCCTCCGCCGAACCCGGGCTCGGCTGACCGGTCAGCCCGCCGCGCTGACCGGCCGCTACCAGTCGCCGGCCGACTTCGTCGCCGAGCTGGGCGAGCTCCAGGCGGCACTCGTGGACGACGGCCTGGGCCGGATCGCCTATGGCGAGCTCCAGGATCTGCGCTGGCAGGCCGAGACGTTCGGGTTCCATCTCGCCTCGCTCGAGGTCCGCCAGCACTCGGAGGTACACGCGGGAGCCCTGACCGATGTGCGGGCCGGTCGGCTCGAGTTCGAGCAGCCGGCTGCCCCGGGCGTGACGGCTGCCGAGGTGGTGGCCACGTTCCGGGCGATGGCCGCGATCCAGGAGCGCTTTGGCGAGGCGGCCTGCCATCGCTACGTCATCAGCTTCACCCGTGGCGTCGAAGACGTCCTGTCCGTGCTCGAGCTCGCTCGTCTGGGCGGCTCCACCGCGATCGCCGCGACCGAGACGGCGGGGCTCGACCCGCGGAGCCCGGAGATCGATGTCGTGCCGCTCCTGGAGTCGGCCGACGCGCTCGAGTCGGCCGGTCCGATCCTGCGCGACCTGCTGGCCAACGAGGTGTACCGGCGGCACCTCCGAAGGCGAGGCGACAGGCAGGAGGTGATGCTCGGCTACTCCGACTCGAACAAGGAGTCCGGGTTCCTGGCGGCAAACTGGCTGCTCTACCGGGCCCAGGAGGCGCTCGTGAGGGAAGCCCGGGCCGCCGGGATCCAGCTGACGCTGTTCCACGGTCGGGGCGGTGCAATCGGTCGGGGCGGCGGGCCGGCCGGGCGGGCGATCATGGCCCAGGCACCCGGCTCCGTGGACGGCCGTCTCAAGCTGACCGAGCAGGGCGAGGTGATCGCCGCCCGCTACGGCAACCAGGCCATCGCCCGGCGCGAGCTGGAGCAGCTGACGGGGGCGGTGCTGCTGGCCTCCACGTCGGCCCACGACGATGCCGTCGCCCGTATCGCCGCCGACGGCGCGCCCCTGCTCGACGAGCTGGCCGACGTCGCTCGTCGCGCCTATCGGGCGCTCGTCTGGGATGACCCGGCGTTCGCAGGCTTCTTCCGAGCCGCCACGCCGATCGGCGAGCTCTCGGCCCTGCGGTTGGGATCGCGCCCGGCCTCGCGCGGCGGGAACACCGGGGCCGCCGGCCGCGACGACGGCGGAGTGGACCAGGGCGGCGGCGAGAGTGCCGGCGGCGACTCGATCGAGTCCCTGCGGGCGATCCCGTGGGTCTTCGCCTGGTCGCAGGCTCGTCTCAATCTGCCCGGCTGGTACGGCCTGGGGTCGGCCCTGGCAAGCATGCGCGATCGAGCGGGAGAGGCGGGCCTCGACCGGCTCGCCGAGCTATACCGCCGGTGGTCCTTCGTCGCGTCGGTCCTCGACAACGCCGAGCTGAGCCTGGCCAAGGCCGATATGTCGGTCGCTCGGCGCTATGCGTCACTCGCCGGCGGACGCGAAGCCGAACGGATCTGGGCCCGGGTCGAGGCGGAGTACGGGCTGACCGTCGAGCTCCTCCTGCGCGTCACGGGGCGGTCACGGCTGCTCGACGACGTGCCGGCGATCCAGCGCTCCGTCGCGCTGCGCAACCCTTACGTCGACTCGCTCTCGGAGCTCCAGGTCCGGCTCCTGTCCCGGCTGCGCGCCACGCCTCCTGACGACCCGGCCCACGGACGGCTGCTCCAGCTCGTCCAGCTCACCGTCAACGGGGTCGCGGCGGGCCTCCAGAACACCGGCTGACTCGCGGCGCGTCGGCGCGCTCCCTGGCGAGCCGACGCGCCTCCCGATTCGCGACGTCGTGGCGCCGGGCCGGGGCGCCGCGCCAGGTCACGGCGTAGGTCGCGGGCTAGGTCGCGGCCCTGCCGACGAGGATCAGGCCGACGACCCGTGCATAGTGCGAGTAGAAGGTGTTCGTGTGGATGATGCGGCCGCTCCTGTCGCGAACGGTCCGGGTCACCCACGCGTCGAAGCCAGCCGCCTCGTACTCGACCTGAGAGCGGACGCCCGGACGGAGCGAGGTCGTGTACTGGATCACCGTCGTGCTTGGCTGGTAGTTCCTGACCGTCGGCGCCGTGAAGCGGACCGTGCGGCCGTTCGGGACGCTGTACAGGGTGAACGTGACGATGCCGGGAACGGCATACGCCTTGATCAGCACCGGGTACGGCGTGTCGTTGCGCCAGGTCATGTCCTGGGCACCGCCGCCATCCGAGATGTAGACCGTTGCGTCGAGGCCCTTCGGATAACGGCTGATGTAGTAGAAGTGGTTCTTGCGCGCGCCCATCTGGAAGCCTGCCCGAAGCGCCGCGTTGAAGAGCGTCGTCGAGGTGGAGCAGATGCCGCCGCCGATCGTGTGACCCTCCACCGAGTGGCCGTCCACGATCGCGCCGCCCAGTTTGTAGCCCTTGGCCAGGGTGACGTCACCGACGGTCTGCCAGAAGCTGAACCACTGGCCGGGCGCCACGACCGTGCCGCTGATCGTGAGCGCCGGAATGGAGATGTTGGCGCCATAGCCGTTGTGCGGACCGGACACGTAGTAGGTCGTCCAGCTCGAGATCTTGCGCATGAGCGGCGCCGACTTCTGGGCCACTTCTGTGGTCAGGCTCGGCTGCTTGAGGATCAGAGCCGCACGCACCGGTTCGATGATCGGACGGCCGCCCGCCCCACGTTTGGCGAGCGACTCGACGACGGCCGCCGCCGTTGCGTCGACATCCAGGGAGCGGCCCGTCATCGACGCGGTGACGCCCACGATGTGACCGCCCTTGCCGATGAGGAACTGGGCGTCTCGGGCGGGACGGGCAATCTCGCTGACGAGCGGCTTCAGCGACTTCCTGATCGCCTTGGCGTCCAGCGTCGCCCCCCAGGTCCCTTCGGACCACGCGAACCGGATCCAGCCACGGACCTTCGCGGCGGAGATCGTCCATTGCTCACCGCCGGCCACGATCGTCACCTCGCTGGCCATCGCGGTCGCCCTCGCCCGGGCCGAGTTGGCCGCGTCCGTCGAGATGACCGGTGGGATCGATGCGATCGACAGCGGAACGGTCACCTCCGAAGGAGCCGCCGGATCGCGGAGGGTGGCAACCAGCGCCATGGCCGTCGAGCCCTGGCCGACGGCCCGTCCCCGGACGGATTCGGAGCTGACGAAGCCGGTCGGCGTGACCCTGATCGTGGCGTCGACAGGCGGCCTGTCGATCCTGCCGGCCAGGGATGAGACGACGTTGACGACGGCCGCCGGATCCACGCTCACCATCGGCGAGATGTCCACGCCCCGGGCCGCGGTGCGGAGCTCTTCGAGCGCACGCTCGGCCGCCGTTCCGGTCCGGCCGACGGCGAACGCCTGGTCGAGCATGGCGTCCACGTCCGGACCGCGACCGAGGTCGGCGTAGGAGACGGTCATGCGAACGTCGCCGTCGGCCACCGTTGCGGTGCCCTGACCAAAGGATGCGAGGCCGTCACGCAGCCGCGCTGCTGCCGTCTCTCGATCCAGATCCGACAGGTCCACGGTCCCGACCCGCACGCCGTGCATGATGCGGCCGTTGTGGGCCTGGTCATAGGCGTACAGGCCCGCCGCGGCGCCGGCGGCGGCCAGCACGAGGCCGAATCCGAACGCCGCGAAGAGGACCCGTATCCGCGGCAGGCGTCGGGTCGCGATCGTGGGAACGGTGGCGGCTTCAGTGGTCGTCGTCATTGCGCGGTCGTCATCCTAGCAGTGGATCCGGGCCTTGCTGCGGCATGAACGTGCGACAGACGCACGACGCCCGCCTGGCGTGACGGGGGCAAAGGGACAGTAGTCGAAACCGCCACGAACGCGCCACCGCTCAATCGGGCCCCCCGTTACAGCCGCGTTGATAGTCCTGAAGTTCGATGATCTGGACGTCTCCGGCGGTCAGCCGTTACGGGGCAGGACGACGACCCGCCGGTTCGGCTCTTCGCCGATCGACTGGGTGGCAACGCCCGAATGGTCGCGCAGGGCGATGTGGATCCAGCGACGCTCGAGGGCCGGCATCGGCTCGAGCTGGAGCATCTTCCCGGTCTCGACGACACGCTCCGCGGCGCGATTGGCGAGATCCCGCAGCTGGCGCTCGCGTCGGCCACGGTAGTCTTCCACGTCGACCAGCACGCGGGTCCAGTCGCCCATGCGCTTGCTGAGCATGAGGTTGACGAGGTGCTGGAGCGCGCTCAGGCGCTCACCCTTGCGGCCGATCAGCGCGCCGAGGGCCTCCTTCACGTCGCCGGCACCCACGACGTTCAGCCGGCTCGTGTCGCCGGCCTCGACCTCCACGCGGACGTCGAGATCCATGAGTCGCATGAGCTCCTCGAGGATCGCCTGGCCGGCCGCCAGGGCCTCCGGGGATGCCTCGGCCGCTTCCAGGTCGGCGCGCTCGGCGGCCAGCGAACCACGCGCCGCAGTCACTTCGGCGGCCTCGCTTGCGGTCAGGTCGGAGGAGCGTTCGCCGCGCGATCCGCGATCGTCCGGCCTGGGGGCGCGGTCGCCCCGGTCCACGCGGTCGCCCCGGTCCGCGCGGTCGGGACCGCGCTCGGGTCGTGGCCCGCGATCACCGATGCCGCCCGACGGCCGGCCGGCCGTGATCACGGGGCCACGGTCGCGCTCGCCGCGGTCACGGTCGCCGAACCCTCGGCCCCGATCGTCCCGACGGGGGCCGCGATCGCCCTCGTCCCGACGGGGGCCGCGATCGCCCTCGTCCCGGCGGGGGCCGCGATCGCGGTCGCCGAACCGCGGGCGTTCCTCGCGTGGAGGCGCTGGCGGCAGCGGGCGCGCCTCGGCCGCCTCTCGCTTGGGCGCGGCCCCTCCGAGCTCGGAGCGAGGGGCGGCCACGATCCGGGCTGGCTCCGCGCCCATGCCCAGGACGCCCCGGCTGCCCGGGGTGAGGATCTCGAAATCAAGGTCTTCCAGGCCGGCCCCGAACGCCTCACGGGCGTTGCGCAGGGCCTCCTCGACGGTCTTGCCGGTGAACTCCCTGTAGGCACTCATCTAGCGTCGTCTCCCTCGTCGGCCCTGTCGGCCCTGTCGGCCACGCTCTCGAGGCCGCACGGTCGAGGCCGCGTTAGCGGCCCGGTCCTGGGCATTGGGTCGCGCGGGCGCTCCCGCCGCGCGCGTGGATTGGATCGGCGCCGGAGCGGCGACCGGGAAGCGCGGGGTGTGGTTGCGGGCGAAGGCCGGATCCCAGCCGAAGAGCGGGAAGCTTGAACCCCAGCCCACGATGAGGTACTGCTGGATGATCGCGATGACGGTGCTGGCGATGTAGTAGATGTACAGCCCGGCGGGAAGCAGGGCGGCATAGAAGATGAAGATCAGCGGCAGGAAGAGCATCGTCTGCCGCGTGATTCGCGCGTTGGGGTCGGGGTTCTGCGGGTCGAGGACCGGCATCGTCATCCGCGACTGGAATACCTGGAGGACGGCCGACACGAGCGCGATGATGCTGATCGGGAAATTGATGACGACGAGAGGAACGCTCCAGTCGACGTGCGGCTTGCCGACGTCAAGGCCAGCCAGCCATGCGACGGTCGTGGTGATACACGGCTTGACGGCACCGTTGACGATTTCCGGCACCGTCGGGCAGGTGATGTCCACGACCTTCTGGCCAAACACGGTGAGCATCGGCGTGACGTCGTAGTTCGTCAGCCCGTCACGGATGACCTGGTACATGATGAACAGGAGGGGCAGCTGCAGCAGCAGCGGCAGGCAGCCCGACAGCGGGTTGACGCCGCGCTCCTTGTAGAGCGCCTGCTGCATCTGGCTGATCTTGTTGCGGTCGCCCTTGTAGCGCTTGGCGATCTCACGCAGCTCGGGCTGGAGGAGCTGCATCCGCCTCTGCGAGACCGTCTGTGAGCGGAACAGCGGGATCAGGGGGATCCGGATGACGATCGTCAGCAGGACGATCGCGATCCCGATGTCCCCGATCAGCCGGTAGAAGCCGATCAGGATGACGAACAGGACCTGGAAGATGGGGGTGAACGCCCACGCCAGGATGCCGATGGGGTCCCCCGTGAAGAGCGCCGGCCGGAGCGGCGTCGGGACCGGCGTGGGCGACGTGGGCGCGGCCGCGCCGGACGGCCCGATCGACGCGCCCGAGCACGCGGCGACGATCACGACCAGGGCTGCCACGAGGAGCAGGGGCCTGATCCAGGATCGGCTCGGCGTGGGAATCGTCACGGGCGCAGTGGTCCTTCTGGCTCAGCGAACCGGATCGTAGCCACCAGGGTGCCAGGGGTGGCACCGGGCGATCCGACGGATGCCCATCCAGCTGCCCCGGACGAGGCCGTACTTGACGATCGCCTGCTCGGTGTATCGCGAGCAGGTTGGCTCGAAACGGCAGCTCGCTGGCAGCCATCCGAACAGCAGCCGGTAGAGCCCGATGAGCCCGACCCCGATTCGACTTGCCAACCGTGTCACCTAGATTGCGGGACCTTCCAGAACACCTCCTCGCCGGAGGAGTCGACGCACCGCCCCGACGAGCACGTCGCGGTCGGCATCGACGATCGCCGGCCGGGCGATGATGAGGACGTCCCAGCCGGGCTGGAACGAGGGCGCCATCACCCTGAGTGCCTCACGGAGTCGCCGGCGCACCCGGTTGCGTACCACCGCGCCGCCCAGCCGCCGTCCCGTCGACAGCCCGAACCGGGTCGTCCCGAGTTCCGTCCGCCGGAAGCGAGCGTGGATCAGTGGGTGGGATCGAGAGATCCCCTCGCGCTGCAACGCCGCGAAATCCCGCGGATTGGTGAGCATCACGAGCCGCGGCGGATTTTGGCCGCGCCCGTCCGTCAGACCGTCAGCCGCTTTCGGCCCCTCGCTCGGCGAGCCGCGAGGACGCGACGGCCCCCGGTCGACTTCATCCGAGCGCGGAAGCCGTGCTCCTTGGCACGATGCCGCTTCTTGGGCTGGTAGGTCTGCTTCATGGGGGTGCCGCGCGATCCTCTCCATCGGCCTCGGGGCTGTCGGTTCGACCCCTAGAGGCACACGAACGCGCCGCGCGCCCGAAAGCGCTTGGCGCGTCGTCGTCCGGCGGATGATACGGCGAGCTCAGATGGGGTGTCAAACAAGCGGGCGCACGTTCCGCGCAGTCGCGCTCGCTCCGCGGCGACGATCCGGCGACGATCGGCCCGAACCTGCACCGATACTCCAGGGGAGTATCGGTGAATCGATGCCGGATCGCCTTGCAGGCGCGCTCCCGGCGGTGCTATCCTTCCCCGGCCCAACGGCGCCGGGACGCTCGCTGGGAAGCCTTCTGAGAAACCGGAAGAGCCCGGGAGCGGCCCACGATACCCGTTGCAGCGGCATCCTCGCGACCGCCTCCCCGGTTCCCCCGCACCCGTGACTCCGGCCGCCCCCCTGGCCGTCCATACCCACCACCAATCCGAGTAACCAGGTCGCCAAGATCGCATGGACACCCGTCAAGTCTGGCGCGCCGCCCTTGGCGAGCTGCAGGTCTCACTCTCGCCGGCCAACTTCGAGACCTGGCTACGCGACACCACCCTGGTAGACGTCGAGGAGAACCGATTCCGCATCGCCGTCCCGAACGGATTCGCCAAGGACTGGCTCGAGACGCGCTATCGATCCCTCATCTCCCAGACGCTCGCCCGAATCGTCGGCTACAGCGTCGTGGTCGAGATCGTCACTGCGCCGCCTCCGGCGCCTGTCGCCGCTGACGGCGCCGATGCCGGGCACGGCCCCCGGCCCGCACCGCAACCGGTCCGTCTGGAGCCGAGCCGGCTCGGCGGCGACGGCGGCACGACCTACCTCAACCCTCGTTACACCTTCGCCAACTTCATCGTGGGATCGGCGAACAGGCTGGCACATGCGGCCAGCCTGTCGGTCGCCGAGCGCCCGGGCCACGCCTACAACCCGCTCTTCCTGTATGGCGGGGTGGGACTGGGCAAGACCCACCTCATGCACGCCATCGGCAACCAGGTCATCGCCAAGTTCCCCCGCAAGCGGGTCGTCTACGCCACCAGCGAGAAGTTCACGAACGAGTTCATCACGAGCATCCAGCAGGGCAAGATCGACGAGTTCCGGGCTCGGTACCGGCGCATCGACCTCCTCCTCATCGACGACATCCAGTTCATCGCCGACAAGGAGCGGACCCAGGAGGAGTTCTTTCACACCTTCAACGCCATCCACGAGGACGGCAAGCAGATCGTCCTCAGCTCGGATCGTCCGCCCAAGCAGATCATGACCCTGGAGGAGCGGCTGCGCAGCCGGTTCGAATGGGGACTCATCGCCGACCTGACGGCGCCGGACCTCGAGACCCGGATCGCGATCCTGCGGGCGAAGGCGGAGGAGGCGGCGGTCCCCATCACGTCGGACGTGATCGAGTTCATCGCCCGCAAGGTCGTCAGCAACATCCGGGAGCTCGAGGGCGCGCTCAACCGGATCGTGGCCTACGCATCGATGGGCGCGATGCCGATCAGCATCGAGCTCGCCCAGGCGGTGCTCTCGAACGTGCTGTACAACCCAAAGAAGCGGCAGGTCACCCCGGAGCGGATCACCAAGGCCGTCTCCGACTATTACGGCGTCCCGCTCGACGCCCTGCAGGGCCAGAAGCGGGACAAGGCCATCGTGGTGCCGCGCCAGATCGCCATGTTCCTGATGCGCGAGGAGACCGACGTGTCCCTCCTCCGGATCGGTGCGGAGCTTGGCGGCCGGGACCACTCCACGGTGCTCCATGCGTGCGACAAGATCACCCGAGAGGTGTCCGCCAACGACGAGCTGCGCCGGGAGATCGCTGCGGTTCGCGAGCTGATCTACGCGGACTGACTCCCGCCCGCGGGGATGGGGCGGCGAAGTCGTGTTGCCCTGTCCTGTGGATAAGCGGCCGGATTCAGTGGAAAACCGTTCTCGGCTGTGGACAAAGCCAGGCCGCGGGCGCGCCGCCGCCGTCGATATCCGGTCGAGCTCCGTGGACGATTCGGGTCGGCCGGGGGGAACGGTCCCGGCCGCTGGCGGAGTTGTCGACGGGCCGTCCCGAAGCAATCCCCGACCCGGGCCTCGGCGTCCACCACCGGCGCTCTCCCGTCCACCGCCGGTCCGAACGGAGGTCATGAGTGGTGTCCCCACCGTCCACACCATGATGACGGTGATGATGAGATGAGAAGATAGGCTGGATCAACGAATCATCCCGCCCGGCGAGGCTCCGCGATACCGAAGGAAGACGAGTCCGCCAGAAAAGGGCCCGGGCCCGAGAGGGCCCAGTCTGGAGAAACGACGTGAAGCTTTCGGTGATGCAGGAGAACCTCGCCCGCGGCCTGTCGGTCGCGAGCCGCGCGGTCTCCACTCGGAGCACGCTGCCGGTTTTGGCGAACGTCCTCCTGCGAACCGAGGACGCCGGGCTCAAGCTGACCGCCACCAACCTCGAGATCGGGATCACCTACTGGGTGCCCGGCAAGATCGACGAGGATGGCGCCACGACCGTGCCGGCCAAGCTCTTCACCGACCTCGTCGCCTCGCTTCCCGCCTCCGAGCGGATCGACCTCGAGGTCCAGCCGGGCGATACCCTGCACATCAAGGCCGGTCGCTTCGCGACGCACGTCAAGGGGATCGACGCCGAAGAGTTCCCGGCGATCCCGAGCGCAGGCGAGCGGCCCACGACCCGGATCGCCCAGAAAGTGCTGCGTCGGGCCCTCGCGGAGACCGCGTTCGCGGCCGCCAGCGACGAGGCCCGTCCCATCCTCACGGGCGTCCTGGCCCGCTTCGAAGGCGATCGGCTCACGCTCGCAGCCGCCGACAATTACCGGATCGCGGTCAAGACGATCCCGATCCTCGATCCGGTCGAAGAGACGAGCCTGGTCGTGCCGGCCCGCGCGCTCGCGGAGCTCGGCCGCGTCCTGGCGGACACCGATGATCCGGTGGACGTCGTGCTGTCACCGGCCCGCAACCAGGTCCTCTTCCATCTCGAGGGCATCGACCTGGTCAGCCGCCTGATCGATGGCCAGTTCCCGAATTACCAGCAGGTCCTGCCGACGAGCCACACGACCCGGGCGGTTCTCGATCGCGAGGAGCTCCTCAAGGCCGTCCGGGTGGCGGCGCTGATCGCGAGTGCTTCGGCCAACATCATCAAGCTCCAGGTGTCGGCCGACGGCGACGCGGGCGTCACCGTGAGCGCGAACGCCGAGGTCGGCGACAACGAGGGTCAGGTCGAAGCCGCCGTAGAGGGCGACGGGACCACGATCGCCTTCAACGCGCGGTACCTGTCCGAGGTACTCCAGAACGTAACCGCCGAGCAGTTCGCGCTCGAGCTCAACGGACCACTCTCGCCCGGCGTCTTCAAGCCGGTCGGCGACGAGGACTACGTCCACGTGGTGATGCCCGTCCGGACGACCTCGTAGGAGGGCTCGGGAGCGCCCCGGGCGAACCACCTGCTGCACTCGATCACGATCCACGACCTCCGCGGCTACCGTGCACTGGCCGCCTCGTTCGGATCCGGACCGCAGCTCGTCTGGGGGCCCAACGCCGCGGGCAAGACCAGCCTCCTGGAGGCGATCGTGCTCCTCGCCTGGGGCCGTTCACACCGCACGACCGCCGACGCCGAGCTGGTGCGCTGGGGCAGCGACCTGGCCCGCGTGGAGGGCGTCGCCGGTGTCGCCGGCCAGGAGCAGCCGGCGACGATCGAGGTCGCGCTCGCGCGGTCGGTCGAGGCAGGCGGCCGTAAGCGCATTCGAGTGAACGGCGTGCCAAGGCGGGCGGCGGGCCTGGCCGGACTGCTCCGCACGGTCATCTTCGCGCCCGAGGAGATGCTGCTCGTGGCCGGCTCGCCCAGCCTGCGCCGGAGCGCCATCGACGGGCTCGCCGGCCAGCGCTCACCGGCCTACCTGCGAGAGCAGGCGACGTACGCCCGGGCGCTCCAGCAGCGCAACTCGCTCCTCCGTGCGATCCGCGAGGAACAGGCGGATCGAGGCCAGCTGCGCTTCTGGGACGAGACGTTCCTGGACGCCGGCGGAGCCGTCGTCGCCGAGCGGCTCGCCCTTCTGCGGACACTGGCCGGGCCGCTGGCCCGCGCCCACGCCGAGATCGCCCCGGAGGAGGCAGCCGCGCCGCTCGGCCTGCGCTACGCCACGAATGCCACGGCACTGCCCGGCGAGTCGCCGCGTGACGCCCTCGCCCGCCGCCTGGCCGAGACGGCCGAGAAGGAGATCTGGAACGGCTCGACGCTCGTCGGCCCGCACCGCGACGACCTGGCTTTCGAGCAGGCCGGCCGCGACCTGGCCACATTCGCCTCCCGGGGCCAGCAGCGGACCGCCATCCTCGCCTTCAAGCTCGCCGAGCTCGACCTCCTCACGGAGCTCGACGGCCGTCCACCGCTGCTGCTCCTGGACGACGTGTTCAGCGAGCTGGACCCGGAACGGCGCGCTCACCTGGTCCGACGGATCGCGGACCTGCCCCAGGCGTTCGTGACCACCACGACGCTGGATGACCTGGATCCCGAGCTGCGGGCCCATGCCACGAGCTGGGCCGCCGTGCCGGATCAAGCGGGCGCCCGGCTGGCCGGTCCGACGGTCCACGCGTGAGATCCGGCCGATGAGCGAGCGCCGGCGACCGATGGAGCGGATCGGTGACCTCATCCCGGAGGCCGCCCGTCGACTGGGCCTGGAGGAGGAGCTGCGGCTGGCCCGGGCGATCGCAACCTGGGAGGCGATCGTCGGCGAGCGCGTCCCCGG
>WNGF01013834.1_pt1 | contig 22389 bp, 21 predicted proteins | sample 5400641 | NCBI WGS metagenome assembly WNGF01 (sample SAMN13153371, study PRJNA577476) | soil metagenome | isolation source: 80 cm soil or saprolite under grassland replicate 2 | place: USA:California | collected 2016-06-15 | reverse complement strand
ACTTCGGCCAGCATCCGGCGATGCACGCCGGCCTCGTTCGCGCCCGCGGCGACGTGGTCGTGACGATGGACGGCGACCTCCAGAACGCGCCCGAGGACATCCCGCGGCTCGTCGAAGCGGTCGAGGCCGGCAACGACGTCGCGAGCGGCTGCCGCGCCGGCCGCCGCGACTCGTGGGGCCGAACATTGCCTTCGCGGCTGATCAACGGGATGCTGCGCCGCTTCACGGGCGTCTACATCTCCGACTTCGGCTGCGCCTTCAACGCGTACCGGCGCGACGCGGTCGTGCCGATGCTGGGATCGATCGGCAAGCAGAAGTTCACGAAGGCGCTCGTCCTCTCGGGCGGGGCGAGCGTCGTCGAGGTCGACGTCAGGCATGCGCCGCGGCAGGGATCCTCGCGCTACTCGCCCCTGCGGCTGACGCGGCTCGCCCTGCACGTGCTCGCCGGGTTCTGGCCGCAACCGATCCAGTGGATCGGCGTCGCGCTCGGGATCGTCTGCTCGCTGCTGGCGCTCGCGCTCGGGATCTACGGCGTCGTCTACTGGGTGGACGAGTCGAACTTCCCGGGGCCGCTGTTCGGCGGCGTCGCCGTCCTCTTCGTGCTCGGCATCCAGGGGTTCATCCTCGCTCTCGTCGGCGAGTACCTGGGGAGGATTCAGCGCGACGTCGAAGGGCGGCCGCTGTACACGATCGATCGCGAGCTCTGAGCGACAGCTAGGCTGCGCGCCGTGGCCAAACGCGTGCTCGTAACGGGCGGCGCGGGATTCATCCCGTCCAACTTCATCCGTCATCTGCTTGCGAAGACGGCGTACGACGTCGTCTCGCTGGACGCGCTCACGTACGCCGGGAACGTCGACAACCTCGCCGACGTGATGTCGCACGAGCGGCTCTCGTTCGTGCACGGCGACATTCGCGATGCGGATCTCGTCCGCGAGGTCGTCGCCGAGGTGGACGTGATCGTCAACGCCGCCGCCGAGTCGCACGTGGAGAAGTCGATCGCCGAGGGAGCGCGAGAGTTCGTGACGACGAACGTGGAGGGGACGCAGATCCTCCTCGACGCAGTGCGGGAGGCTCCGGTCGAGCGGTTCATCCTCTTCTCCTCGAGCGAGGTGTACGGGACGGCGGAGCGCGACCCGATGGACGAGGAGCATCCGCTCAACCCGCGGTCGCCCTACGCGGCGACGAAGGCGGGAGCCGATCGGCTCGCGTACTCGTACTTCGTCACGTACGGCCTCCCGGTGGTGATCGTGCGGCCGTTCAACAACTACGGGCCGCGCCAGCACCCGGAGAAGGTCGTGCCGCGGTTCGTCACGCAGGCGTTGCAGGAGCGGGCACTGACGATCCACGGCGACGGGCATGCGAGCCGCGACTGGCTGTACGTCGACGACGACGCCGAGGCGATCGAGGCCGTGATCGGCGCGCCGCTCGAGAACGTCGCCGGCGAGGTGCTGAACGTCGCGACAGGCGTGGACATCTCCGTCGACGACATCGCGGATGCCGTCCTCGACGCGCTCGGCAAGCCGTCGTCGCTGAAGGAGTTCGTCACCGAGCGGCCGGGGCAGGTCGATCGGCACATCGGCTCGACGGAGAAGATGGAGCGGCTGACGGGCTGGCGCGCGCACACCTCCTTCGCGGAGGGACTCGAGCGCACCATCGCCTGGTACCGCGAGAATGAGGCGTGGTGGCGGGGGATTCTGGAGCGAGAGCCGACCGTCTCCTCGTCCTAGGCGCCGGGCCCGCGCAGCTCGGATTGCTCGCGGCCGCCCGGGCGCGCGAGCTGCACGTGATCGCCGTCGACCGCGACCCGTCGGCGCCCGGATTCCGCTATGCCGACCGCCGCGCGATCCTGTCCACCGAGGACGAGTCCGGGATCGAGCGGCTCGCGGGCGCCGAGCGCGTCGACGGGATCATCGCGCCCGGGATCGACTGGCCGGTAGCAATCGCGGCGCGTGTGGCCGAACGGCTCGGGCTGCCGCACCCCTACTCCTCCGAGACGGCGGCGCTGTCGACGTCGAAGCTGCGCCAGCGCGAGCGCTTCGCAGAAAGGCGCGTGCCGCAGCCGGCCTACGAGGTCTGCTCCGGCGCGGAGGAGGCCGCCGCTGCGGCCGAGCGTCTGGGCTATCCGTGCGTCGTGAAGGCGCCCGACCGGCAGGGCCAGCGCGGGCTCAGCTTCGTGACCGACGCAAGGCGGATGGAGACCGCCGTCGAAATCGCGCTCGACGCTTCGCGCAGCGCGACGCTGCTCGTGGAGGAGCACGTCGCAGGACACGAGGTGACCGTGAACGCGTTCTCGGTCGGCGGGAAGCTCCGGCCGCTGACCGTGACCGATCGCATCACCGCCGAGCCGCCGGCATTCGGCGTCGCGCTGGCCCATGCCTGGCCGAGCGAGCTTCCGCCCGAGGCGATCGGGGCCGCGATCGAGGCTGCCGCGGCCGCCGCCGATGCGGTCGGAATCGAGGACGGGCCCAGCTACACGCAGGTGCTCGTCGGGCCGGACGGTGCGAAGGTGGGCGAGCTCGCGGCACGCCTCGGCGGCGGCCACGACGCCGAGCTGTGCAAGGCCGTCCTCGGCGTCGACCTCAACGGGCTCGCGCTGGCCGCGGCGCTCGGCCACGAGCTTCCGGCGACGGCGCTGGCGCCGGCGGCGCAGGCGGGCGGCGGCTGCGTCCGCTTCCTCGTCGCGCCGCCCGGCGAGTTGCGGGACGCGTCCGGTCTCGACGAGGCGTTCGCGCTCGAGGGGATCCGCGGCATCCGCCTCTACCGCAAGGAGGGCCACCGCTTCGGTCCGCTGCTCCGCGGCGCGGATCGTGCGGGGGCGATCCTCGCCCTCGGCGACAGCCGCGAAGACGCGCTCGCGCGCGCCGACCGCGCCGCCGAGCTGATCCGGTTCCACACGGTCGATGTCGAAGCTCTCGTCTAGGGAACGGAGCCGCCGGGCGACGATGCTCGGCTTCCAGCCGCCCGCGATCGGCGACGAGGAGATCGCGGCGGTCGCCGAGACACTGCGCTCCGGCTGGCTGACGACCGGCCCGCGCGCGGCCGAGCTCGAGCGGCGGCTAACGGAGTACCTCGAGGCCGAGCACGTGCTCGCGCTCGCATCCGGTACGGCCGCCCTCCACTTGGCGCTCGTCGCGCTCGGGGTCGGGCCCGGCGACGAGGTGATCACGACGCCGATCACGTGGCCCGCCACCGCGAACGTGATCGTGCACAGCGGGGCCACCCCGGTCTTCGTCGACGTCCGCGAGGCGGATCTGAACATCGATCCCGCCCATGTGGCTGACGCGGTGTCGGAGCGGACAAAGGCGATCCTGCCTGTGCATCTCGCCGGACAGCCGTGCGACATGGAGCCCTTGCTCGAGCTCGGCGTGCCGGTCGTCGAGGACGCGGCCCATGCGGCCGAGAGCCGCTATCGCGGCCGCAAGATCGGCTCGATCTCGAAGGCCACCTGCTTCTCGCTGTACGCGACGAAGAACATCGCGGCCGGCGAGGGCGGGCTGATCTCGACGAACAGCGACGAGCTCGCCGCCGCCGTCCGCGACCTCCGCCTCATGCGTCGCGGCGACGGCTCGCTCTACGACATCCCGGTTCCCGGCTACAAGGCCAACCTCTCCGACGTGCTCGCGTCGATCGCACTGGTGCAGCTCGACAAGGTCGAGCGCCACACGGAGATCCGGCGGCGGCAGTTCGCGCTCTACGACGAGGCGGTGGCCGAGCTGGACGGGATCACGCCGCTCGCGCGCGACGGGCGCGACACGCACGCGTACCACCTCTACGTCGTCCGCATCGACGCCGAGCTTGCGGGTGCGACGCGGGACGAGTACCAGCACGCGCTGGCGGAGGAGAACATCGCGACCTCGATTCACTTCCTTCCCGTCCACCGGCTCTCGTACTACCGCGAGCGCTTCCCCGAGCAAGCGCCCTTGCCGGTCGCCGAGCGCGCCGGCGACGAGGTGCTGTCCCTCCCGCTTTCGCCGGCGCACTCGGACGAGGACATCCGCGACGCGATCGACGCACTCCGGCGCGTCCACGCCCGCTTCACGGGATGACTCGCCGGCGCGCCGTCAGGATCCTCCTGACGCTCGCCGTCACGGGCGCGTGTCTCGTCTACATCCTCTGGCAGCTCGACGTTCGCCGGACGGCGCGGATCCTCGTGCACGCGAACCTCGGCTGGTTCCTGGCCTCGATCGCCGTGATGGCCGTCGGTGTGCCGCCGATGGCGTGGCGGTGGCGGCAGCTACTCGCCGCGCGAGGGATCCACGAGCGGCTGCCATGGCTGAACCGGGCGTACCTCGTCTCGTATACGGCCGGTCAGGTGCTGCCGACCGCCGTCGGAGGAGACGCGTCACGGATCTTCGAGACGTCGCGGCGCCATCCCGGTCGGCTCGGCGACCTGACGGCGATCGTGCTGCTCGAGCGGGCCCTCGGTGGGGTGGCGACGCTCACGCTGGCGGCGGTCGGCTTCGCGCTCGCTGTCGGCCAGTACGACGTCGGCGCGTATCTCTGGATCGAGGCGGCGTTCGTGGCGGGGACGGTCGTCCTGGCGGTCGTCTTCTTCTCGCGCGCGGCGCAGCGGCCGCTGAGCCGTTTCGTCCCGCTGCTGCGGCGGCTCCGTCTGGAGCGGCCGCTGCGCGCGTTCTACGAGGGCGTCCACGCCTTCCGGGGCCACGTGGGCTTGATGGTGGCCGTGCTGTCGCTGACGCTGGTCGTCCAGGCCGTGCGTGTGCTTGCGATCTGGATGGCGGGGCGCTCGGTGGGCGTCGAGCTGTCGCCACGGCCGTACTACGTGATGGGCCCGCTGCTCTTCCTCGTCATCCTCGTCCCGTTCACGATCAACGGCCTCGCCGTGCGGGAGGCGTTCTTCGTCAGCTTCCTGACCCAGCTCGGCGTCGAGAAGGAGCGCGCGCTCGCGACGGGCTTCCTCTTTTTCGTGGTGACGATCGCGCTCTCGATCCCGGGTGCTGTGGTGCTGGCCTGGGAGAACCTCCATCGCGGCGCCGCCGAGCCGCCGCCTCTTCGTGTCGGGCGCGGCGCGAAGCCCTAGCTGGGCTCTCTGACGTCAACTCGCACGCGCTGGACGGCGTTGTTGCAGAAGCCGTCGAAGTTCCAGGCGGGGTCGAGCGGCTGCGTGTTGCCGGCCGCGTCCGAGGCGCGGCAGCAGAGCTCGTACTCGCCGGGCTCGGCGTCCCACGGGTAGGTCCAGCCGCACCACGCGAACTCGGACACTGGCACGCCGACGTCGGCGTCGCCCCAGCTCCGTCCCCCGTCGGCGCTCACCTCGACGCGCTCGATCCGGCCCCAGCCCGACCAGGCTCGCCCCTCCAGGGTGCAGCGGCCGGGCGGGAGGAGGCGCTCGCGGGTGAAGAAGTCGGGAATCCCGGGCGGCACCAGCAGCGATCGCGGCAGCATCCGCGTGACGGGGCTGCCGACCTCTTCCTCGGAGTCGCGGAGGTGGTACGCGACCGCCTGCTGCCAGCCCTGGAACGGCTCGTCGACGACCGTGATCGAGTCGAGCCACTTGACGTGCGTCATCCCGTACCAGCCTGGGACGACGAGCCGGAGCGGGAAGCCGTGCTGGGGCGGCAGCGGCTGACCGTTGACCGCGTATGCGAGCAACACCTCGTCGCGCAGCGCATCGGCCAGCGGCACGCTCCGCGCGTACGAGTGCTCAACGTCTCCCTGCACGCCGCGATCGAGCCCGGTGAAGACGACCTCCGACGCGCCAGGGAGCATCCCTGCCTCCTCGAGGATCGGCCCCAACGAGGTCCCGGTCCACTCCGCGGTGCCCACGGCCTCGCGCAACCACGGCTGGCTCGCCGGGCGCGGCGAGAGCAGCGCCCGGCCGTTGCCGGCGCACTCGAGCGTGACGGCGATCGTCCGCGCCGGGCGCGCCTCGAGCTGCGTCAGCGTCAGAGTCAGCGGCTGCGCGACGCGGCCGCCAACGCGAAGGCGCCACGCCTGCTCGTCCACCTGCGGGATGTCGAAGTGGATCAGCAGGTAGTGCAGGCCGACCGGGGTGATCGGATGCCGCAGCGCCTCGAGCGGCAGCGCATGGTTCCGCGCCGCGAGCTGGAGCTCCTCGAGGGTGATGTCGGAGGTCGCGGCCGTTTCCACTGGATCGATCGGTCCATAGCCTCGCAGACGCCACGAGGGGCGTCATCCGGCATCTGTGGACGAATCGTCACACTTCCGTCACACGTGGGTCTGACCCATCCTTTCGGGACACGGCTCGCCGGTGGACAAATCGTCACACTCTCGTCACACCTGGGTTTGACCCATCCTTTCGGGACACGGCTCGTCGGTGGACAAATCGTCACACTCTCGTCGCACGTGGGTCAGACCCAACCAGGTCGGACGCGTCCCGGTCGGCCGCGTTCGGTAGCCTCGCCGCTGCTATGAACGTCTTGATCACGGGCGGCGCCGGGTTCATCGGCTCCCATCTCGCAGATCGGCTGCTGGCCGAGGGCCACACCGTCCGCGCGCTCGACAACCTCGACGCCCAGGTGCATCCGGAGAGGGAGCGGCCCGACTACCTCGACCCCGAGGTCGAGCTGGTGGCCGGCGACGTCCGCGACCACGATGCCGTCCGGCGTGCCCTCGACGGCATCGACACGGTCGTCCACTTCGCGGCTGCGGTCGGGGTCGGCCAGTCGATGTACGAGATCGAGCGCTACACGTCGATCAACGCGATCGGCGCCGCCGTCGTCCTGGAGGAGTCAGTCGCTCGCCGCGACGCGATCCGGAAGCTGCTCGTCGCCTCGTCGATGTCGATCTACGGCGAGGGCCAGTACCGCAACACCCGCACCGGTGAGTCGGGCCTCGCGCCATGGCTGCGGCCGGAGTCGCAGCTCGCGGCGCGGCAGTGGGACGAAGATCCTCCGGCCCACCTCGATCTACGCGATCAACAAGCGCGACCACGAGGAGATGTTCCTCGCCGTCGGCGCCGCCTACGGGATCCCGGCCGTCGCCCTCCGGTTCTTCAACGTCTACGGCGAGCGGCAGGCGCTCTCGAACCCCTACACCGGCGTCGCCGCCATCTTCTCGTCGCGGATCCTGAACGACCGCCCGCCGCTCGTCTTCGAGGACGGCCGCCAGACCCGGGACTTCGTCGACGTCCGCGACATCGCCCGCGGCTGCTCACTCGCCCTGACCCGCGACGGTGCCGACGGGCGCACGGTCAACCTCGGCACCGGCGTCCCGACCTCGATCCTCGAGGTCGCCGCCGTGATCGCCCGCGGCCTCGGCAAGGAGATCGAGCCGGAGGTGGTGGAGCAGTACCGCGCCGGCGACATCCGCCACTGCTACGCCGATACGCGCCTCGGGGAAGAGGTGCTCGGGTTCCGCGCGGAGATCCCGTTCGAGCACGGAATGCAGGACCTGCTCGCCTGGCTCGAGGGTCAGGAGGCTGCAGACTCGGTCGACGCGGCGCGCGAGGCGCTCGTCGCCCGTGGCCTCGCGCGTTAGTGCAGAAGCTCTCGGTCTCGCTCGTCAATACGAACAGCCGCGACCTCCTGCTCGCGTGTCTCGAGTCGCTTCGGGGAGCCGACGCCGAGGTCGTGGTGCTCGACAACGCCTCGGAGGACGGCTCCGCCGAGGCCGTGCGTGACCGGTTCCCAGAGATGCGCGTGATCGCCCAGGACTTCCGCGCCGGCTTCGGTGCGAACCACAACACGGTCATCCGCGCGACCACAGGACGCTACGTCTACGTCCTCAACGAGGACACGACCGCGGACGACTGGGGCTTCGAGCGGATGGCCGCGTACCTGGACGAGCACCCGCGCGTCGCCGCGCTGGGGCCGCGGATCGTCTACCCGGACGGCCGCCACCAGGCCTCGGCCTGGCGCTTTCCGACGCCGTTGACGTCGCTGTTGAGCCTGCCCACGCTCGGCCGCGTCGGGATCAAGCAATCCCATGGCGACGCTCCGCGGCCCGTCGACTGGGTGATGGGCGCGGCGCTCTTCCTCCGCCGCGAGGCCGCCGAGGAGGTCGGCCTCTTCGACGAGGGCTTCTTCATCTACTCGGAGGAGACCGATCTGCAGATGCGGCTGCGGCGGGCCGGCTGGGAGGTGCACTACTTCCCCGCCGTCACCGTCGTCCACCACGAGTCCCAGTTCAGCGCGGAGATTCCGGAGCGCCGGATCAACGAGATGTGGCGCAGCCGTCATCGGTACTGGCGCAAGCACCACTCGCCGCTCGGGGCGCGCGTCGCGGCGCTCAGCACCGGCGTGCAGTACGCGCTCCGCGCCGGCCTCGCGCCCGTCGTGGGGCGGGATCCCGGCTTTGGGGGGCGAATGCGGCTCCATGTCCGCGACGCGTGGCGCGTCACCGGCCCGGGCCTACGCGAGCTCGCCGAGGAGTGGAATGGGCGCGTGGGCGCTGCGTCGCGGTAGATCTGCTCCACTGCTCCTACTCGCACTGCCGCTCCTCGCCGTCGCGCGGCTGCTCCCCGCGGACGGCGCCGGGCTCTGGCTGCGGCTGGTCGCGGCCTCGCTCGTGCTCTTCATCCCGGGCGCGCTCGTGGCGCGGGCTCTGCGCGTGCGCGGAGCGAGCGCGACCGTCGCCTGGGCGCTGGCGGCGCTGGGTCTCGCGCTCGCCACCGTCTTTCTCGTCCACACCGGGATCTGGCTGGCTCTGATCGTGCTCGGCGCGATCGCGCTCGCCGCGCTCGTGCCGGCCCTCGGCGTCGTGTCCGGACCGCGCGCCTGGGACACGCTCGCCGTCTCGCTGGCGGGGCTCGGTTTCGGGGTCGCGCTCTGGCACGTCGCGGGTGTCGTGCACGGGGATGCCCTCTTCCACCTCGCCCGCGTGCGCAAGCTCGACGCGTTCGGCGATCTCCACGTCCGTTCCGTGGACGAGTTCGCCGACGGGGGTCTGCATCCGGGGTACGCGTTCCCGCTCTGGCATGGGTTCCTCGCGCTCGTCTCGAAGCTGGCCGGCGTCGACCCGGCGCGCGTGATGGCGCACGAGCCGAGCGCCGTCGCGCCGGTGGCGTTCGCCGTCGCGTACGAGTCGGGTGTGGCGCTGTTCCGCTCGGCGAGGCTCGGCCTGGGCGTGCTCGCCGCCTCGGCCGGCGCCGCTGCACTAGCGCCGGGCCACGGCGGCTCGTTCGCCCTGCTCGCTCAGCCGGGGACGCTCGACCGGTACGTGCTCGCGCCCGCGGCGCTGACCGTGTTCTTCCTGCTGGTGAGGGAGTTCTCGTGGCGCCTGGCGGCCACGCTCGGAGCGCTCGGGCTGGAGGTCTTCCTCGTCCACGCGGGCACCGCAGTTTTCCTCGCGATCCCGCTGGTCGGCTTCCTCGCCGCGCGCGTGCTGCTCGCGCGCGCGGATCTCCGCTCCACGGCGGCGGCGCTCGCGGCGCTGCTCGTTCCTGCCGGGGTGGCCCTCCTGTGGCTCGCGCCGATCATCGGGGAGACGGCCTCGCACTCGCCCACGACGAAGGAGCTGCTCCGCGGGCTCACCAAGTACGGCTCCGAGCTCGACGTCGACTCGCTCCACCGCTACGCGCTTCGGCCGGAGGTGGTCTCGCGCGGCGGCGCCATCGCCGTCGCGGGGCTCGTCGCCGTTCCCCTGGCGGTCTTCGCCACGCGGCGCCGCTGGGCCGCGTTCGTCCTCGGGGGCACGCTGCTCGTGCTCGGCATCGAGCTGGTCGATTGGGTCTTCCCGCACTTCGCCGATGCGGTCTCGCTCTCCCAGGCGCGCCGCGCCGCGGGCTTTCTCCCGCTCGCCTTCGCGCTCACCGGTGGCGCCGCCGTGCTCTCCGGCCTCCTGCGACTCGCCGTCCTGCCGGTTGCGCTCGCCGCGGGGATCGCGCTGCAACTCGCGTTTCCCGGCGATTTCGGACGCTTCGAGGGCGGCGGGCCGGCGGCGGTGACGTACGTCGCGGCGCTCGGAGGCCTCGCTGCGCTGGCGGTCGGCCTCTTCCTCCGCCGCCGGTACGACGTATCGGGCTGGGCCGCCGGAGTTGCCGTCGTCCTCTTCGTGGTCCCGGTCGCCGTCCACGGCTTCGCGCGCTGGTCGCCGGCGGCGACGAGCGATCCCCGCGGGCTCACGCCCGGCCTCGTCGACGCGCTGCGCGACCGCGTGCCCGAGCGCGCCGTGATCTTCAGCGACCTGGAGACGAGCTATCGCATCTCGGCCTACGCGCCGGTGTACGTCGCCGCCGCGCCGCCCGCGCACGTCGCCGACACGAAGGCGAATCGCCCCTACGCTCGGCGCCTGTCTGTGAACCGCTTCTTCGCCTCCGGAGACCTCTCTATCCCGCGGCGGTACCACGCGGATTGGATCGTCGTCGACCGGAAGCGGTTCCCCCTTCGGCTGCCCCTCAGGGCGCTCTACAGCGACCCTCGCTTCGTGCTCTATCGTATGGCATGATGTATGGCATGCACCGCACGACCGTCTATCTTCCCGAGAAGCTCAAGGCGGCCCTGGAACGCGCCGCGAGAGCCCGTCAGACGAGCGAAGCCGACCTCATCCGCGAGGGCGTGGCACACGTCACGCGAGAGCATGAGGCGCCTGATCCGATCATCCCGCTGTTCAGAAGCAAGGATCCCGACCTGGCGGAACAGGTCGACGAGGCTCTACGTGGTTTCGGCGAGCGATGATCCTTCTCGACACGAGCGGACTCCTCGCAGCCATCGACGCGGGGCAGCGGAGCCACACAGCTGCCGCTGAAGCGCTGACGGCGAGCCGCCCACCTCGCCTTCTCTCCCCGTTTGTGCTCGCCGAGCTGGATTACCTGCTCTCGACACGCGTCGGCGGCAGCGCGCAGCTTGCCCTTCTCGCCGAGGTTGCCAGAGAGACCTATCGCCTCGAGGAATTCAGTTCCGACGATGTCGATCGTGCGCGGGCGATCATCGAGCGCTACTCGGATCTCGACCTGGGTCTCGCGGATGCATCGATCGTCGTTCTGGCCGGCCGTCACAACACACGGGACGTGCTTACGCTGGACGAGAGACACTTCCGTGCCGTGCGCGCTCCGAGGGGACGTCGCTTCCGTCTGCTGCCTGCTGACCTGCCGCAGCGATGAAGCTGCTGCTGGTGACGATGTACTTCCCGCCCGCCGGCGGGGGCGGCGTCCAGCGTCCGCTGAAGTTCGCCACGCATCTGCCGGCGCTCGGGATCGAGACGCACGTGCTCGCGCCGGACGACCCGAAGTGGGTGCATGTGGATGCGGACCTCCAGCCGCCGACCCAGGCCTGGATCCACCGTGCGCACTACCTCGGCCCACGCAGCCGCCGTCTCGCCGACGAGCTGCACGGCCGGCACGGGCTCGACCGCCTCTCGCGTCACGCGCGATCGCTCACGAGCCGCCTGCTCGTCCCAGACGAGAACGTCACCTGGAACCTGACGGCGATCCCCACCGCGCTCCGGATTGTCAGACAGGAAGGGATCGACGTCGTGCTGACGACCTCGCCCCCGAACTCCGTCCACCTGATCGGCGCCACGGTGAAGCGCGCCACGGGCGCGCGTTGGGTCGCAGACCTCCGCGACTCGATCGCCGCGCACCCGCACCGGCGAGTCGAGAACGCCGCTGCCCGCGCCAAGGAGAAGGTCAGCGAGCAGGTCGCTCGGCTCGTCGCCCGTCAGGCGGACGCGATCGTGGCGGCCTCCGAGGCGATCGCGGAGGAGGCGCGCGGCCTCGACCCCAGGGGCGCCGTCGTCCCGATCCTGAACGGGGCCGACTTCGACGACTTCGCCGGGCTCGAGTACCGACCCGGCGACCGCTTCCGGATCACGCACACGGGCAGCTTCTTCGGGAAGCGCGATCCGCGTCCGTTCCTGACCGCGTTCGCGGGGGCCGGCCTCGACGACGCGGTCTGCCGGTTCGTCGGCGACTTCCGTCCCGCGGACCGCGAGTGGGCGGAGGAACTCGGGCTCGGCGACCGGCTCGAGTTGCTCGAGTACGTGCCGCGGCGCGAGTCGCTCCGGCTCCAGCGGGACTCCGACGCGCTCCTGCTCCTGATTCCCGAGGCGGGCGGACGGGGACGCGGCGTCCTCTCCGGGAAGGTTTTCGAGTATCTCGCCGCCGAGCGGCCGATCCTCGCGGCCGTCCCGCCGGACGGCGCCGCGGCGGAGCTGATCGAGGAGACGGGCGCGGGACTGGTCGCCGCTCCGGACGACGTTCCTGCGTTGCGGGACGCGCTCGCGCAGCTCCACGCGTCCTGGCGGGCCGGCAAGCTGGACGGCACCCCGCTCTCCGAGGACGATCGTGAACGGCTCGGCCGCGGCGCGCGCGTCGAGGAACTGGCCGAGCTCCTGCACGCCCTGTCGTAGGCGCCTGTGGCCGCTCCTGCTGCGCTACGGTAGCTTCCTTCGAGCGAGGAGACGATCGCGATGCCGGACGATTTCTACGTCGTGGTCGGGGAGAACCGTCGCCTACTGCGAGAGGTGAAGGAGCTTCGCGCCCGCGTCACCGCCCTCGAGTCGAGCCGCTGGTGGCGCGTCCATCCGCGCTTTCTCCTACGGCGGTTGAGCAAGCCGGCCGCGGCCTCCGAGGGGGCCGTCGCTGCCCCGGAGGCGGTCCCGACGGCAGCCGCTCAGGACGATGATCCGCTGCTCGCCCGCTTCCGGCGTGAGGTCGTCGCGCGTGGGAGCTTCCGCGACGAGCAGTCCGTCGCCAACGCCCGGACGTGGGAGCAGTTCCTGCAGCAGCTCGAGGGGAGGGAAGCGCGCATCCTCGAGATCGGTTCGTTCGAAGGGATGTCAGCCTGCTACTTCTTGTGGCGGCTTCCGGACGCGCACGTCACCTGTGTCGACACGTTCGCCGGCGCGTCCTCGTTCGTGGCACGCGGCGACGACGTGTCCGGTCTGGAGGCCGCCTTCGATCAAAACGTCGGGCTGGTCGACGCCTCGCGCGTCCGCAAAATCGCCGCCGACTCGGCTCATGCGCTGCTCGAGTTGCTCGACGAGGGGCAGCGCTTCGACCTCGTCTTCGTCGACGGTTCCGATCTCGCGCTCGACGTGATGGTCGACGCGTGCCTCTCATGGCAGCTGCTCGCGCCGGGCGGCGTCATGATCTTCGACAACTACATCTGGCGCTCTCCTCTGGGCGAGGATCCCTTGTTCCAGCCCAAACCGGCGGTCGATGCGTTCCTGGGCCTGGTCGGGCGGAACTGCCAGGTGATCACCATGAGCAAGGAGGCGATCGTCCAACGAGTAGAGCTCGCGGCGCAGTCGAACGGCGACGGTGCGCTTGCAGAGACGGCGCCTTGATGTGCTCGACGAGGCGGCGCGCGAACAACACTGAGAGGTGGCCGGGCGCCTCTTCATAGCGACGCTCTTCTGCGTCACGTGGGAGAAGGTGCAGTGGAACGTCGCCGGCTCCGTCGGCATCGCCGACGTGCTCACGATCCTCTTCCTCGTCGCGTTCGCGTTCGAGTGGGGCCACCGGCGCGTGCCGAGGACGACCGCGGCCGTCCTTGTGATCTTCGCCGCGCTGCTGCTCGTCTATCTCGCCGGCTTCTTCAACATCGCCGACAAGCAGTCGCTCGACCAGTGGGGCAAGGGGATGGTGAAGTTCGTCCTCCACTTCCTCTTCCTCGCGGCCGGCGTTGCCTACCTCGCCCGCCGCCCGCCTGCGTTCTACTGGCGTGCGGTGGCTGCGTTCACCGGCGGGCTCGTTGCGAACGCGGTCTACGGCGTGCTGCAGCTCGCCGCCGCGCGGGCGGGAACGAACCTCGACCAGCGCGTGCTCTCGCCCCTTACCGGCGGCGCCAGCTCGATCAACGTCTACGGCGCCGTCAACGGCCAGAACATCTACCGGCCGAATGCGCTCACCGGCGACCCGAATCACCTCGCCGTGATGCTCGTGATCCCGCTCGTCGCCCTGCTCCCTGTCTACCTGCGCCTCGAGCGCGGGAACCGCTGGCGCGTGCCGCTCGCGGTCGTGCTCGGCTTCCTCTTCCTCGTCCAGCTCTCGACGCTCTCGCGGAGCGGCCTGCTCGGACTCGGAGTGGGTCTGCTCGTGCTCGCCCTGCCCTACCGGCGGCGGTTCGCCTCCCGGGCGCTGCTCGTCCCGCTGGCCGGCGTCGGGGCCGTGCTGGCATTCGTCGTCCTCCAGCGGCGCCACTTCTTCGAGGTCGTCGTGCGCGCACGACTGGAGACGGGCGGCCGCTCCGAGAGCGCCCACTTCCAGGTCTACGACTTCGTCCCGCAGGTGCTCCATTCGCACCCGCTGTTCGGGCTCGGGCTGAACACCTTCTCCGTCTACTACGAGTTCGTCACGGGAAAGTCGAACTGGGGGCCGCACTCGTTCTACGTCGCGCTGATCGTCGAGACGGGGCTCGTCGGGACGCTCGCCTTCGCGCTCTTCCTCCGCTACCTGTTCGTGCGCTTGCGTGCGGCACGCGCCCTCGGCCGACGGCTCGCCGCGGAGGGGGCTGAGCTCGCCGCGCGCGTCCGGCCGCTGGCGTGGGGCCTGACGGCTGCGTTGCTCGGGACGATGGCCGCAAACGCCTTCTACCTGACGATGCAGTTCTATTACTTCTACGCATTCGCCGTGCTCGTCCTGGCGCTGCCGGTCGCCTTCGGACGGCCGTTGCGCCGGTGAAGGTCGCGGTCCTGACGACGTCGTACCCGCGCTTTCCGGGCGACGCCGCGGGGAGGTTCGTCGCCGACGCCGTCGAGCGGCTGTGCGAGCGAATCGAGGTCGAGGTCGTCTCGCCGCAGGATTTCCGCCACTTCGGGATCGCCTACGGGCACGGGATCGCGGAGAATCTGCGGGCCCGGCCGTGGCTCGCCCCGCTCGTGCCGGTGATGCTGGCCGGCTTCGCGCGCGCTGCGCGGCGGGTCGAGGCGGATCTCTTCCACGCGCACTGGTTGCCGTCCGGCTGGGTTGCGGCGCGCACCGGTCGGCCGTTCGTGCTCCAGGTCTGGGGGACGGACCTCGAGCTGGCGCGGCGTGCCCCATCTGTCGCGCGCCGGATCCTGCGGCGCGCCCGCCTCGTGATCGCCGCCTCGACGGAGCTGGCGGCGGCGGCGCGCGGTCTCGGCGCGGCCGACGTTCGCGTGATCCCGAGCGGCGTCGAGCTTCCGGCCGAGGTGGGTGAGGAAGCCGAGCCACCGGAGGTCCTCTACGCCGGTCGTCTCTCCGAGGAAAAGGGCGTGCTCGAGCTCGTGGCCGCGGCAGACGGGATGAACCTCGTGGTAGCAGGCGACGGGCCCCTGCGGTCACGCGTGCCGGGCGCCCGCGGCTTCGTGCCTCACGACGAGCTGGACGCTCTCTACGCGCGCGCCGCCGTGGTCGCGTGCCCGTCGCGCCGGGAGGGGTTCGGCGTGGCGTGCCTGGAGGCGATGGCGCACGGCCGGCCAGTCGTGGCCGGCGACGTCGGCGGTCTTCGCGACCTGGTCGTCGGAGACCGGCTACCTCGTCCCGCCGCGCGACGTCGCCGCTCTGCGTGCCGCGCTCGAGCGGCTGCTCGCCGACCGCGAGCTTCGCCGCCGTCTCGGCGCCGCAGGTCGCGAGCGCGCCCGCACGCACTTCTCCTGGGCGGCGGTGACCGACGCCACGCTCGCCGTCTACGGCGAGGCGTTGGGGACAATGGCCCGATGAGCCGGGCGCTCATCACGGGGATCGGCGGCCAGGACGGGTCGTTCCTCGCCGAGCTCCTGCTCGAGCGTGGGTACGAGGTCGTGGGTGTCGTCCGTCCCGGAGCGGCGCCGTACGCAAACGTCGCGCCGATCGCCAATCGGGTCGAGCTGGTCGAGGCCGATCTGCTCGACCAGCGCTCGCTCGAGGCCGCGATCGAGGCTTCACGGCCGCGGGAGATCTACAACCTCGCCGCGCCCTCGTTCGTGCCGGCCTCCTGGGACCACCCGGTCGAGACCGCTGAGTTCGCCGCGGTCGGAGCGACCTCGGTGCTCGAGGCGATCCGCGCGGTCGACCCCTCGATCCGCTTCTACCAGGCGTCCTCGAGCGAGATCTTCGGCGAGCCCCGCGAGACGCCTCAGACCGAGGACACGCCGCTCGCGCCGGTGACGCCGTACGGCGTCGCCAAGGCGTACGCCCACTACATCGTCGGGTCGTATCGCCGCCGCTACGGCCTCTTCGCCTGCTCGGGGATCCTCTACAACCATGAGTCGCCGCGCCGTCCGCTCGAGTTCGTCTCGCGGAAGGTCGCTCACGCGGCCGCCGCGATCGCGCTCGGGCTCGAGCGCGAGCTCGTGCTCGGCGATCTCGACGCGCGCCGGGACTGGGGCTACGCCGGCGACTACGTTCGCGCGATGTGGCTAATGCTCCAGCAGGAGGACCCGGACGATTACGTCGTCTCGTCGGGCCAGGGTCATTCTGTCCGCGAGCTCGTCCAGTGTGCGTTCGCCTACGTCGGGCTCGACTGGCAGGAGCATGTCCGTGTCGATTCAGCTCTGCAGCGAGGCTTGGCCGAGCTGCACCGGCTCGTCGGCGAGGCGTCCAGGGCCCGCGAGTGCCTCGGCTGGAAGCCGGAGGTCGATTTCACGGGACTCGTGCATCTCATGGTCGACGCGGATCTGGCGCGCCTGCGGGCGACGGCCACGACCACGGCTGGGGGCGAGGCTGACTAGCATCTCGCGGATGAGCGAGCGCCGCCTCCAGGTCGACGGCTTCGAGATCCACGACGGCAGCGACTGCTACGTCATCGCCGAGATCGGCCACAACCATCAGGGGGACGTGGACAAGGCGAAGCAGCTGATCCACGCCGCGAAGGAGTGCGGCGCCGACGCGGTCAAGTTCCAGAAGCGCGACAACCGCACGCTCTTCACGCGCGAGCTCTACGACGCCCCCTACGACAACGAGAACAGCTTCGGCCCGACGTACGGCGCCCACCGCGAGGCGCTCGAGCTCGGTCAAGACGAGTGGATGGAGCTTCGCGCGTACGCGCGCGAGCTGGAGATCGGATTCGTCGCCGCGGCGTTCGACGGGCCGAGCGCGGAGTTCCTCGCCGGGCTCGATCTGACCGCGTTCAAGTTCGCGTCGGGCGACCTGAAGAACACGCCGCTCCAGCGCTATGTCGCGTCGCTCGGCAAGCCAATCTTCCTCTCGACCGGCGGGGGCGAGCTCGCCGACGTCGAGCGGGCCGTCGACACGATCCTGCCGCTGAACCGGCAGCTCGCCGTCCTCCAGTGCACCGCCGCGTACCCCGCGGCGGCCGAGGACCTGAACCTGAAGGTGATCACCGGGCTGCGCGAGCGGTTCCCCGAGCTCGTGATCGGTCTCTCCGACCACCAGAACGGGATCGCGATGGCGCTCGTCGCCTACATGCTCGGCGCCCGCGTGATCGAGAAGCACTTCACGCTCGACCACGCGTTGAAGGGCACCGATCACGCCTTCTCGCTGATGCCGGAGGGGCTGCGGCGGCTCGTCCGCGACCTGCATCGCGTTCCCGAGGCGCTGGGGGACGGCGTCAAGCGGCCGCTGACGGTCGAGCAGAAGCCGCTCGAGAAGATGGGGAAGAAGCTCGTGGCGGCGCGCGAACTGGAGCTGGGCCACGTCCTGACGGAGGACGACATCGCGATCAAGTCGCCTGCCGACGGCGGTCTGCCTCCCTACGAGCTCGACCGCCTCGTCGGGAGGCGGTTGCACCGCCCCGTCGCGCTCGAGGACTTCCTCACCTTCGACGACGTGGAGCCCATCCCGGAGCACGCCGGAGCGCACGCGGCCGCCCGGCGGTGACGGAACTACGGCCGCTGCTCGAGCGGGTGCGGTTCACCGTGTTCGACTTCGACGGCGTCTTCACGGACAACCGCGTCTGGGTGAACGAGCGGGGTGAGGAGATGCTGGCCTTCACGCGCAGCGACGGGCTCGGCCTTCGCCGCCTCGACGAGGTCGGCGTCCGGTACCTGATCGTCTCCACCGAGCCGAATCCGATCGTGGGCGCTCGCGCGGAGAAGCTGCGCGTCGATTGTGTGCAGGGCGTCGAGGACAAGCTGGCCGTCGTGCTGGAGCGGACGGAGGCGGCGGGTGTCCCGCTGGAGGCCGTTGCCTATGTGGGCAATGACGTCAACGACGCGGAGTGCCTGCGCGCCGTCGGCGTGCCCGTCGTCCCGGCCGACGCCTGGCCGGAGGTGAAGCCGCTCGCGCGTTGGGTGCTGTCGCGGCCGGGAGGTGCCGGCTGCGTACGCGAGTTCTGCGACGGTGTCTGGGAGGCCCAGCAGTCGTGACCGAAGACCTGTTCTCCCTGCAGGGCCGCGTCGCCGTCGTCACCGGCGGCGCGGGGCAGCTCGGCGCCGAGATCGTGCGGGGCCTCGAGGAGCGCGGCGCGCGCGTCGCCGTCTTCGACCTCGAGGCCGACCGGTTCCGCGTCGACGTGACCGACCGCGGCGCGATCGAGGAGGCCACCGACGAGATCGCCCGCGAATGGGGCGTCCCGCACGTCCTCGTCAACGCCGCCGCGCTCGACTCGCCGCCGGACGCGCCGCCGGAGGAGGTCGGGCCGTTCGAGTCCTATCCGGAGGAGTCCTTCGACCAGGTGATGGACGTGAACGTCAAGGGGACGTTCCTCTGCTGCCAGGCGATTGGCGGGCGCATGGCGGCGGAAGGGCGCGGCTCGATCGTCAACGTCTCCTCGATCTACGGGATGCTCTCGCCCGTCCAAGACGTCTACGACTTCCGCCGCCGCGAGGGCGGGACGTTCTTCAAGCCGGTCGCCTACTCCGTCTCCAAGTCGGCGCTCTACAACCTCACGCGCTACCTCGCCACCTACTGGGCGAGGAGTGGCGTGCGCGTGAACACGCTGACCCTCGCCGGCGTCTGGAACGACCAGCCGCAGGAGTTCCTCGATGCGTACAACGCGCGGATGCCGCTGGGGCGGATGGCCGACGTGCGCGAGGTCGTCGGCCCGGTCGTCTTCCTCGCCTCGGACGCGTCGTCCTATGTCACCGGCGCGAACCTCGTCGCGGATGGCGGCTGGTCAGCCTGGTAAAGCGGCCGAGTCGCCACCGCAGAGAACGCGCCACGACCGTCGGCAACGCCGTAAGGAGCTCACCGAGCATCAGTTCTCGCGCAGACGGACGCCGCACGTGGTCGCGCGGATGCGCCGCCATCGACAGCATCAAATCCGGGTGCACGAGCGACAGCTGCCCGTCCACCGTACGTTCGCGATCCCGTGCCAGGAGCGGCCGCGCGGCGATGAATTCCGGCGTCGCAAACATGACGACGTTCTGCCGGTAGAAGGGAAGGACAGCGGGGTTCGACCAGATGAGCGGACGAATCCCGTCGACAACCGCATAGCCGTGCGCAGCGAATCGCTCCGCCCAGTAATCCGGCCACTGCTCGTTGATGTGATCCGTCCCGCCCTGGTGTGGAATGGCCGCGGAAAAGAGGACGCACGGCGCGTGCTCGATGACGTTTCGCACGAACCCTTTTGCACGGTGCTCAGGCAAATGCTCTGCAACCTCGAGTGCGACTGCAAGCTCGAATTGGCGGCCGAGATCGAGCGGTCTGTCGAGGCGCGCAGGGACAAATCGCTCGTGCCGAAAGTGCAACGCGTCTCGTGGCACCCACGGGCCGTCGACGCCGACGTAGTCGTCGACCCCGTGAAGTGCGAACGTCTCGAGCCAGACACCGAGCCCACAGCCAAAGTCGACCACGCTCCGCGGGCTCACGCGCTGCATGACAACCGGCACGATCGCCTCGGCCGAACTTCGCGTCCGATCAACCCCCCAGGCGAAGAACTCCGACGTGTACGTCTCGTTCACGGGTGGGCGATCCGGCGAACGAAGTGACGGAGAGCGTCGCGGAAGCGGCGGTCAAGCGACCGCTCAAGCGCCGCAAGCCGGGTCTCGAGGTCGCGCACTCTCCTCTCCGATTTGACAAGGGCGTCTCTCTCCGAGCCGGCCGAGGCGTCGGCCGCGAGCGCCGCCGCATCTGAGGTCGTGAGAGGAGGGAGATAGAGCGGCTCGGATCCTTTCGGTGAGAGAAAGGTCACCTGCTCATCGTCGGGATCGCTTCTACGAATCGCGTGCAGCGCGTCTCGAAGTCGGTTGTCGATGACGAACGAACCGGCCTCGATTCCTTGCGCGAGTGTGGCATCGTCGACGAGGAGTGACTCGTAGTACTCGATCGCATCGAAGTCCGTGAGCACGTCGTATCCGGAATAGCCGTAGCGCACGTAGTTGCGCCACTTCTCTACGCACTGCGCGGCGGAACGCATCGGGAAGTGCAGGACCTCGAAATGCCAGAAGCCGCGAAGATCGACTGACGATGCCCACCAGGCGTCGTGGTTGCCGGAGCTGACGGTCACATCTGGATGCGCCCGATGAAGCACCTTGTCCTGGGCGTGAAACGGGTGAACCCGATGGCGCGGCCGCGTCGCCTCACCAGGCACCAGACGAACGTTCATGCGATCGGCGAAGAACTCCGCGTTGCGCGGGCGCGGTACGAAATTTCGCATGAGCGCCCTGACGGTGTCGAACCGCGCCGGCACCTTGGCAAGGACCGTCTTGATCGGCGCGCCGTGGGAGCACCAGAACTCGTCCGCGTCACTGTGGATGACCCAATCGGCGCCGAACTCGGTCGCTGCGAGCCGCGCCATGCGCGTAACCCACTCGACCTGTCTCATGTCGTCGCCCTCTTGATGGATGAGATGGAGGTATCCGGCCCGGGCATACGACTGGAGGATCCCCGTGGTGCCGTCGTGTGACCCGTTATCGGTCGCGATCACGAAGTCGACGCCGGCGTGCAGGTGGAACGCAATCTGAGCGTCGACGATGTCTGCTTCGTCGCGGACGAGAAGCGTCATGACGAGCTTCACGTGACGGTTATGGGGCTGTCAACCACGAGAGCCGGTGCGACGGGCGAGTCTTGCGACGTTTGCGCGCCACTGCCGCGACGTACGTGTCGCAATGCCATTCTCCAATCGCGACACGCGCGCTTCCAACGCCTCGATGCTTCGCTGCGCTCGCACGAAGGGACTGTGGTCCTCCAGGGACCCAAGCTCGACCAGATACCCCCGGTCGACCTCGGACTCGGGCACCTCCAAGTGCGCCGTGTCTTGACGTCGCAACGAGCGCAGCGCCTCACGGAGACGCGTGTCCTCGACCAATGTCCCGTCCGCCAATCCGCGTGAAAGTTGCTCGTCGTCGACCAGGAACGGCTCGTAGAGTTGCGCAATCCGCCCCTCTTGGTGCGCGTCCCGCACGAGGTTGTAGTAGGGATTCGACGCTTCGCCGTCGACCGCCGTGATCTGCCACCACCGCATGAATTTGCGCTCGAACTGGTCGAGCGAGCGGATGGGGAAGTGCAAGATGTCGATCGGGTACCAGCCGAACAGCGGCGTCAGGCCACGGCCGATCACATCGTGATTCCCACCGCCGACTTCAACCTCCGGAGACGCGCGGTGAACCGTCTTGAAGTGTGGGTTGAAGGGGTGGGGTCCGCTGGTCATCGTTTGCGAGCGAACCGTCATCCGCTCCGCGAAGGATCCGGCGCGCTCCGGCCGGGCAACGAAGTTGCGCCACATTCCCCTGACGCTGCCGAATCGACGCGGCACCGCGTTGAGCAGCTCCTTGAGCGTTCCCTTCCGTGCCCACCAGAACTCGTCGGCATCGCTGTTGACCACCCAGTCGGCTCCGAAGCGGGTCGCGGCCAGGCGCGCCATCTGCGTCACCACCTCGGTCTGCGAAAACGGACCGTCGGGAAGACTGACGCGATGCACGTGTCCGTCCTTGGCGTAGGTCTCCAGTATCTCCGTCGTACCGTCAGTCGACGCGTTGTCGGTGGCGATGATGAAGTCGACACCCACGGCCAAATGAAAGGTGATGTGCTCCTCGACGATGTCCGCCTCGTCGCGCACGAGCAGCGTCATCACGACTTTCATGGATGAGCGAGCCTAGCGGGACCGCCGCCGAGCGCGGACCAGGGATGCGATGCGCCGTCGCAGCCGCTGCGCGACAGGCTGCCTCTGGGCACCCAGCGGAGCGGCCATGCGTCGCTCGAGCGTCGCGGCCAGCGTTGCGGCGAGCTGAGGCAGGTCGGGGAAAGCTGCGCCGGACCCCTCCTCGAACGCGCGGAGGACGGCTAGCCCTTCACCGGGCACGTCGCCGACACGGCCGGGGGTTCCGCCGTGCGTGGAGAGCGGTTCCGGAAGCGACACGATCCGAGCCCTCGCCACGGCGAGTCGGGCGAAGAGTGGCCAGTCCGGGTCGACCGCGCCGTTGGGGGGCGGGTCGGCCGCTGGGAGCGCGCGACGCAGCAGGCCGAGGACGCCGTACTGGTTCTCTGCGAGTCCGAGTGCGCCAGGGTTGCCGAGGAACAGCTGGACGCCGTCCGGATCGTCGGCCGGTCGCACGGCGGCGGTGACGACGTCGGCGCCGGATGCGGCTTGCGCTTCGGCGAGCGTGTCCAGCATGCCGTCGTCCGGCGTGTCGTCGTCGTCGAGGAAGACCACCCAGTCCGCGGTCGTGCGCTCGAGCCCGGCG
>WNGF01003222.1_pt1 | contig 22394 bp, 26 predicted proteins | sample 5400641 | NCBI WGS metagenome assembly WNGF01 (sample SAMN13153371, study PRJNA577476) | soil metagenome | isolation source: 80 cm soil or saprolite under grassland replicate 2 | place: USA:California | collected 2016-06-15 | reverse complement strand
CGAGCCTCGGCTCGATCGCGCCCGCGACCAGGGGGGTTTGGGGGTGCGTCGCCAAGAACGATCGAGCCTCGGCTCGATCGCGGCCGCGACCAGGGGGTTGGGGGGGTGCGTCGCCAAGAACGATCGAGCCTCGGCTCGATCGCGCCCGCGAACAGGGGGGTTTGGGGGGTGCGTCTCGCACCCCCCAACTAGCTAGTACGTTCCCGGACGGATCTGCTTGTACAGTGCCTTCAGGCGCTCGGCGGAAAAATCCTTGGACTGGCACACGTCGATGATCTTCCGCTCGTCGGCCTCGATCTTCGCCACCGCCTCGGGCACGCGCTCGGCGATCTCGGGAGGGATGGTCACCACGCCGTGCTGGTCGGCATGGATGAGGTCGCCCGGCTTGACCCACAGGCCGCCGACCTTGATGGGCAGGCCGAAGTCGACCATGTGCACGTACGCATGCGAGACCGAGACATGGGCGGCGACGAACTGGAACCCCAGCGCCCGAACTTCATCGAGGTCGCGCACCGATCCATCGGTCACCGTGCCGGCGACGCCGAGGGCCCGGTGAATGTTGGCTTGCACCTCGCCCCACTGCGCACCCTGTCCCCGCGGCTCGTCGAGGTCATGGACGACGACCACGCGGGGGGCGGGGATCGAGAGCACGTAGTCCCACCAGCCGAACGTGCTCGCCCGGTGCCCGTCGAGCGGCTCGGGCTCCGCCCGGATCACCGCCGTCACCGCATACCCCACGAGCGGCCCCAGCTCCGGAAACAGCGCCCGGACCTCCGACGACATCTGCCCCTGGCTCCGCGCCCTGACCTTGAACGTCTCGATCGCATTCGCCACACTCGGACTCGTTATCTTCCTGAGCGCCTCGATCACATTTCCCTCCAAGATTGATCTCGCGCGACAGACCCCACATTCCGAACAAAGGACCTATACAGGCCGATCAAAACCGGCCAGATGCTAGGCGCCGACGAGCGACGACCGAGGCGTGGCCCGGCCACGCCGCAGGGAGGAGCGAGGAGGCAACGACGCAGATGGCCGGTTTTCATCGGCCTAGATCGCGTCGCGCCGGCGCTTGACGAGCTGGTCGCGTAACTCCTCCACCATCTCTTCGACCCGCCCCAGGTTCGGATTCACCGCCAGCGCCCGCTCGAAGTACGTCAGCGCCCGCGCCGGCTCGCCCAGCTTGAGGTAGATCATGCCGTAACCGCTGAGCGCGCCGAAATGATACGGGTTGCGCTTCATGACCTCGTCGCAGTCGGCCAGCGACTTCCGGTAGTCGCCCAGGAGATAGTAGACGGTGGCCCGCTTGTTCCAGCCCTCGGCGAAATCGGGACGACGCTCGATGATGCGCGTGAAGGTCTCTACCGCGGCCTCACCGCGCCGCTCGCTCATCTCCTCCACCCCCATCGCGAACCGCTGGTCGATCTCCGGGTCACCCGAGCGACTCCAGACTTGCCACATCCCGTGCTCGGCGAGGCGGCGGACCAGGGGGTCGGAGTCGCGAAGCGCGCGCGCCAGGCGCGGGATGTCCTGCACGGTCCCATGGTCGGCGAGCGACGCGGCGCCGAGCCGGCGTGTCTCGGGCGCGCGATCCTCGAGTGCGGCCAGGGCCTCGGCGTGAGCGAGCGGGGCCGCGTCGGCGGCGGCCGCACCGGCGAGCACGACGAGCGAGACCGCCAGCGTGATCACGGCGTGAAGACCTCGTTGACGTCGGTGGCCGCGAAGCCGGGCTCGCGTCCGCCGCCGGGGACGTAGATCCGGCCGTCGATGACGGCGGCCCCGAGCCCATGACGCGCCGTGGGCAGCGGCGCCTTCGCGACCCAGGTGTTGATCGCGCGGTCGTACATCTCGGTGGCGTTCCAGATGCGGAGCGGCGACTCGCCACCGAAGACGAAGATCCGGTCGGCCAGCACGGCGGCGGCCAGGCCGCCCCGGCCACGTGGCAACGGCGTCCCCGTCCGCCAGCTGTCCGTCGTCGGGTCGTAGATCTCGACGTTGGCGTACTGCGTGCCCAGGAACGATTCGCGCCCGCCGAGCGCCCACACCCGTCCTTCGAAGCCGACGGCGGCCAGATGGTCGCGGGCCGTCGGCATCGAGTTCGCTGGCGTCCAGCGGTCGCTCGCGACCTCGTAGACCTCGTGGGCGTTGGTGACCCGATCGCTGCTACCGCCGAGCGCATGGAGGCGTCCGCCGAGCGCCGCCACCGCCAGAGCGCCCCGCGGCGTGGGCATCTGCGCGCGCCCGCGCCAGGTATTCCGCGCCGGCTCGTACTCGAATACCGTGCCCAGCGCCGACCACCGCACGCGCCCCCCGGTGAAGCCGCCGATCACGAACAGCCGCCCATCGACGACGGCCGCGACCGCATGGTGGACGGCGATCGGCAGGGGAGCCGCCGTGCGCCACTCGTCCAGTGCCGGATCGTAGACCTCCACGACGTCGACCGGCTCGGCCGTCGATCCGAAGCCGCCGATCACGTACACCTTGCCGTCGACGGCGGCCACCGCGACTTCCTGCCGCCCCCACGTCATGGTCTTCCGCGATTCCCAGCGTCCGGGCGTGTCCGGATCCAGGGGCGCCCGCGACTTGGTCTCCGCGCCCAGACAGCCGCCGACCAGGAGCAGGCCGGCCAGGGCCAGCGCGAGGCGGCGGGTCATCGCTGGCCCGCGAGGGCGAGGAGCCCCGCCTCGTCGAGGACGGCCACACCGAGCCGCCGAGCGTCGTCGGCCTTGCTTCCTGCGGCTTCGCCGACCACGACGTAGTCGGTCTTCCTCGACACGGAGCCCATCACGCGCCCCCCCAGCCGCTCGATCACCTCGCGCGCGGCCTCGCGGGTCAGCGTGGGCAGCGTGCCGGTCAGCACGAAGGTCTTGCCGGCGAGCGAGCGGGGCACCGCCTCGTCGTGACCGGTCTGCGTCAGCACCACGCCCGCCCGCCGCAGCCGCTCGATCACCTCACGGTTCGACTCGTCGGCGAAGGCCGTCGTGAGCGACTCCGCGATGTGCGGCCCCACGCCATGGACCTCGGCGAGCTGCTCCCGCGAGGCCCGCATCAGGTGCGCCATGGTGCCGAATCGCGTGGCCAGGAGGGTCGCCACCCGCTCGCCGACGAGTCGAATGCCGAGCGCGTTGAGGAGCCGCGCGAGCCCGCGATTCTTCGAGCCGGCGATGGCGGCGACGAGGTTCTCGGCGGACTTGTCGGCGAAGCGCTCGAGCTCGGCGACCTCGGCCGCGGTGAGCGTGTAGAGGTCGGCGAAGTCCTTGACGCGCTTGCGGTCGACGAGCTGGTCGATCGTGCTCTCGCCGAGGTGCTCGATGTCCATGGCCCGCCGCGAGCCGAAGTGGCGGAGCCGCTCCTTGAGCTGCGCCGGGCACGCGCTGTTCATGCACCGCCAGTACGCCTCGCCCTCCGGCCGGTACGCCACGCCCCCGCACGCCGGGCAGTGATCGGGAAAGCTGAACGGTGCGGCCTCGGGGGGGCGCTTGCCCGCGACGACCTGGACGACGTAAGGAATGACGTCGCCCGCCCGCTCGATCAGCACCGTGTCGCCGACGCGGACGTCCTTCCGGCGGATCTCGTCCTCGTTGTGCAGGCTCACGTTGCGGATGACGACCCCGGCCAGCTCCACCGGTTCCAGCTTGGCGACGGGAGTCAGGGCCCCCGTCTTGCCGACGTTGACCTCGATGGCCTGGACGACGGTGGTGGCCTGCCGCGCGGCAAACTTGAAGGCGAGGGCCCAGCGGGGGTGGTGCGTGGTGCTGCCGAGCCGGCGCTGCTGCTCGAGGGTGTCGACCTTCACGACGGCGCCGTCGGCGTCGTACCCGAGTCGATCACGCTCGGCTTCCAGCCGCGCGCAGTACGCGATGACGTCATCCATGCTCGCGCATCGCTCCGCGCGCGGGTTCGTCCTGAAACCGGCCTCGCGGAGCGCGTCGAGCGTCTCCGAGTAGGTCGTGAACGTCACGCCCTGGGCGTGGCTCACGTGATAGAGGAAGATGTCGAGGGGCCGGCGCGCGGTCACGCCCGGGTCCTTCTGCCGCACGGCCCCGGCCGCCGCGTTCCTGGGGTTGGCGAACGTCGGCTCCCCGGTTTCCTCGAGCCCGCGATTGAGCTTCTCGAACTCCGCCCGCGGCATGAAGACCTCACCGCGGACCTCGAGGTCCGGCGACGAGGCCAGCCGCCCTCGCAAGACGACGGGGAGGCTACGAATCGTGCGCAGGTTTTGCGTGACGTCCTCGCCGACTCGACCGTCGCCGCGCGTGGCGCCGCGGACCAGGCGGCCGTGTTCGTACAGGAGGGCCACGCCGAGCCCGTCGATCTTGGGCTCCGCCACGTACGCGAAGCGGGCGCCGGGCAGCACGCGCCCCATGCGCGCCTCGAACTCACGGAGCTCGGCGGGGGTCGTCGCGTTGTCGAGCGACAGCATGGCGACGCGGTGCTCCACGGGCTTGAACGCCTCGACGGGGGTGCCGCCGATCCGCTGGGTCGGGCTGTCGGGCGTGATGAGCTCGGGGAAGTCGGTTTCCAGCGCGCGCAGCTCGACCATGAGACGGTCGTACTCGGCGTCGGAAATCTGCGGGCGCGCCTCGACGTAGTAGAGGTAGTCGTGCCGATGGATCTGCTCCCGCAGCTCCGTGATGCGCTGCAAGGCATCCGCACGATCCATGCGCAGAGTCTAGCATGCGGTCTCACGCACGCCGCGTTTGCGACGCCTCGACCGCGCGCGTTATACTGCCGCTGACCGACGGACCCGCTCGAGGAGTCACGATGCCGCGCACCTCCGCCCCGAAATCCGCCGAGGGACAGACCGAGACCACCGCGTCGGTCCAGGACTACCTGGCCGCGGTCTACGATCTGGCCGGCAGCGGCAAGCCCGTCATCGGCGCTCGGCTGGCCAAGCACATGAACATCTCGGCGCCGGCGGTGACCGAGGCGATCCACCGGATGTCGCGCGGCGGCTACGTGAAGGTGGGACCGAGCAAGCGGCTCACCCTCACCACCAAGGGGCGCGAGATCGCGGAAGTCATGGCACGACGGCACCGGCTGCTCGAGCGGTGGCTCACCGACACCCTCGGGCTCAACTGGGCCGACGCCCACGAGGAAGCCCACCGGCTCGAACACGCGCTGTCCCCGCGCGTGGAGGAGCGTCTGGCGGAGCTGCTCGGCATGCCGAGCACCTGCCCCCACGGCAATCCCATCCCCGGGATGCCGACCCCGCCCCGGGTCAAGCCGTTTCCGCTCGCCCACGCGCGCGAGGGCGCGACGGTCGTCGTCGAGCGCATCACCGAGGAGGCCGAGGCCGACAAGAAGCTGCTCGAGCACCTGTGGCGCAACGACGTCCGTCCGGGCCGGCGCCTCACGATCCTCGAGGTGGCGCCGTGGGCGGGAACGATCACCGCATCCGGTGACGGTCAGACGATCGCGCTCGGCCTGCCGGCCGCCGCCAAGATCTGGGTCTACACGCCCGAGGAGTCTGCCGGCTGAAGCTGCTGGTCTGGGTGACCATCCTCGCGATGGCCGGCTATGTCATGACGGCGGGCACCGTGAGCGCCTGGCGCTACTTCGTGCTCACCAACATCGTCGAGGACGCGCTTCACGGGGAGCTGCCGACGAACATCCAGCGCAACATGTCGGCGACCGGGCGTCCCGCCGACCCCGAAGAGCGGATCGCGCGCATCCGCCACATGGTGCTACGAGGCGCGGACGCAGCGGACGTACCGCTGATCCCGGACGAGGTCACGGTGTCCGCCGACGGCAACGTCGTGACGGTCCGGGTCCGACACGTCTATCCGGTCTTCGAGTATCAGGCGCGGCGCATCACGATCCCGATCAGCATCGAGCGCTCGCTGGCCTATCCGTAGGGCGGGGGGCGTCCCCCGGCCTACGGGTTCTTTCCGGCCTTGGCTTCCGCGACCATCTTGGCGACGCGATCGCGGTCCTCACCCGGCGGAGCCACGGCGAGGAACTTTTCCCACGAACGGATCGCGGCCGCGGCGTCTCGCTTCGACTCGTAGAGGACCTGCCCCCGGTAGAGCAGGGCCGGGGGATAGTTCGGATCGATCGCCAGCGCCTTGTCGAAGGTCTCGAGCGCGCTCTCGGCATGCCCCCCGATCGCCACGATCAACCCGAGATGGGTCATGGCGTCGACGTTCCGCGGGTCGCGCTTGAGCACGGCCTGGTACGCCGCGATCGCCTCTCCGTAGCGGCCTTCGAAGAGGCTCGCGCGCGCGGCCTGGAGCATGCCACGGAGCATCTCCGGGGTGACGGAGCGGGGCGCAGCGCCGGGCCCACCCGGTGCCGGCCCCGGCTCGAGCGAGGCGAGCGGCCGGGATCCCGTCATCGCCGTCGCGGTCGGTGGCTCCGGGGTCGTGTAACGGACGATGCCCGCCCCGAGGGCGACGCCGAAGACGAGCAGCGCCACGGCGGAGGCGCCCAGCGCGAGCGGATGGCGCCACGCGGCGCGGCGCTGGACGGGCGCCGGCGCCGCCGCGCGCGTGGTCGCTGCCGGTCCAAGTCGGTCGAGCTCGGCGAGGACGCCGGCGGCCTCACCCTCGTAACGCGCGCACAGCTCGGCATAATCCTCGTCGGAGATGTGCCCGGCCTCGTGCTCGAAGGCGAGCTCGCGCAGACTGCGCAGGGCCTGACGCTTCTGCTCGAGGAGCTGCTCGCGGGGGTCGGGCGGCAGCGGCAACAGCGCGGGGGCCCGACGGGACCACAGGGGCCAGAGCGTGAAGGCCAGCGCCGGCACGCCGATGGCGACGGCCGCGAGCACCACGCTCAGGTCTCGCTCTCCATCTCGCGCCGGATGCGCTCGCGCATCGCCGCGTTGACCGGGGCCTGCGGCGCCGCGGATCGCTTCGTCCAGCTCCGGATCAGGAGGGCCGCCACGCCGAGCCCGACGATGACGGCGACGACGGGAAGGACCCAGACGAGCAGCGTGAAGCCGCGACGCGGCGGCGCGAGCAGGATCCATTCGCCGTACTTGTCGACGAAGTAGCGGATGACCTGCTCCGGCGTCTCCCCCGTGGCCAACCGCTCACGAACCACCCCGCGCATCTGATTGGCCATCTCCGACGGCGAGTCGGCGACGGAGAGGTTCTGGCACACGACGCATCGGAGCTGCGCGGCGATCTCGTAGACCGCCTGCTCCTCGACGTGTCGCGCGGGATGCTGTGCTTCGACCGACAGGGGCGCGAGCCCGAGTCCGAGGATCAGCAGGGCGGCGAATTCGAGTCGCTTCGCTCTCACCGCCCTAGAGTAACACCGGCCGTCCCGACGTCCGCTACCGCACTGGCGGCTGGTTGGCGGGATTACATTCGACCGTGTCACCGCGGGCACGGGCTTTGCGTCAAGACGATTGGGAGCCTCAGCGGAGCGTGATGGATCTCTCACGACGTGATTTCCTCCGCGCCTCGGCCGGCACGGCGACCGGGACCGCGATCGGCGGCCTGGCCGGTCTCGGCGCCAATCTCGCCCCGACGCTCGCGCGCGCGCAAGAGCTCCGGATCAAGAACGCCAACACGGTGCCGAGCGTCTGTCCGTACTGCTCGGTCGGTTGCGCGACGCTCGTGAACACGATCGACGGCAAGATCGTCAACATCGAGGGCGACCCACGGAGCCCCCACAACGAGGGCACGCTCTGCCCCAAGGGGGCCGCGACCTATCAGCTCCACGTCAATCCCAATCGGCCGACCAGAGTGCTCCACCGCGCCCCCGGCGCCACCGAGTGGGAGGAGTGGGACCTCGACCGCGCGATGGACCGGGTCGCCGAGCTGGTGAAGAAGACCCGCGACGAGTCCTTCATCGAGCGGCTGCCCGACGGCAAGCTCGTGAACATGACCCCGGCGATCTTCTCGCTGGGCGGTGCCACCCTCGACAACGAGTGGAATCACATCCACCAGAAGCTCCTGCGGGGGCTCGGCATCGTCGCGATCGAGAACCAGGCCAGGATCTGACACAGCTCCAGCGTCCCCGGACTGGGGACACGGCTCGGACGCGGAGCCGCGACCATGTACCCGCGCAGCATGGCGGACTCCGACTGCGTGGTCGTCATGGGCTCCAACATGGCCGAGAACCACCCCGTCGCCTTCCGATGGCCGATGCAGGCGAAGGTCAACGGCGCCAAGCTCATCCACGTCGACCCGCGCTTCACCCGGACGAGCGCGGTGGCCGACATCCACGCGCCGATCCGGGCCGGGAGCGACATCGCCTTCCTCGGCGGGATCATCACCCACGTGATCTCCAGCGAGCGGTGGAACCGGGAGCCGTTCTTCAAGACGTGGCTCGTCCACTACACGAACGCCACCACGATCGTGACCGACGCGTACCAGGACGCCGAGGAGCTGGACGGTGTGTTCGTCGGCTTGTCGCCGCAGCCGTCGCTCGGCATCAAGGAGTGGCCGTACAACGGGTTCATCGGTAAATACGACACGAAGGCGTGGCAGTACGCGCGCACGAGCATCGGTGATCAGGGCCGCGTCGCGAGCACGGGCCAGTCCGGCGAGGTGCCCGACGGCCCGTCGTTCGACCCGCTCGTCAAATCACTCGTGAAGCCGCCGCCCGAGCGCGACGAGACGCTGCGGCATCCGCGCTGCGTGTTTCAGATCGTCAAGCGGCACTTCGCGCGCTACACGCCCGAGATGGTGGAACGCGTGACGGGCTGTCCCAAGGAGACGTTTCTCCGGGTGGCCCAGACGCTGCTCGACAACTCGGGGCCCGACCGGACGAGCTCGTTCGCCTACGCCGTGGCCTGGACCCAGCACACCAACGGTCCCCAGATCATCGGCTGCGCGGCGCTGCTCCAGCTCTTGCTCGGCAACTTCGGCCGCCCGGGTGCCGGCATCATGGCGCTGCGTGGGCATGCCTCGATCCAGGGGTCGACCGACGTCCCGACGCTCTACCACTCGATCCACGGCTACATGTCCGCGCCGACGGCGCTGAAGAAGCACGACACGCTGCGGGACTACCTCCTCGAGGAGACCGTGCCGACCGGCTACTGGGGCAACACGCCGAAGTTCATGGTGTCGTACCTGAAATCGATGTACGGCGACGCCGCCACGAAGGACAACGGCTTCGGCTACGACTGGCACCCGAAGATCCTCGGCGACCATTCGCACTTGCCGATGTTCGTGGCCATGAACGACGGCAAGGTCAAGGGCATGCTGCTGATCGGGCAGAACCCGGCCACGTCGCTGAACGCGCGGCTCGAGCGGGCGGCCATGCGCAAGCTCGAGTGGCTCGTCGTCAAGGACAACTGGCTGCACGAGAGCGCGATGTTCTGGAAGGACGCCCCGGAGGTGAAGAGCGGCGACGTCCGACCGCAGGACATCAAGACGGAGGTGTTCTTCTTTCCGTCGGCGCAGATCGCGGAGACGGAGGGCAGCTTCACCAACACCCAGCGCATGCTCCAGTGGCACTACAAGGCCGCGGAGGCGCCCGGTCACTGCCGCTCCGACCTGTGGTTCACCTATCAGCTGGGCCGGCGGCTGAAGAAGCTCTACGCCGACAGCCCGGCCGCGCGCGACCAGGGCTTCAAGCAGCTCGTGTTCGACTACGAGCACGGCGACGACGGCGAGCGCCGGCGGGGCGAGCCGGACGCCAAGAAGCTCCTCAAGGAGATCAACGGGTACTACACGAACGACCCGGGGCGACACGTGGCCGGCTTCGGGGATCTCAAGGACGACGGCTCGACCACGTGCGCGTCGTGGATCTACTGCGGCGTCTTCCCCGCGCCGGACCAGAACCGCGCCGCCAGCAAGCAGGCCGATCCACCCGGGCGGCCGGGCGCCCAGCTCAACTGGGGCTACGCCTGGCCGGCCAACCGGCGAATCATGTACAACCGCTGCTCGGCCGATCTCGAGGGCAAGCCGTGGAGCGAGCGGAAGAAGTGGGTGTGGTGGGACGAGGGGCAGACGAAGTGGGTGGGGTACGACGTCCCCGACTTCGCCGTCACCAAGGCCCCCACCGCCAAGGCCAAGCCGGGGGCCACCGGCCTGGACGCGCTCTCGGGGACCGACGCCTTCATCATGAAGGCCGACGGCCGCGGCTGGCTGTTCGTCCCGACGGGCCTCGTGGACGGGCCGCTGCCGACCCATTACGAGCCGGCCGAGTCGCCGATCACGAATCCGCTCTACAAGCAGCAGGCGAGCCCCGTCCTGAAATACTGGGCGCGGCCCGGCAACGACCTCGTGAAGGCCGGGGACGGGCGCTACCCCTACATCATCACCACGTATCGGTTGACCGAGCACTACCTGGCGGGCGCCATGAGCCGCTGGAACCCGTGGCTGGCCGAGCTGCAGCCGGAGCTGTTCATCGAGCTCTCGCCCGAGCTGGCCGAGCAGAAGGGGATCAAGAACCTCGACTGGGTGCGGATCAGCACGCCCCGCGCGCAGATCCGCGCGAAGGCCCTCGTCACCCGGCGGCTCCGGCCGTTCACGATCGACGGCAAGGTGATCCACCACGTCGGCATGCCGTGGCACTGGGGCTACGAGGGGATCGTCACCGGCGACGTCGTCAATGAGTTGACCTCCCTGGTCGCCGATCCCAACGTGACGATCCACGAGGGCAAGGCCTTCGTCTGCAACGTGGAGAAGGCGTGATGGCGGAGCCGATGGGGTTCTTCACGGATACGACGGTGTGCATCGGGTGCAAGGCCTGCGAGGTGGCGTGCAAGGAGTGGAATCAGCTGCCCGCCACGAACGGAGGGGCCAACACGCTGTCCGGCGATAGCTACGACAACACGCGACGGCTCGACGGCCTGCACTGGCGCCACGTGAAGTTCATCGAGCAGTTCTCCGCGGAGCGGACCGACGGCCGCTGGCTCCTCATGAGCGATGTCTGCAAGCACTGCGTGCGGGCCGGGTGCATGGAGGTGTGTCCGACCGGCGCCATCATCCGGACGGAGTTCGACACCGTCGTCATCCAGTCCGACGTGTGCAACGGCTGCCGCGACTGCATCGCGGCGTGCCCCTTCGGCGTCATCGGCATGAACCCGGTGTCGGGGGTCGCCCAGAAGTGCACGCTCTGCTACGACCGGCTGCGCGGCGGGCTCGAGCCGGCCTGCTCCAAGGCGTGCCCCACCAGCTCGATCCAGTTCGGCACGATCGCCGATCTCAAGACGAAGGCGGCGGCGAGGGTCGGTCAGCTCCACATGAACGGTGAGCGACGGGCCCATCTGTACGGGGCTGACGACACGATGCTCGGCGGCCTGAACTCGTTCTTCCTGCTCGTCGACCGGCCGGAGGTCTACGGTCTGCCGCCCGATCCCAAGATGCCGTCGCGCAACCTGGTGCCAGGCTCGCTCTGGTCGATGCTCGGCGCCATCGTCGTCGGCGTCCTCGGGCTCGTCAGCTTCCGCACGCGGGGGACCGCGCTCGCGGAGGGGCGGGATGAATCCCGGCGTGTGGCCTAGCACGCTGTTCACCAGCCCGCCCGAGTGGCGCTGGCTGATCATCCTCTACTTTTTCGTCGGCGGTCTCGCCGGCGGCAGTTACTTCCTGGCGGTACTGATCGACCTGTTCGGCGGGCGCGAGGATCGCCCGCTGGCCCGTCTCGGCTACTACGTGGCCTTTCCGGCCGTGGCGCTGAGCGGGATCTTCCTGACCTTCGACCTCGGCCATCCCCTGCGCTTCTGGCACATGCTCGTCCAGTCCAACACCTGGCGACCGATGGTCAAGGGATACTCGCCGATGTCGCTCGGGTCCTGGGCGCTCCTGCTCTTCGGGATCTTTGCCTTCCTCGCGTTCCTCGGCGCGCTCGCCGACGCCGGTCGTCTCCGGTCGCCGTGGCTGCGAGGCGTCCGCCCGCCCGGCGTGATCGGCGTCGTCGTGGCCGTCGCCGGCGGGCTCGTCGCGTTCGTCGTCGCCGGCTACACCGGCGTGCTCCTGACCGTGACGAACCGCCCGATCTGGTCGGACACCTCACTCCTCGGTCTGAACTTCCTCGTCTCGGCGGCGTCGACCTCGGCGGCGCTGCTCGTCCTGCTCGCCGGGCGCCGGTGGCGCGCCACCGCCGGCGTGGCCGCCCTCAAGCGGTTCGATGCCTGGGTGCTCGTCCTGGAGCTGGTCGCCCTCATCGGCCTGCTGGTGTCGCTGGGATCGATGCTCCAGGCCTGGCTCAACGCGTGGGGGGTGCTGCTGGTGGTCGGCGTGATCATCGTCGGCATCGTCGTGCCCTTGCTCCTGTACTGGCGGCCTCGGCTGATGGGCCCGGACCTGAGCCCCACGGTCGCCGCGTTTCTCGTCCTCGTCGGCGGCTTCATCTTCCGCGTGGTGGTCATCCTCTCCTCCGAGGGCGTCCGGAGGCCGATGTGAGGCGCGCCACGCTGCTGGCCCTGCCGCTGATCGCCGTGCTCGCGGGATGCACGAGCCCCGAGGCGACGCGCGCTCGCGCGCAGGGGCGTGGAGGCGACGTCGGCAACGTCGGCCCCGTCGTCAAGATGCACGAAGGGTCGGATCCGTACTGGCGGACGCGGCGCGCCCCGGGCATCGCCGGACCGTCCCTCGAGCCCGCGCGGCAAGCGGCGCAGCTGAGCCGGTGAGCCCGTCCGCCCCCGCCTCCGCGCTGGACGGGTTGGGCCGCCAGAATCCGGAGTGGCGGCCCTGGCTCGATCTGCTCGCCGCCGCGCGCGGTGAGATGGCCGCGCGGGCGTGGGACGAGGCCGTCCCGGACACGCCGTCGTCGCCGGCCGACACGCCGCTCCTCGACGGCGGCGAGCTGACGCTCGAGCGCGGCGTCGCCGATCGCTGGTTGCGCCACCTCCTCACGACGGCGGCCCGACATGGAGGGCCGGCCGCCTCCCTCGCCGAGATGGCGCGGGCCTCCGCCCTCGACGCCTTCGCCGCGCTGGAGGCGTCGATCGGCGCTGATCGTGAGCGTCTCGACGCGATGGCGCGCGCGATCGCCGCCGATCCCGGGGCGCTCGCGGCCGTCGCCTCGATCGCGGCGATGCCGTTGCTCCAGGCCTGCGCGCGACGGTGGTCGTCGCGGATACCGGCGACGTGGACCCACGGCTACTGTCCGATCTGCGGCGCGTGGCCGGCCTTCGCGGAGGCGCGCGGGCTGGAGCGGGCGCGTCGCCTGCGCTGCGCCCGCTGCGGCGCCGACTGGTGGATCGAGTGGCTCAGATGCCCGCACTGCGGCATCCGCGATCACACGCGGCTCGGGGCCCTCGCGCCCGAGGGGGCGGGCGAGAGGCGGAAGGTCGAGACGTGCACCGTGTGCCGACACTACGTCAAGACGCTGACCACGCTCACGGCGACGCCCGCCGCCGACGTCGCGGTCGAGGATCTCGCGACCGTCGATCTCGATCTCGTCGCCCTCGCGCAGGGCTACGCGGGCGCGGACGGCCTCGGCCACGCGCCGACGGCGCGCGTCATACCGCGGCGGCGGCGCGGGCTGTTCGCCGCCAGACGATGAGACGGTCCGGCGCGCGCGAGACGTCCGTCCCGCGTCCCGCCGCTCTGTGCCGGGAGCTGCTCACCGCCCTCGCGGCCTCCGACGGCCGCCGACGGCGTCGCATGCGGGACACCACACCCGATGCGATCGGTCTCGGCATCAAGCGTGGCCTGCTCGATCGAGCGATCGCCGACGATCCCGAGCCCGAGGCCTTCGAGGCCTGGTTGCTGGAGCGATGTCTCGAGAGCGCGACCTCGGTGTCGGTCGGCGCCACGCGCGCCATGGCCCTCGAGATCCTGGCCGAATGGCGACTCGTGACCGCCGACCCGGCCTTCAAGGCCTGGCTCGCGGCGGGGGCTCGGTCGGAGGACCGCGCGTGAGCTCGCCGATCACGGCCACGACGAGTCGTCGGAGGCGCTGTCCCTGCTCGTCGACGGCGGCATCCAGTTCGTCCGGCTCCTCACGGCCGGGAACTCGCTGCAGCCATCGGTCCTCGATCTGCTGGACCGCCTGCTGCTGATCCTGATGATCGTCGAGGTCATGTCCACGGTCCAGGTCTCGTTTCGTGAGCACGCGCTGGTGCCGGAGCCGTTTCTCATCGTCGGGCTCGTCGCCGTCACCCGACGGATCCTGGTCATCACCGCGGAGTTCGCCGAGCTGATGGACAAGGGGGAAGACGCGTTCCGCAACGCGATGGTCGAGCTCGGTCTGCTCACGCTGATGATCCTGGTGCTGGTGGCGTCGATTCGAGTATTGAAGACCCGCCGCGTCCGCGCGAGCCGCGTGTGAGTGCCAGCGCCTAACGGGATCTCGGTGCCGACTCCGGGAGCTCGTCGAGCTTGACCTCGAGCGTCCGCTGATCACCGCGGCGAGCGATGGCCACCTTCGCGGTCGTGCCCGGCGGCGTGCCGGCGACCCGCCGGGTGAGATCCCTCGGGGTGTTGACGTCCTCGCCCTGGAATCCCGTGATCACGTCGCCCGACCTGATGCCGGCTCGCGCCGCCGGTGATCCCGGCGTCACCTCGGCCACGAGGGCTCCGCGAGGTGCCGGCAGGTTCAGCTCGCGCGCCGCCTCCGGCGTCACCGGGGCGGCCGCGATCCCGAGATACCCGCGGACGACCTTGCCGCGCTCGCGGAGCTGCGGCAGGACCTGCTTGGCGAGGCTGACCGGAATCGCGAAGCTGATGCCGGCCCAGCCCCCGGTCTGCGAGAAGATGGCCGAGTTGATCCCGATGAGCGCGCCGCGGGCGTCGACGAGCGGACCGCCGGAGTTGCCGGGGTTCACGGACGCATCGGTCTGGATGAAGTCGTCGTATGGGCCGGCGCCGATGAACCGCTCCTTGGCGCTCACGATTCCGGTGGTGACCGTCTGTTCGAGACCAAACGGGTTGCCGACCGCCATCACCGGCTCGCCCACCTCCAGCCGGTCCGAGTCGCCGAAGAGGAGCGTCGGCAGATCGGCGCTCTCGATCTTCAGGAGCGCCAGGTCGGTCTTGGCGTCACTGCCGACGAGGTGGGCCACCCGTTCACTCTGATCGGCCAGGCGCACGACGATCTGCGCCGCTTCCCGCACGACGTGAAAGTTGGTCACGATGTAGCCGTCCGGCGAGATGATGAACCCGGAGCCGAGCGCCGTCCGGGGCTTGGCCGCCGGTCCCTCGAAGAAGCGGCGCAGCACGTCGTCACCGAGCGGGCTACGCACCTTCTCGGTCGTGCTGACGTTGACCACGGCCGGACGCACCGCGCGCGCGATCTCGACCCAGATTCCCAGCGCGTCCGGCAAGGCCGCCGTCCCCGCCTTCTCGCGCCAGAAGGGCTTGGCCTCCGCGCCGCTCGGAGGACGAACGTCGACGTGAACGCGGATCACTCCGCTCGCGACCAGTCCGACGACGATCACGAGCGCGAGGATCAAGACGAGACCCAGGCGACGCATCGCTCTTCAGGGCTGCACGCGACATGCCGGCGAAATGGCGCCGGCATCCGCGTTGCACCGAACCCGGTGCGGAGGAGCCTGATCGCAGCGGAATCGAAGACCGCCGTCGTCGCGGCATTGCTCGGCAACGCCGCGCTCGCGATCCTCAAGGGCATTGCGACCGCCGTGACGGGCAGCGCCGCCATGCTCGCGGAGACCTTTCACTCCATCGCCGACACCGGCAACCAGGCGCTCCTCATGCTGGGCATGCGGTTGAGCCGACGCCCGCCCGACGCTCTGCATCCGTTCGGGCACGGGCGTGACGTCTACTTCTGGGCGTTCGTCGTGGCGATGATGCTGTTCAGTGTCGGGGGCGCCTTCTCGCTCTGGGAGGCGGTCGGCAAGCTGCGTCACCCCACGGCGCACGGCAGCTTCCTCATGGGTTACGCCGTCCTCGGCGTCGCGTTCGTCTTCGAGGCGATGTCGCTCGGCGTCGCCCTGCACTCGCTCCGCAAGGAAATGCGGGCGCGCTCGGTGTGGCGCTATTTTCGCCAGACGCGGGATCCGACGCTCACGACGGTGGTCCTCGAGGACACGGCCGCGATGGCGTCCATCGTGATCGCCGCCGGTGGGCTCGCGCTGTCCCAGGCGACGGGCGTCTCCGCCTGGGACGCCGCCGCCTCCGGCCTCATCGGCCTCGTCCTGATCGGCGTCGCGATCTTCCTCGCGTTCGAGAACTACTCACTGCTGATCGGTGAGGCCGCGGCGCCCGAGGTGCAGGCGCGCCTGCGCGAGGTCGTCGAGGCCGATCCCGCGGTGGCCAGGCTCGTCGGGCTCCATACCGTGCACCTGGGGCCCGACAGCATCGTGGTGGTCGCCGAGACGGCGTTCCGCGATCTGCGGGGCGACGCGATCGCCGAGGCCGTTCAGCGTCTCGAGGCGCGGATCGCCGACGCGTTGAAAGGCCGGACGTCGCCGCGGCTCATCGTCGTGGAGCCGCGGCCCCGCGAGGCGGACGCGGGCGGTGTGGAGACATAGCGGCGCCCGGACCGCTCACGACTGGCGGCCGAGCTCGATGATGGTGCCGATCCTGCCGCCGCGGTACAGGGCGTCGGTGTTGCCGTAGAGGGCCTCGCCCCTCTGCTGCAGGGTCGCGACGAACGGCTCACCCTTCCGCGCGTCCGGCGCGACGATGTGGCCATCGAGAACGATCCGCCCGCGGGCCATTCGCGCCGTCCCGGTCGCGCGCATCGTGTTGAGCCCCTGCATGTTGCTGAACGTCTGGTCCAGCGTGAACGTGCCGTCCGGGGCGATCGTGAGCTGGGCGGCGCCCAGCTCGTCCCCCTGGGCGTCGCCGGTGTCGCGACCGCCCAGCGTGCCGTGCCACGATCCGGTCGGCATCGCGCGCTCGGATCTCACGGCGGCGGACGGCATGAAAGACGTCGGACGATGCGCACAGCCGACCGTCGCGGCCAGCACGGCGAGCCCGGCGAAACTCAGTATCGAGACTTGGCGCTTCATGGCTCTGATACCTCCAATACCTCGAATCTGCTGCAAAAAACCCACCATCGTGACGAGCCCAGGCGCCGTACAATGGGGCGCTCCCGGGCGCTCTGCGCTCCGGGACCAATCGGGCGGGGGAGGTGGAGCGTGAGGCGACTCGGCGTGGTGATCGGTCTGGTGGGGGTGCTGGCCTGCTTCGCGACGTCGAGGGCTCCTGCCCAATCACCAGACGACCTTCGCCCCTTCGCCGGCACATGGGCGGGAACGATGACGGCGTCGGGCGGGTCGGCATCCTCCGAGGGAGGCCCCGTCTCCGCGCCGGCCCGCTTCACCCTGGCCGAGGACGGCAAGTGGACGCTGAGCTGTTCGGGGACGGCGTCCGGCACGGCTCGCCGCATCGGTCAGCGCCTCATCCTGGAGGGCAAGATGACGGAGGGCGACCCCATGTCGGTCGGCCGCACCGTGTCGCTGATCATGAAGCTGCAGGGCGCCGACTTCCTCTACGGCTATGGCGACAGCTTCATCGCCGGCGCCAGGACCGGCGGCGGCATCTCGCTCCGCAAGGTGGGCGGGAGCGGCTAGGACGGATCGGCGAGGAGCGCTTCGATCCGGGCGCGGAAGATCTCGTCGGTGACGGCGCCGACGTGCTTGTGCCGGATCCGGCCCCGGCGGTCGATGAAGAACGTCTCCGGGACCCCGTAGACGCCGTAGTCGATGGAGACCTTCCCCGAGGTGTCCCTCAGGTTTGGAAACGTCAGGCTGAAGTCGCGAACGAATCGCTGGGCGGCCTCGACCGTGTCCTGGATGTCGACGCCCACGACGGTGACGCCGCGGTCTCGCCACGCGCGCCATCCCCGCTCCAGCACCGGCGCCTCCTCGTAGCAGGCGGGGTGGCACCACGAGGCCCAGAAGTTCATGACGACCACCTTGCCCCGCAGCGCCTCGAGGCTCATCGGCTGCCCGTCGAGCGTCGTGAGCGTGAACGGCGCGGCGGGTCGATCGATGAGCGGCGAGGGGACGTCACGGGGATTGAGACGGAAGCCGTACGCCAGCAGAACGAGGACCGGGAGCGCCGAGAGCGGAATGAGCCAGCGCCAGGCTCTGCTCACGCGAACCTCCGGCGCTCCGGCAGGATCGCCAGCGCCGCGCCCAGGGTGAGGATCAGGCCGCCGATCCAGATCCAGCTCACCAGTCGGTTGACCTGGACCTTGATCGTCGCCTGCGAGCCGTCGCGCGCGAAGTCACCGAGGACGACGTAGAGGTCCTCGCGCAGCCCCAGGTGGTAATCGACGCCCGCGATCGGTGAGGACTCCTGCGGATAGAACTTCTTGGCCGGGCGCATCACCGCCGGCGTCGCCCGCCCGTTCGTCACCGTGAAGTGGCCGACGACGCGGAAGTGGTTGGACTCCTGGCTGCCGGCGAGGCCGTCGAAGCGAATCCGATAGCCGGCGAGCTGCGCGACCTCGCCCTGGCGCAGCGTCGTCTCCGTCTGGACCGACCAGGCCTGAGAGCCCGTGATCCCGAGCGCGATCACCAGGATCCCGAGATGGACGATGAAGCCTCCGTAGCGCCGGTTGTGGCGGACGAGTAGGCCGGCCATGGCCCGCGGGGCGGATTCGCCCGAGCGGAGCCGCGCCCGGGTGGCGCGCACGAGGTCGAGCGCGATCGTCGCCGTCACGAACACGGCGAGGGCGAGCGACAGGGTGGCGAGGGCCGAGCGCACGCCGAGGGCGAAGAACAGCGCGGCGGCGGCGACGCCGACGAGGATGGGCCCGACGAAGTTTCGCCGGAGGTTCTCCGTGGAGGCCCGGCGCCAGGCGATGAGGGGACCCACGCCCATGAGGAAGATCAGCGACAGGAAGAGCGGGACGTTGACCTGGTTGAAAAATGGCGCGCCGACGCTGACCTTGACCCCGCGCACCGCCTCGGACAGCAACGGAAACACCGTGCCGAAGAACACGGTGAAGGCCGCGGCCACGAGCAGCACGTTGTTGAGGAGGAACGCCGACTCCCGAGAGACGACGGAGTCGAGCTGCCCCACGCCGCGCAGCGCCTCCCAGCGCCAGGCGAGCAAGGCCAGCGAGCCCAGCACCACGAGGGCCAGGAAGCCGAGGAAGAACGCCCCGATGGCGCCCTGGGTGAACGCGTGCACCGACGCGATGATCCCGGAGCGGGTGAGAAACGTGCCGAACAGGGTGAGGCTGAAGGTGAGGATCACCAGCGCGAGGTTCCAGAGCTTCAGCATCCGGCGGCGCTCCTGGATCATCACGGAATGCAGGAGCGCGGTGCCGGTGAGCCACGGCATGAAGGCGGCGTTCTCCACCGGATCCCACGCCCAGTAGCCGCCCCATCCCAGCACGTGGTAGCTCCACCAGCCGCCGATCAGCAGGCCGAGCGACAGGAAGTACCACGCGATGATCGTCCAGCGGCGCGTCAGGGTGATCCATGCCTCGCCGACGCGTCCGGTCACGAGCGCGGCGATCGCGAACGCGAACGGCACGGTGAATCCCGTGAAGCCCAGATAGAGGGCCACGGGGTGGGTGATCATGCCCGTGTCCTCCAGCAACGGATTGAGCCCCCGGCCGTCGGCGGGCACCGGCGACAGGCGCTGGAACGGCGGCGCCGCGATCGTCATGACCAGGAGGAAGAACGCCAGCACCCCGAGCATGACGGCGAGCACCCACGGATAGAACTGCCGGGCCCGCTCCCGCTGGGTGAGGATGACGATCACCGTGTAGAGCGCGAGCATCGACCCCCACAGGATGATCGAGCCCTCGAGCGCACCCCACACCGCGGTGATCCGGTAGTAGAAGGGCGTGCCGAGGTTCGTGTTGCTGGCGACGTAGCGCACCGAGAAGTCGAAGGTGAGGAAGGCGTAGGCCAGGAGCGCCAGCGCGCCGCCGAGCAGCGCGAACACGCCGACGGCCGCGTGCTGTGCCGACTGCAGGAGCATCGCCCGCCCCCGCGCGCCGGCGACACCGGCCGCGGCGCTGCCGTAGAGCGCGAGCCCGAGGGCGACGACGAGCGCGGCCTGTCCGAGCTCCGGGATCACGAGCGGGGCTTCTGGAGCGACTTGATCAGGTCGCGGTACCCGGCGTCGCCGCCGTCGTGAGGCGCCTTGTACTCCTCGGAGTGCTTGGCGAGGATCAGCGTCGCCTTGAAGTGCCCGTCGGGAGTCCAGGTGCCCTCCACGACGGCGCCCCGGCCCTCACCGAACAGATCGGGCGGTGTGCCCTTGTGACGGACGGGGATGCTGGCCTTGCCGTCGGTCAACGTGAAGGTGAGATCGAGGGTGCGCGGCTCCCAGCGCAGCGATCCCGGGGCCACGAGGCCGCCCAGCCGATAGGATTTGCCCCTGATCGGCGCGGCCTGGATCTCCGAGGGCGTGACGAAGTACACCGCCGACTGGGTGACGCCCGCATAGATCATGTACGCGAGGGCCACCGCGATGACGGCGCCCCCGACGAGGAACTTGGCGTGTTTGTTCATGCGTGCCTTTGTGCGCGCGCCGTGCCCTGGCGCGCGATCTCCGTTAACTCGCGCTCGCGGCGGCAGAGGTGGCGCCAGTAGGCGCCGAGGGCGACGGCGGCGATGCCGTAGGCGGCGAGCACGAAGCCCCAGTGGTCCGCCGTCATGCCAGCGCCTCCTCCTCGCGGCGAAGCACCGCCGTCCGCTTGGCCACGAAGTACACATAGAGCAGCGCGAAGGCCACGATGTTGACGAGCAGGGCGGCCAGGATGCCCTGGGACATCGTGGCCGGTCCGGGCTTGAGCAGGGACGGCGGCTGGTGCAGCGTCCGCCACCAGTACACCGAGAAGTGCACGAGAGGGATGTCGAGCGCGGCGACGATGCCCAGCACGGCGGCGTAACGGGCGGCGCGCTCGCGCTCCTCGATCATTCCCCGTAGCAGCAAGTAGCCGAGATACATGACGAACAGGATGGCCACGCTGGTGAGGCGCGCGTCCCACGTCCACCACGTCCCCCACGTCGGCTTTCCCCAGATCGCGCCGGCGCAGATCGTGAGCCCCGTGAAGAGGACGCCGACCTCGGCCGAGGCGTGGGCGAGACGGTCGGCGGCAGGATCGCGACGCCACAGGTAGGCGATCGAGGCCACCAGCACGACGGCGAAGGCCAGGTACGCGACGAGCACCGTGGGCACGTGCAGGTACATGATCCGCTGGACGTTGCCCTGCGTGATCTCGCGTGGCGCGACGGCGAAGGCCATGACGAGGCCGCCGGCGAGCGCGATCGCGGCCAGCCAGCCCAGGGCGCGACTCACCGTCTGCTCACCCCTCATCCCTCGAGCAAGGCATCGAAGGTCAGGAGCCCGGCGACGAGGTAGACGACGTCGGCCGCGGCGAGGAGGTGGAGCCAGTGCCCGACGGCGCCGAGCGGCTCGCCGGCGAGCGCCGCCTCCGTCGCCTTGACGGCGCCCAGGAGCACCGGCACCTGAACGGGCAGGAGCAGCACGGGGAAGAGCACCTCGCGCGCGCGCACGTGGGCCGTCATGGCGGCGAACAGCGTGCCCACCGCGGCGAAGCCGATCGTCGCCAGCGGCAGGACCAGCCCGAGCGCCGGCAGGGCACGGCCGATGTCGACGTTGAAGAAGACCGCGAACAGCGCGAGCAGGATCACCTCGACGATCAGCATGAGGATCAGGTTGCCCGCGACCTTGCCCAGATAGATGGCCGACTTGTCCCCGGGGGCCAGGAGCAGCCCGTCCCAGCAGTCGTTCTCCCGCTCCACGAGGAAGGCGCGTCCGAGTCCGACGAGCCCGGTCAGGACGAAGCTGAGCCAGAGCAGGCCGGGCAGCGCCGCCACGAGCCGCTCGCGATCGGCGCCGAGCGTGAACTGAAAGACGAAGAGCAGGAGGAGCGAGAAGAAGAGCAGCGCGTTGAGCGTGGCCTTGGCGCGCCGCTCGGTGACGGCGTCCTTCCACAGGACGATCCAGGCGCGCCGCGCGTAGGTCACGTCCCCTCCTCGACGGCGAGGTCGTAGAGGCGCCGCACCCCGTCGGCGCCGAGCGGCGCCACCGCGACGTCGGCGGCGAGGCGACCGCCCGCCAGGATGGCGGCCCGATCGGCGACGCCGAACCCGCGGCCGAAGCTATGCGTCGACATGACCACGGCGCCGCCCGCGCTCTTGAACAGCTGCAGATGCTCCTCGAGCCACTTCGAGCCGTGCCGGTCGAGACCGCTGAACGGCTCGTCCAGCAGCAACACCCGGGGCCGCGCGACGACGAGGCGGGCGAGCGCGAGCCGGCGCTTCATGCCCGCCGAGAACGTCCGCACGCGCTCGTCGCTCCAGCGATCGAGCTCCACGGCCGCGAGCGCCGCGCGCAGGCCGGAGGTGGCCGTCTCGTGGCCGCCCAGCGTGGACCAGAAGCGCAGGTTCTCCAGCGCGGTCAGGTCTTCGTAGAGCCACGAGCCATGGCCCAGGAAGCCCAGCCCGCGACGGGCGGTTTCCGGATCACGGGCGGAGTCGGCTCCGGCCACGACCACGCGGCCGCTCGTGGGACACACGAGCGTGGCGGCGATCCGCAGAAACGTCGTCTTGCCGGCGCCGTTGGCGCCAAGCAGAGCCACCGCCT
>WNGF01003221.1_pt1 | contig 22396 bp, 9 predicted proteins | sample 5400641 | NCBI WGS metagenome assembly WNGF01 (sample SAMN13153371, study PRJNA577476) | soil metagenome | isolation source: 80 cm soil or saprolite under grassland replicate 2 | place: USA:California | collected 2016-06-15 | reverse complement strand
GTGTTGACCGCCATCGATGGCGTGCCCATGACTTCGCCCGAATTGACCAATCGCTACTTCGTCGATGGCGAGCGCATCGTCCGGGAACTGGGCGAACCGGATATTCTTTATCTCAATGACGGCCACGGGAAGTTTCAGCCGGTATCGTGGACGGGCGGTTCGTTTCTCGACGAACAGGGTCAGCCGCTGACGCTTCCCCCGTACGACTTCGGGCTGTCGGTCATGTTCCGGGATATGAATGGCGACCTGGCTCCGGATCTCTACGTTTGCAACGACCTGTTTCCGCCGGATCGCATCTGGCTCAATGACGGTCAGGGCCGCTTTCGCGCAATGTCAAACCTGGCCGTGCGCAACACCTGCCGCTTTGCCATGGGAGTGGATTTTGCCGACATCAACCGCGATGGCTTCGACGACTTCTTTGTCGTCGACATGCTCAGCCGGGAATACGAGAAGCGGAAAACGCAGACCGTCGGGGTGCAACCGATTTTCCTGCCCGTCGGGAAGATCGACAACCGTCCGCAATACAAGCGCAACACTTTGTTCCTGAATCGTGGGGACGGGACTTACGCGGAGATCGCCCAACTCAGCGGCCTCGAGGCCACCGAATGGTCCTGGATGCCCGCCTTCCTCGATGTCGACCTGGATGGGTTCGAAGATGTCCTCATCACCACCGGGCATACGCGTGACTCGTTGAACGCGGACGCCGTCGCTCAAATCCTGCGTCACCGCAACAACCGAAAACTTTCCGACGCCGAACAGCGCGAATTGAAGAGAAAGTTCTATCCGTTGTTGCACCTGGCCAATCAAGCCTTTCGCAACCGGGGGGACCTGACCTTCGAAGACAAAGCGCATGACTGGGGCTTCGATTACGTGGGCATCTCCCAGGGGATGTGCCTGGCCGACCTGGACAATGACGGCGATCTGGATGTGGTGGTCAATCATCTGAACGATGGCGCGGGCATCTACCGGAACGAATCAGTTGCCCCGCGGGTGGCAGTGCGCCTGAAGGGGAAGGCGCCCAACACCCATGGCATCGGGGCGAAGATCAAATTCCTCGGCGGACCGGTGCCCCAGAGCCAGGAGATGATCTGCGGCGGACGTTACCTGTCTTGTGATGATACGATCCGAACGTTTGCCGCGGGGACCTCCACCGGCGGCATGACCATCGACGTGAGATGGCGCAGCGGCGCCGTCAGCGTGGTCCACGGGGCGCGGCCCAACTGCCTGTATGAAATCGATGAAGCAGGCGCGAACGAACGGCACAACCCGCAATCCGAAATCCGAAACCCGAAATCCGAAACCCCAGTTCTGCAATCCGCAATCCGCAATCCGCAATCCGCAATCCGAAGTCCGCTCATGCAGGATGTCAGCCACCTGATCCAACACACCCATGTGGACTTGGGGTTCGATGACTTCGAACGGCAACCGTTGCTGGGCAAGAGGCTGAGTCAACTCGGACCCGGAGTCAGTTGGTGCGACTTGGATGCCGACGGCTGGGATGAATTGGTCATCGGCAGCGGAGCGGGCGGGCGGATGGCGGTTTACCGCAATGACAGTCACGGAGGCTTCCAGCCATGGGACGCGGCGGCATTGCAGCCGACGCTGATGCGCGACCAAACCACCATCCTGGCCTGGGCCAGGGCGGACGGCTCAACCGTCCTGCTGGCGGGTTCTTCAAACTACGAGGACGGCCAACCCGGCGGCAGTTGCGTGCGCGAATTTGATTTGCGCAAGGTGTCGACCAACGACGCGTTCCCCGGCTGGGAAATTTCCGTCGGCCCCCTGGCGATGGCGGATCTGGACGGTGATGGGATTCTGGATCTGTTCGTGGGCGGGCGGGTCGAGCCGCGCCGCTATCCGGACCCGCCCCCCTCGCTGATGTTTCGCGGGACGGGAAAGGGGTTCGTGATCGACGCGGAAAACTGCAAACGCCTGGCTCGAGCGGGCCTGGTGAGCGGGGCCGTCTTCAGTGATCTGGATGGAGACGGTTGGCCGGATTTGATCCTGGCTTGCGAATGGGGACCGGTGCGAATCTTCCGCAACGCCCACGGCAGCCTTGCGCCGTGGGATCCGGCGGTGAAGTTCTCCACGAACGGGCCGGCTTCGTCACTCCTCGAGACGCGAAACGGCAATCTTGAAACCCTCAGCCAGCTGACGGGCTGGTGGAATGGAGTCACCACCGGCGATTTCGACGGCGATGGCCGCCTGGACATCCTGGCGAGCAACTGGGGGCGCAACACCAAGTATGAGCGCTTTCGCTCCCGGCCGTTGCGGATGTTTTATGGAGAATGGACGGTCGCAGGGACCGTCGATGGATTCGAAGCCTATGACGACCTTCAACTGAAAAAGGTGGTGCCGTGGTGCTCCTATCGCGTGGCCAGGTTGTTCCCTTGGATCGCCGAACGCTTTCCCACGCACACGGCGTTCGCTTCGGCCAGTGCCGGCGAGTTGATCGGCGAGCGGGCCCGCGCGGGGAAGGTCCTGCAGGCAACCTGGCTGGAGTCGACCCTGTTCCTCAATCGCGGAGATCATTTCCAAGTGAGCATGCTGCCGATCGAAGCGCAATTTGCTCCCGCCTTCGGCGCCTGTGTGGGAGATCTCGATGGCGATGGCCACGAGGATGTTTTTCTCAGCCAGAACTTTTTCGCGCTGGACGGCGAGACCTCCCGCTACGACGCGGGGCGCGGACTCTGGCTGGCCGGAGACGGCCAGGGCGGCTTCGCGCCGGTTCCCGGCCAGGTGAGCGGGGTGAAGGTCTACGGAGAACAACGCGGCTGCGCCCTGGGCGATTTCGATGGCGATGGGCGCGTCGACTTGGTTGTTTCACAAAACGGCGCCGAGACCAGGCTCTACCGAAACACCGCGGCTAAACCCGGATGGCGGGTTCGTCTCGCCGGCCCGTCGGGAAACCCGTTCGGAGTTGGGGCCACGCTCCGGCTCGTGTCCGCGCAGAAGATGGGACCCGCCCGGGAAATTCACGCCGGATCGGGATATTGGTCGCAAGACAGCCCGGTGCAGGTCATGTCAGCCGCCGCGCCGCCGACACAACTCTGGATCCGCTGGCCGGGCGGCAAGACCACGACCACCGACTTGCCCCAGGGGGCGCGCGAGATCACCGTCGATGCCGCCGGGAAAATCCTTCGCTCGAAATGAGACCTGGCCTCCTTGGAACGTTCGCCTGCTGCGGGCCATGGCTCGTCGGTGTTTCCCTCTTCGCCCTCGATTGGGAAGACGGACGCGGCTGTCGCAGCGCCGCTCTGAGTGTGCCGGCGGGTGGCCAGGCGGGATTTGCCATGCTTCCCCCAGCCGTGACAGGCATCTTCTTCACCAACCTTCTCCCGCAGTCGCGTTCCCTGACCAACCAGGTTCTTTTGAGCGGGTCGGGCGTGGCGGCGGGAGACGTCGATGGCGACGGCTGGTGTGACCTTTACTTCTGCGCGCTGGGTCGGCCCAACGCGCTTTACCGCAACCTGGGCAACTGGAAGTTCCAGGACATCGCGGCGGAGGCGGGCGTGGCTGGCGCGGGGTGGGCCTCGTCCGGGGCGGCCTTCGCGGACCTCGATGGCGACGGAGATTTGGACTTAATCGTCAACACTTACGGCCAGGGCACGCATGTCTTTCTCAACGACGGGAAAGGGCGCTTTACCGCGCTGACGGTGCTCAACGACCATCACTGCGGCATGTCGCTGGCGCTCGGCGACCTCGATGGGGATGGGTTCCTCGACTTGTATGTGGCCAATTATCGCACCGTCGCCTTGATGGACATGCCGAACACGGTTTTCAACTTCTCCATGGTCAATGGCCAGCGGGTGGTCTCGCGCGTCAACGGCCGGCCCGTCACCGACCCGGAATTCAGTCATCGTTACCGCCTGGACGCCCGCGGCGGCATCGAGGAGGACGGCGAAGCGGACGAGATCTATCGCAACGCGGGCGGGAAATCGTTTCTTCCTCTTTCTTTCACGGAAGGCGCGTTTCTCGACGAGGAGGGCCAGGCCCTCGCGCTGCCGCCCTTCGATTGGGGGCTCAGCGTGATGATTCGTGACCTCAACCAGGATGGGTTGCCCGACATCTGGGTCTGTAACGACTTCGATTCGCCCGAGCGCATCTGGTTGAACCAGGGCCATGCCAAGTTTCGCGCGGCCCCGCGGTTGGCGTTTCGCAAATCCAGCCACTTTTCCATGGGCATCGACGTGGCCGACATCAACCGCGACGGATTCGACGACATTTTCGTCGTCGACATGTTGAGCCGCGACCATGTCATGCGGATGGACATGCAGGGTGACCGGGTACCGCCGCTGCGGCCGATCGGGGTTTACGACAATCGTCCCGAATACATGATGAACACGCTCTTCCTCAATCGCGGTGATGGCACCTACTCCGAGATCGCCCAACTGGCCGGCCTCTCGGCCAGTGAATGGAGCTGGACCCCGCTTTTTCTGGACGTGGACCTGGACGGCTACGAGGACTTGCTGATCTCCAACGGTCACGAACGCGCGGCGCGCAGCCTGGATGTGAGCGAACGGCTCAAGGCGCTGCGGGCCGGACGCACCCTGACCGCCCAGGAGATCTTCGAGAATCGCAAGCTTTTCCCCCGGCAGAATGCGCCGAACGCGGCGTTCCGCAACCGGGGTGATTTGACCTTCGAAGAGACCGGCCAGGCCTGGGGCTTCGATTTCAACGGCGTCTCGCATGGGATGGCGCTGGCCGATCTCGATAACGACGGCGACCTCGATGTGGTCGTGAACAACCTGAACGATCCAGCCGGTATCTTCCGAAACAATTCCAGCGCCCCGCGCCTCGGCGTGCGGCTCAAAGGCCTGGCGCCCAACACCCGCGGGATTGGCGCGAAGATCAAAGTGCGCGGCGGCGCCGTGCCGTTGCAGAGCCAGGAACTCATTTGCGGCGGACGCTACCTCTCCAGCGATCAGCCCTTGCGCGTCTTTGCCGCCGGCTCAGCCGATCGCGAAATGATCCTCGAAGTAGCCTGGCCCAGCGGCCGGCAAAGTGTCGTGACCGGCGCCAGGGCGAACCGCCTTTACGAAATTGACGAAGGGTCCAGCCCGGCGCCGAAAATCTCAAATCTCAGATCTCAAATCTCAAATCAGCCGTCGGCCCTCTTTGCCGACGTCTCCTCCCTGCTGGCCCACACCCATCACGAGGATCCCTTCGACGATTTTGCCCAACAGCCCCTCTTGCCGAACCGGCTTAGCCAGCTCGGACCCGGCGTCGCGTGGCTGGATCTCGATGGCGACGGCTGGGAGGACCTGGCGATCGGGAGTGGCAAGGGCGGGCTGTTGGCGGCGTTCCGCAACGACACGCACGGCGGTTTCAAGCGCCTCGACGCGCCGCCGTTCACGCAAGCAATCCCCCGCGACCAGACCACCCTGTTGCCGTGGCGCAACCGCGCCGGCGAGACGGTGCTGCTCGCGGGCTCGGCCAATTACGAGGATGGTTTGAGCAACGGCCCGGTGGCGCGCGAGTTCAACCTGACCCGGCGCATGGTCCTGGACACGTTGCCGGGACAGCGTTCCAGCACCGGGCCAATGGCCATGGCGGACCTGGATGGCGACGGACAACTCGATCTGTTCGTCGGCGGCCGGGTCATCGCCGGGCGCTGGCCGGAGGCTGCGTCGTCGCTCATCTTTCGTGGGGCCGGCGACCAGTTTGTGATCGACCTGGAGAACTCCAAACGATTAGCCGGCGTCGGCCTGGTCAGCGGCGCGGTCTTCAGCGACCTCGATGGGGACGGTGATCCCGACCTGGTCCTGGCGTGTGAGTGGGGCCCGGTGCGGGTCTGGCGCAACGACGACGGCAAACTGGTCGAGGCGACCGCCGCCGTCGGTCTGGGCGAATCGGACGGTTGGTGGAATGGAGTGACGGCCGGCGACTTCAACGGCGACGGCCGGCTTGACCTGGTGGCGACCGGTTGGGGGCTCAACACGCGTTACCAGTCGCATCTCGGTCATCCGCTGGAGTTGATCTACGGCGACCTCGACGGCGACGGCACGGTGGAAGCGATCGAGGCGTTTTACGACACCTCACTGAACCAGCTGGTGCCGGAACGGCAGTTGGATTTTTTGGCGAGAGGGATGCCATTTCTCCGAGAGAAGTTTCCCTCTCATCGTGTGTTCGGCCGTGCTGGCATCGACGAGGCGCTGGGCGACCGGGCGAAGTCAACCCGGCGGCTGCGCCTGAGCGATCTGCGCTCGGTCGTGTTCCTCAACCAGGGCGGCAAGTTCACGGCGCGCGCGTTGCCGGTGGAAGCGCAGATGGCGCCGGCGTTCGCCGTTTGCGTGGGTGACCTCGATGGGGACGGGCAGGAGGATTTGTTTCTGAGCCAGAACTTTTTCGCGGTGCAACCCGAGACGCCGCGCTACGACGGGGGCCGCGGCCTGTGTCTGCGCGGCGACGGGCAGGGCGGTTTCCAGGCGTGGTCAGGCCAGGAAAGCGGCATCCTCATCTATGGCGAACAACGCGGCGCGGCGCTGGCTGATTTCGATCACGATGGGCGGGCGGACCTGGTTGTTTCCCAGAATGGCGCGGCGACTAAACTCTATCGCAACACTTCGGCCAAGCCAGGCTTGCGTGTGCGCCTGCTCGGCTCGGCGGGCAATCCGGACGCGGTCGGGGCAGTGATTCGCCTGGTGAGCGGCGACCAGCGCGGCCCGGCGCGGGAAATCCACGCGGGCAGCGGTTATTGGTCGCAGGACGCATTCACCCAAGTGATGTTTTCGGCGCGACCGCCGAGCGCCATCCAGGTGCGCTGGCCGGGCGGCCAGACGACGCAAACCGCCCTCCCGCCCGGTGTGAACGAGATCACGGTGGATCGCGCAGGAGTCGTGAAAGTCACGCGCTGAGGTCGCGGATCTCGAAAGACGATGATCCGCTCGAGTCCCGGCTCAAATCTTTACCAAACTTCGACTTGCCGGGTCCGTCTCGGTGTGCTTTGCTGAAAAACTAATCGCTCAGAAGGTGGCGCAGCTCCCTGCGTCCCGGTGGTTGGTGTCCGCGCCAACCATCGTTAACATCAAATCAGACGGAGTATGTATGCGAAGAAGCATTCTAAAAACTTGCTGGATCAGCGTTCTCTCCCTTCCCCTGAGCTGCCTGCTTTCTCCTGCGGCTCAATTCACGACCGATTTTAGCACGGGCGTTCCTCCTGGCTCGGCGTTGGCCGGCAACGCGGTGGTGGCCACCTCCGGCGGGCTGGGCAACAGTGGTGTTCTGAAACTGACCGTCAACGCCGCAGGTCAGCAGGGCGCGTTTTACATCAACGATTTTGCCGGCGGCGAGGGAATCACCAATTTCGAGGTCCTGGCCAGGGTTGCCATTGGCGGAGGCACGGTGCGGCCGGCGGATGGCATGGCTTTCTGTTTCGGCACCGACGTGGGAGGTCCCCCGGGCACCTTCGGCGAGGAGGGCATCGGCACCGGCATCTGTGTCACCCTGGACACCTGGGACAATAACGGCGATGACACCGCCCCGGCGATTGACGTTCGTTACGGAGGGGTCGTCCTGGCCTTTCAGTCCATGGCCACCAATGGCGCCGGGAACCAAGCTTTCCGCGAGGGCTCGCGTGACCCCGCGGGCCCCATCCTGACCGACAGTGGCGGGAACCCGGTTTCGCTGCAAACCTTCGGGCCAAACGCCGCCCCGACCGACTCGAGCTATGTGAACCTGGTCATCCAGTTGTTTTCCGACAACACGCTCAGCGTGAGTTGGAGCAACGTGACGGTGTTCGATCACTTGCCGATTCCGGGTTACACGCCGATCAGTGGTGGGACCTGGGCCTTCGGAGGGCGCACCGGCGGCGCCACTGAAGATCACTGGATCGACAACCTGACGGTTTTCGCCAATTTCGTGCCCGGTCCGGCGACGATTACCACTCAACCAACCGATCAGACGGTGGTCGAATCGCAACGAGCGACGTTCTCGGTCGAGGTGGGCGGCACGCCTCCTTTTACCGCCCAGTGGTTCAGCAACAACGTGGCTGTGCCAGGCGCAGACCAACTGACCTATACGACCCCTCCGGCGACCAGCGGCATGAACGGGGCGGTTTATCGCGTGGAAGTTCGGAATGCGCAGAATCCGGTGCCAGTCGTCAGTGCCAATGCCACCTTGACCGTGATTTCCGGGCTGGTGCTGGAATCCGCTTCGAGCCGCAACACGGCGACCAACGTCTTCGTGGTGTTCAACAAACCCGCCGCCGGGGTCGGCACTTATAGTTTGGGCCCGGCCGTCGCCATCAGCGCGGTCAGACCCGGTCCTTCCCCGAACGAAGTCCTGCTCGTGACGGCGCCACTGACCCTGGAGACGACTTACACGCTGACGGTCACGGGCGAACGGGGCGTTGACACCAGCCCGCTCCAGCCGGATCCAGCGACCGCGCAATTTCATTATGGCTTCGGCGCTTTCTGCCACGATTTTAATGACAATGTGCTGCCGGCGGGTTCGGCGCTGGCGGGGGGCGCCACGCTGGGTGGCCCCAGTCAAACCGATGGCATCATCCATCTGACCGACGCCGGCCAGGCCGGCGCCTGCGGCAGCTTCTGGATTCCCGATCAAGTGGCCGGGTCCCCGTTGGACCGGCTCCAGGCGCGGTGGCGCTCCTATATTGGCGATGGCGGGGCCGGGGCCGACGGTTACAGTTTCAATTGGGCGGTGGACCTTCCTCCGCCGGGGGGCGTCTGTTACGGCAGCGAAGAGGGAGCAGGAAGCGGCTTGAGCGTGACTGTGGACACGTTCGATAACGGCTGTGGTGACTGCAACACTGGCACCGACACCGGGCTGGAAATAAAGTGGAAAGGCACCCGGGTGGCGTACGCGCCGGTGCCCAAGAACGACGACGGTTCGGGCGTCTTTCTGCGCAAAGCGCAATTCGTGGATGCCTCGGCCGAGGTGACGCCGAGCGGGGTGGCGATTTTCAATTATGACGGGACGATCCTCACCGCGACGCTGGATGGCTTCGCCCCGATCTCCGGTGGCAACTTCCTCTTTGTGGCCAGGACGGGAGGCGCGAACGACAATCAGTGGATCGATGACGTCCGCATCAACTGTTTCACCCTGGCGGCGCCGGTCTTCACCCTGCAGCCGGCGGACGCCACAATCATCGAGGGAGACACGGCCACGTTTGTTGTGGCGGTGGACGGCGCCCCGCCTCTCTCGCTGCAATGGTTGACGAACGGCGTGCCGGTGCCAGGGGCGATTACCAGCCGGTACACGACCGCGCCCGGCTCGGCCGCCCTGGAGGGACTCCAGGTCAGCGTGGTGGCCTTGAACGAATTTGGCGCGACGACCAGTTCCACCGCGACTCTGCACGTGGTGCTCGCGCCCCGGCTCGTGTCGTGCTCCATGGGTTGCGAGCCGAACCGCATCCATGTCCTTTACACCAAGCCCGTCCAGTTGGATGGGACTTACACGGTTGATGTTTCGACCGTGAAGGGCGTCTCTTATGGAGCGAGTCAAGCGGAAGTGTTGCTGGAAATTGATCTGCTGGCGGAAGGAGCCACCGCGAACATTACCATCCAGGACGTCCACGATCAGGGTGGCCACGTGCAATTCCCGAACCCGATCACCTGCCTCGTCGCTTATGGCTTCGCCACCTTCAGCGCCGATTTCAACGACAACGCGTTGCCGGCCGGATGGCAACTGCTGGGTTCGGCCACCGTCGGGGGACCCAATACCAACGACAGCATCCTTCATCTGACCGATGATGGCCAGAACGGCGTTTGCGGCGGATTGTTCATTCCGGATCAAAACGGCGGCGCGCCGCTGGACCGTTTGCTCGTGCGCTGGCGCTCGCTGATCGGCGGCGTGGATCAAGCGGGCGAAGCGCAGCAGTTCGGAGCGGGGGGCGCGGACGGTTACAGCCTGAGCTGGGGCTCGGATGTGGGCCAGGTCTGCGCCGGCCCGGAGGGCACCGGCAACGGAGTCATTGTCACGGTGGACACCTTCGACAATGGATCCGGTTGCGGATTGCCCGACTGTGGCGGGGAAGCTCCGGCCGTGGAAGTCAAGTGGCGAGGCGCCCGCGTGGCGGCCAATTACATCGGAACCGATCCGGCAGCGAACAAGAATTTCCTGCGCAAAGGCGCGTTTGTCGATGCTGAGCTGGCCGTGTTCCCCTCCGGCACAGTGCAGTTCACGTATGACGGGATCATTGTCAGCGCGGTCCTCCCTGGGTTTGTGTCGATCTCGGGTGGTAACTTCCTCTTCAGCGGGTCGACCGGCGGGGCGCAGGACAACCAGTGGATCGATGACTTGTCGGTCAACGCCATCCTGGGCGGCGCGGGCGGTCCGGTGTTGAATTGTCCCAATCGATTGGTGGCCGAGTGCACCGGCGGCCTCACCCCGGTGAACTTCACCGTGACCGCGAACGATTTGTGCGAGGGTCCCGTGGCGGTGACCTGCGTTCCTCCCTCCGGAACCGGGTTCCGGTTGGGTGAATCCAATGTGGTTTGCACCGCCCGCAACAGCGCCGGGGTGGCGCGCAATTGCAGTTTCATCGTCGCGGTGGTGGATACGACTCCACCGCGCGTGGTTTGTCCGGCGGATATCACTGCGACCGCCACCAACTCCGCCGGCACGGTGGTTACCTACGTCGCCTCCGCCTCCGATCCATGTGGTTTGAGCAGCTTCGATTGTTCGCCGGCTTCAGGGAGCTTCTTCCCCGTCGGCGTGACGGCGACGGTTTGCACCGCGGTCGATGCTTCCAACCTCACCAATACATGCAGCTTCAACGTGACGGTCGCACCGCCCACCTCGAACCGGCCGCCGACTTGCCTGGTGCGGATTCCGTGTGCCTTCACGTTGCCGAACAACCCCACCTTCTACGGCCTGGCGATCGACAACGCGAGCGCCTGTGTGATCCTGGATGGATCGGCGTCCTCCGATCCCGACAACGATCCCCTCAGCTACGCGTGGAGGTTGGATGACGTGTTTCCCGTCAGCCTGGACGCCAGTCAGGAACCCGGCGTTACCGGCGCCACCGGAACCGGCAGCGGAACGGTGACCCGCTCCGGCGATACCCTGACGATCAACGTCTCCTTCTCCGGCCTGTCGGCGAACTCCACCGCGACCCATATTCATGGTCCGGCGCAACGGGGAATGAACGCGTCCGTGCTCTATCCGCTCAACTCGATCGCGACCCTGGGCGGGACGGCGGGCACGATCAGCGGCAACGTCACGCTGGTGGAGGGCACGGGCGGATTTACCATCGCCCAACAATTGGAGCAATTGCGCGGCGGGTTGTGGTACATCAACATTCACACCACGGCTCATCCTGGTGGGGAAATCCGCGGCCAGCTCGATCTGCCGGGGCTCTCCGGCGCGGTCGTGAACAATTGCTTCGAGAGAGGTTGCCACTCGATCCAGCTGACCGTCAGCGACGGCCAGGGTGGAGTCAGCCATTGCGAAACCAACTTGTGCGTCATCACCGCCTGCGAGGCGGTCGAGCAATGCATCGCCCTGGTGGAGGGGTCAACGTTGACGCGAAATAACAAACGACCGCTCATCGCCACGTTGAAAGCAGCCTGCGCCTACTTCGAGCGAGGCAACATCGTTCCTGCGGGCAACCTGTTGGTGGCCTTCGAAAACAAAGTGCAGGCTCAAATCGCGCGGGCCAACCCTGCGGAGGCGGCGGCCTTCGTTGAATGCGTCCAGAACATTCTGGATGCCTTCGACTGCGGTGCCGCTTTGTCCACCGATGGTGAAGGTGTGGCCCGCTGAGGCAACTTTGGAGTGCGGGGGCAAGCGAAGCGCGACACCGCTTTGGCACGGTCGGGGCGCGGCGGGGCAAAAGCAAAGCGCCGTCGCCGCTGCGCTTTGCCGGCGCACTCCGAATCACTTCGAGGCCGCCGCGCTTCCCCTCGCCAGCAAGAAGGCCATCAGGTCATTAAACTCCTCTTGAGAAAGCAATTCGCCGAAGTTCTCCGGCATGAGTGACGTGTCGGATTCACGGCGTTCGGCGATGTTCTTTTTTGGGATCGAGACTTCCTTGCCAGTGCTTTCGGCAAGGATGACGAGCTCGCCTTCTTCACGGCGGAAAAGGCCGCTTACCACTTCCCCGTCCTTGAGGATCAGCAGGGTGGTCCGGAACGCCCGATCGACATTGCGATTCGGATCGAGGACGTCTTCGCAGAGCCGTTCGAGGCCGCGCAGGCCGATGCCATCGAGCTGCGGGCCGACGTTGCCGCCATGACCGTCGATGCTGTGGCAGGGGGCGCAATTCTTCGTGAAGACGGCCGCTCCATCCGCCGGCCTGGCTCGGGCCGGCTTGTAGCCGTCGCGCCGTTGATCCAGCAACTTCTGGAGTTGCTCGCTCACCGGCGAAAGCCCCTTCGTCAATTGCTCGATCCGCCCGGCGGCGTCGGTGGGACGGGCGGTCAGGAGTTTGTCTTTCACGGAACGATCCAGCAACAGCCGGGGAGAAACCTTGCCGTCGGCCACGGCGCACAGGAGGGTGTCGCCACCTTCCGCGTTTCCGGCGAGGGCCTGGGCCAGCTTCACTTGGGCGCGGTGCGGGGCGGTTTGCAGCGTTTCGACCAGGATGGCGCGCGCGCGCTCGGCGCTCTCCTGCGTCAACGCGTCGCCCAGGCGGGTCCGCAAGAGGAGGGGCAACGCGACGTCGCCCAGCAGCGGAGCCAGCGGGGCGAAACGAGTTCTCGGGTCGAGCGAGACCAGCGCGCGCGCCACCGCCGCGCGGGTCTCGGGGTCGGTTGATTTGCTCGTGAGAATTTTCGTGAGCGGGGTTTCCAGGTCGGTGAAGTGGAGCTTCGCCGCCAATTCCGCGGCGGCTTGCTGGCGGAGGCCGACGAGGCTCGGGCTCAGGCTGGGCAGCGGCACGACCGGCGGCTCGAAACGACCGACGGCCAGCCAGGCAAAGGCGCTGCCGGTGTCACCGTCGGTGACTTCCAGCAGACCTTGCTTCCCGGCGTATTGGCCCAGGTCCCAGGTAATTTTTTGTGCGACGTCATTGCGCGGCGGGAAAGCCTGCGCGATGGCCTCGTGCCCGAGGGCGGGTGGCTCGTTGGTCGCGGAACCGGAATTTGCGCCGGATGCCCGATCGCCCCGGCCCGTCAGTCCGGACTCGGCGGCCAGGCGAAGCCGGATGGAGTTCTTTTTCTGCGCGGGCTTGTCCGGGAACCCGTCGTGGCCGGCCAACCAAAAGGTGAGCTTGGCCGGGATGGTGAACGGCTGGGAGCGCAGGACGCCGGTGAGCGACTCTCCTCCGGGCGGCAGGCTGCACAGGAACAGGGAATCCTTGTCGTTGTCCGCGGAGGCGCGTTTTTGCAGGAACCAGGGGTTGGACGGGTTTGGCCCGCCATCGAGTGGCGTGTTGACCCAGGTGAGAGCATGGTCGCCCACGCCCGCCAGGAGTTGGGCCGCGAGTTCCCGGCCCCAGGCTTTGAGGCCGGCGCTGGCCTCGGCGCCACGCTGATCCAGGCCTTGCTGGATCGATTTAAGGAGTGACAATTGCAATTCGGGATCGTCGGCGAACTTCGTCCGGGCGATCTGCGCCAGCGCGTCGAAGTCGGACTGCGGCGCATAGCGAGCGGCGTGGCGCAGGATGGTGGCGAAGGTCTCGCGGCCGGCCGAGGCTTTCTGAACGTATTCGATGAGGAAGGAGCCGGCGCTGGCGGACTTCACGCCCAGGGCGACGTCCGCGATTCGCTTCGCGTCGTCCGCACTGAGTTTGGAGGCAGCGAGGCGCTTGAAATCCTCTTCCACGTTCAATTGATCGCGCAAGGCCTTCCGGGCGACGTAAAGCAGGTGCGTGTCCGGCTCGGGAACGCGTCGACGCAGCGCCAGCAGGGGCTGGATGTTTTCATAGCTCGGGTGATTGGCGAGCGCTTCCGCGGCGCAACGTCGGACCAGGGCATCGGGATCCTTCAAGCCAGCCAGCGCGAGGCGTTGGAGAGTGGGTGTGAAACGGGGTCTGTCGGCCAGAACGCGCATGGCATGGACACGAATCGCGCGGTCCCTGGCTTTGGCCGCGGTGCCGAGGGTTTTATCGTCGAGCGCGCCGAGGCGTTGGAGCACCCAGAGGCAGTGGATGGTCTGGAAGGGGTTGACCGGTTTACGGGCCAACGTCGCCCGCACCGGCGGCACGGCCTCCTGACCCAGGCGGTCCGTCAATTGGTCGGTGGCCAGGCGGCGGAATGTCAAATTGGGATCGGCCAGGGCGTGGACCAGCTCTTCGGCGGAGGCTTTGGAGAGGTCGCGGCGCGGCCGAAGGTGGGGCGGGCCGTTGGTGCCGCGATAGACCACGCGCCAGATGCGGCCACTGGTGCGGTCGCGTCCGGGATGACTGAGCGGCACTTCATAATGGCCGATGATGCGATTGTAGAAATCCGCGATGTAGAGGGCGCCGTCCGGGCCGAGTTGCGTATCGACGGGGCGGAACCACGGGTCGTCGGTGGTGATGAAGTCAGGGCTGGGCCGGGCGATCTTGGTGGCGCCTTGCTCGACCGCGCGGTCGCGAAAGACCGCGCTGCTCATGACGTCGCCGATGAAGAGGCTGTCCCGGTATTCCTCCGGCCAGAGGTCATCCGCATAATAGGAGATGCCGTCGAGCGCGGTGGAGCCGCGCGGTTTCTCCATCATGGTGGGGGCGAAGCCCAGGCCGTCGTCGGGTTTGCCGAAGCTCGGGTAGTAGGCGCCGGCGAGCAGTTGATAGATGGGCGCGCTGTGGCAATCGGAGGAGAAGAGGTTGCCGAGCGGATCAAACGCCAGGCCGAAAGGATTGACCTGGCCATGGGTGTAATGCTCGATGCGCGAGCCATCCAGCCGCAGACGATAGGTGTTGCCGGAGTTGAGATGGACTTCATGGCCATCGCGCCCTTTGACGTGCGAATCGTTGTTGTAGCCGTGCGTGCAGTAAAGCCAGCCATCGAACCCGCGGCGAAACGAGGCCTGGTTCCCATGCGTGTCACGCGTATGATCGAAAGGGCCGAAGAGCACCTCGCGTTTGTCCGCCTTGCCGTCTCCGTCGGTATCCTGAAAATACCAAATGTCCGGAATGCTCCAGGCAACGCACCCGTTTTTGCAGGGATAGACTCCGATGGGAATGTTCAGGCCGTCGGCGAAGGTCGTGATCTTGTCGGCGCGCCCGTCGTCGTTGGTATCTTCGAGGATTTTGATGGCGTCGCGGCCGGGGCGGTTGGTGGGCACGGGGTAGGGATACTCCTGCGTCACCGTGACCCAGAGCCGTCCCCGGGCATCGAAGGCCATATTCATCGGCTTGAGGATCTCCGGCTCGGCGGCGAAAAGTTGAATTTCAAAACCCGGCGGGAGATGGAAGGACTTCTGTTCCCCTTCCGGGCTTTGCCAAGGCGTCGTGCGCACATTTTGGGCGAAGGGATCGGCGGCGTGGAGCGGGGTCAAACTCATGGTCCAGGTGGCGCACCACAGCCAACCAGCGACGGTGCGAACGAAGGCTTGTAAGCAAACAGCGTTGAGGTTCATGGTTGCAGACCGGTTTATGCCCAAAACTGGTGCGTGAGGAAAGAATTCTCTACGGTGGGCCCGCTGGCGGTGTCTTGATCGTCGTCGGGGATTGTCCAGAAATGAGACAGGGGGCGGGGCGTCAGTCGCCGGGGAGCCATCCAGGACATTGGTCATTGGTCATTGCGAGTAAAGGGTTCTCATTGGTCCTTAATTCAACGGCGGTGCGGGCATAAAATGGGCCCCAGCGCCGCTTTTGCGTCGCAGTCGGCACGCCTTTCGCTTAACTGCAACGGATGCAACGCACTGAAACGAACCTGGCCTGACATGCATTGGTGGACGCTGCAAAAACTTAAATTTAGGAATCCGGAAACGCGCCGCAGGGCCGTCGACAAATTGGCGGCCCAAGGCACCGAGGAAGCGGTCCAGCACTTGTTATCTGCGCTCCAGGATGACGATGCCGTGGTGCGTCTGGCGGTGGTGCAAGCGCTTGGCCGGATCAAGGAACGCCGCGCGTTGCCTTCCTTGATCCAGGCGATGCGCGATCCCGACGGCGGAGTGCGTGAAGCCGTCGTGGCGGCCCTGGTGGAAGTGGGCGACGCCACCTGTCTGGAGGTGCTGGTGGGAGCGCTCAAGGATGTGCATTTCGCGGTGCGAACGCGGGCGGCGAAGGCACTGGACTCCCTCGGCTGGAAACCCGCCAACGATATCCAGCGGCTGCAACGCTTTGTGGCGCTCGGCCGGTTCATGCAGGCGGCCGCCGTGGGCACGGCGGCCCTCGAGCCGCTCGTGGCCGTCTTGAACGATGCGCAGTGCCCCAACCGCCGCAACGTGGTCGAGGCCCTCAGTCGCATCGGAGATGAGCGGGCCCTGAAACCGATTGTCAACGCGCTGTCGGACGCCGATGCGCATGTGCGCATGGCCGCGGTTGACGCCTTGGGCACCCTTCGTGATCCCCACAGTGTCGAACCGCTGAATCGGGCCCTCAACGATCAAGACCCGGTCGTGCGCGCCGCCGCGGCCAACGCGTTGGGCAAACTCTCCGACCATGGCTCGTTGCTCCGGTTGACCGCTTCGCTCAAGGACTCCAATTGGAGCGTGCGCAAAGCCGCCGTCGAAGCCATTGGCAAACTCAAAAACCCGCGAGGCGTGGAGCCGTTGACCGAACTGCTGCACGACCCGGACCATGACGTGCGCGAGGCGGTCGTGGAAGCGCTCGGCCAGATCGGTCACAAGAGCGCAGTGGAACACCTGGTCGTGGCACTGGCCGATACACAATCTTCCGTGCGCCGCGTTGCCGCCGGCGTGCTGCGCCGGATTGAACCGGAATGGGAAGAGTCCGAAGCGGCGCGCCGGGCCATTCCCGTCCTGAAAGGGGCACTGAGCAGCAAGGAATACTGGGTGCGCCAGGCGGCGGCGGACACCTTGATCAAGCTCCGCGCCATGCCTAAGACCGACCTGGCCTTAAATGCCTTCACTAATCCATTTCACTACAAACGCACGGCAGCGATGCATGCGCTGGTGCAGACGTTGGGAGACTGGGACCGGGACTTGCGCCTGGCCGCGGCCGAGGCCCTGGGCCGTTTGGCCGACGCGCGCGCCAAGGAGGCATTGTCCCAGGCGCTGAAAGATGTGGATCGTTGGGTCCGGCTCAGCGCCGAGCAGGCTTTGCGGTGCCTGAGCGGCTCAACGGAACGTTGCCCTCCGAGCGAAGAAGTAACGGCCGGGACGGAACCAGGCGCCGCCGCCCTCGAACAGGCGGCTGGTCCAAGCTTCTAAATGCGCTCGTAAAAGGACTTAGGAGAAACCGGTTTCTGCCGAAAGGATTCATATGTCACGGAAGCGCATTCTGTTCGTAGGAGAAGACCTGGCGCTGTGGGAACAGCTGCAGAACCCTTTCCCCGACGCCGAGAGCACCTGGGACGTGGCCTTTGCCAAAACCGGGCTGCAAGCGCTCGCCTCCCTTTCTCAATCTCCCTGCGATGCCGTCGTGGCGGACATGCAGATCCCCGGTATTAACGGAGCGCAATTGCTCGATGAAGTCATGCAGCGCAGTCCAGGGACCTTGCGGTTCATCCGCGCCGGCCTGGGCGATCAGCAGGCAGCCATGAAATGCGTGGGCACGGCCCACCAGTATCTGGTCAAACCCAGCGACGCGCACACCATCCGCTGCGCCCTGGAGCGGGCCTTCTCCCTCGAGTCGTGGTTGCCCAATGTGACGGTGCAGAAACTCATTACCCAGATGAAGAAGCTGCCCAGCCCGCCCAATCTTTATTTCAAGATCGTGGCGGAATTGCAGTCGCCGGACTCGTCGATCGACACCATCGGCTCGCTGGTCAAGCAAGACCCGATGTTGAGCGCAAAACTGCTCCAGGTGGTGAACTCGGCCGTGTTCGGCCTGCAGTTGCAGGTGGGCAACGCCACGGAAGCCGTGCTCTATCTGGGCATGGAAACGACCAAGGCCCTCGTGCTCCTGGCCCACACGTTCTCTTACTTCGACAAGGTGCGCGCGGCGGATTTTTCCGTCGAGAAACTCTGGAAACATGCCGTCGCGACGGGAAAATTCGCCGAGCAGATTGCCCGGGCCGAGGGCAGCGACACCGAGATGGTCGGCGAGGCGTTCACCGCCGGGATGTTGCATGATATCGGCAAGTTGTTACTGGCGGCGAATCTGCCCGAGGTGTTCAAGGAAGCCCTCGGCAAAGCCCGGCAGGACCAGATCCCCTTGTGCGAGGCCGAGAGCGTGGTCTTCGGCACCACCCACGGCGAACTCGGGGCCTGTCTGCTCGGCATTTGGGGACTGCCCATGCCGATCGTGGAGGCGGTGGCGCTCCACCATTACCCGATTCGATTTCTGAGCAAGCAGTTTTGTCCGCTGACCGCTGTCCACGTCGCCAACGCCATCGAGCACGAGGTTCCGCAGGACGGTCCGAGCCTGCTCAGCGCTGGAGTGGACAGCAATTATCTGGGCGAACTGGAGTTGACCGAGCGGCTCGATCAGTGGCGGAATCTTTGCAAGGAAAAGCTCTTGTAGCCCGTTTCTTCGGCACATTTTGCTTTTTTGTGGAGGCGGTTTCCTCTAAATAAATCACGGCGGTTCGACGGCTGCGGCGGGCAACCGGTTGCTGGCGGAGTGACTCCAAAAGGGACGTCCGCTGTTTCTCATGCCACAGAAGCGCAAGAAGATCTTATTTGTTGATGACGACGTGAGTCTGCTGGAATTGCTCCGGCAGGTGATGGGAGAGTTCGCCAAAGGCACCTGGGAGATTTTCACGGCACCGGGCGTGAGCCAGGCCCTGGGCATCCTGCAGGAACAGCGCATCGATCTGCTCGTGCTCGATATCCACATGCCGGTGGTGGACGGTTTGCAGTTCCTGAACCTGCTCCAGCGCAAGTATCCCAATCTGCTCAAAGTGGTGCTCACGGGCGATGCCACCGAGCAATACCGTGCCACCAGCTTGAGCAGCGGCGCCGAGTTGTTCCTGGAAAAGCCGCGCGACCCCGGCGGCTGGCATAGCATTTATGCCACGCTGCACGAGTTGGTGAAGTTCCAGCCGGAGGAAGGCTTCCGCGGGGTGCTGCGACGTGTCGGGTTGCAAGATGTGTTGCAGATGGAATGTCTGGCGCGCAGCTCTTCGGTCTTGAAAATTCAGGCGGGCAGCATCCAAGGCACAGTTTATGTCAAGGATGGCCAAATCGTCCACGCCCAAGCCGGTTCGCGCATCGGGGAGGAGGCGTTCCAACGCTTGATGGGCCTGGCCGGAGGTGAGTTCGATGTTCAGCCGTTCACTGAACCACCGACGCGAAGTATCACGGGCTCCTGGGAATTTCTCTTGATGGAAGCGGCCCGCAAGCGGGATGAAGAAGGCCCAACCGATCCGCAACTTAGCCACAGTGACTCGGGTTTCCCCACCCCTGCGTCGCCGCTTCCGGGCGAGCGGCACACCCCGGCGGTCCTCCCGGTCATCGAAGCCGGAGCGCCCTCGGTGGAAGAGCCGATCTTTGAGAAGGGAGATGGGGCGCGCGACCAGGAAACCCGCCCGCAGATCGATGAGCTGCTGGTCTGTTCGCTCCAGGGTGAAGTGTTGCATGCCTGGCAGTGCCCCAACACCAACGGGCGGGTCGGATTCCTTGAATTCCTTTCACAGAAGGCGCGACAGCTCTCTCAAGGACTGCCCTTGGGAGAGTTCGATCGTCTTGAAATCAATGGCCCGGTCGGCCGGGTCGTCGTGCAAATCCAGCCTGACCGCGCGTTATTTGTCCGGATCAGCCGCCGGCCGACGAACACGGATACCAATCCGCTTCGCGCATGAAGGAGCTGGTCAACCAGTGGTTTGAGCAGAGTGCGCCGTTCCAGGGCATCCTGGCTTGCGGAGTGCGTCACCCCGACCGGACCGCGATCTCGAAAACCTGGGCCGACGGCTTCAGCGAGATGGCGGTCGAAAATGCCCTGCGTTGCGTGGTGGATTTGTTCCAGGTCCTGCCTTTGAACCGCATCCAGTCCGGACGCGTTCGCTGGATTTATCAAGGGGCCCATTTGATCTGCCAGCGGCGGACGGACGGTACTTGTCTCGGAGTCTTCACTTCCGGGGACGCCGCTACGGTCGATCTGGCTGGGTTGGAACGCTTGTTCACCGAGTTCCAAGCATTGAGCAATGCCACCACCCTATGACGGCGGCGCCCGCCAGCCCGACCGCTTGTGGCGGCGCGACGTGCCAACCGGTCGACATGCATGTTCATATCGTGGGCAATGGCGCCGGAGGCACCGGTTGCTGGCTGAGGCCTAAAGGCTGGCATCGTCCCCTGGCCGGTTTGATGCTCCGCCAGATCGGACTTCCCTCCTCGGCCCTCAAAGGTGACCTCGACCGCCTTTACGCGGAGCGCGTGTTGCAGTTTCTCGGCGCCTCCTCGCTCCGTGCGGCGGTGATTCTCGCGCACGACCAGGTTTACGACGAGCGCGGCAAAGTGCTCAATGGGGTTGGTTCCTTTTATGTCCCGAACGACTACGTGCTCAAACTCGCTCGCCAGCACCCCCAATTCCTGGCGGCGGTTTCCATCCATCCGGCCCGGCCGGATGCGGTCGAGGAACTGGAACGCTGCCTGGCCGGCGGCGCGGTGATGATGAAGTGCCTGCCAAACTGCCACAACATCGACTGCAACAACCGGCGCTACCTGAAATTCTGGGAACGCATGGCGCAAGCCGGCCTCCCACTGCTGGCCCATACCGGCGGCGAGCACACCGTCCCGGTCGTGCGCCGGGAACTTTCCGACCCTCGCACCCTGGAATTGCCTTTGCAGTGCGGGGTGAAGGTCATCGCCGCCCACTGCGGCACCAAGAGCGGCCTGTTCGATCCGGAGTATTTCCACGTTTTTGCCCGGATGACGCGCCGTCATCCAAATCTTTATGGCGACACCAGCGCCTTCAACGTCCCGATCCGCGGCCGGCACATGCGCGCATGTCTCGAATCACCGCTGCGGGAGCGCATGCTGCATGGCAGCGACTTCCCGGTGCCCGTGCATGGACACTTCGCCTGGATCATGGGTTACGTGGACTGGCCGACGTTCCGCCAGTGGGAGCGACATCCCAACATCCTGGAGCGCGACTATCGACTCAAACTGGCGATGGGCTTCCCGGCAGAGACGTTCACTCGGATCTGGCAGTTGCTTCGGCCCGCTCAGGAAAAAAATACCGGGCCGCTTGGTCAGGGGGTGACGCAGCAGCCCGGGGAATTTCGAATTTAATACAAACGTAGGATTACGTGGGTTTTCCGGCGCCAATTGTATTAGACCGGCGCCGAAATCTGGTTGGGCAAGAAAGAACGATTTAACAGTGCCCGAAATCTATTGCCGTAATCCATGGCCAATAGACCTGCTTCCGGGGAGGATGTCAACCTTGGTCCACAAATATTAGATGGCTGATGCGCCAGCATTAGCGTTACTGCGAGGCGCGATTTCCGGTGGAGCCAGGCGCTCCGCATAATTCGATCGGCTCGCGGCCGCACCCACACCTGTATATCTCGACACGCCCACACCTGATCCTGGGGGCGCGATCGACTGCGAGCGTTGCCAGATTCCTGAGTGTTTTGGGCTGTGAATTTTTTTTTCGCAAAAAGTGACGTGAATTTCAAAATCCTGTTTACACGGTTCAACCGGTTGTTAGACTCCGCCTCTCAACCGGATGAAAAAAGTCGAGGCCATCATCAAACCCTTCAAGCTGGAAGAGGTCAAAGAGGCCTTGGCGGCCCTCGGCATCGAGGGGATGACGGTCAGTGAGGTTAAAGGATTCGGCCGCCAAAAAGGGCACACGGAGATTTATCGCGGCAGCGAATACACCGTCGATTTTCTTCCCAAGATCAAAGTTGAAGTGGTCCTCGGAGACCATCTGGTGGACAGCGCGGTGGGAGCCATCATCCAGGCTGCTCGCACCGGCAAGATCGGCGACGGCAAAATCTTCGTCAGCGCAATTGAAAACGCCGTCCGCATTCGCACCGAGGAAAAAGGCGAACACGCCGTTTAACTGACTTTTCCCCTCCGCTCGTTCGCTGGGAGAGGGGATTTTTTTGTGAACTGACACTTAACGAGAACAGAGAGCAATTCATTCAGATGAGCACAGCAAAGAGCGCAGGCACGCCCAAGGGCGTGATCGAGATGGCCCGCAAGCAAGGGGCGCGGATGGTGGACATCAAGTTTGTGGACACTTTCGGCACCTGGCAGCATTTCAGCATCCCCATCAACGAATTGGCCGAGGACAGTTTCAGTGACGGGCTGGGTTTCGATGGTTCGTCCATCCGCGGCTGGAAATCCATCGAAGCCTCGGACATGCTGGCCATGCCCGACCCGGCCACGGCGTTCATCGATCCGTTCTGCGCAGTGGCGACCCTTTCGTTGACCTGCACGATCGCCGAGACGGGGACCAAGGAAGCCTACAACCGGGATCCGCGAGGGATTTCCC
>WNGF01006579.1_pt1 | contig 22401 bp, 14 predicted proteins | sample 5400641 | NCBI WGS metagenome assembly WNGF01 (sample SAMN13153371, study PRJNA577476) | soil metagenome | isolation source: 80 cm soil or saprolite under grassland replicate 2 | place: USA:California | collected 2016-06-15 | reverse complement strand
TTATTGCCTGCTGTTACCGGCGAATTATTTTCACAGATATGCTGGTTGCCTTCCATACACTGAAAGCATGTGTGGCAGGGGATGGCCCAGTTGAGAATTACTTTATCGCCAGGTTTTAGTTTTGTAACAAGTGGCCCGGTTTTGATTACTATACCAGCACCTTCATGCCCCATTACGATTTGCTTGCCCCAGCTTTGTGAGTCCCAATCGGTATGACAAATACCGGCAGCCTTTATTTGAACAAGTATTTCATCGCCATCCGGGTCATTCACTTCAATTTCATCTATAAGAAATGAATCTTTGCCATCTGCAATAGCAGCTTTTGATTTTAGCATAAACTAAGTTTAAAAAAATTATAGGAATATATCAGTTTCCATTACCCTAACTTAATATATAGCGCCAGTAAAATAGCTAATATTATCACACCTATCGTTTCTATAGTAATTTACCGGACAAAGGGAGAGCAAATTGGCGTCTCTCAAAAATTATTTTAATGACGGTTTTACTCATAACCCTTTCGATAATCTAAAAATAACTTGAACAAAACAAGCAAAAAAGATGAATGCAGCGAGCAAACCATTATGTCTCCGGTAGCCGGAATTTGTTCTCCAAAGTAAATGTTATGGTATCACGGGTAAAGCAAACCATAGCATTTTTTTTTGTGAAATGTCAAAGGTAAACGGCGATTGCAACGACGTGACAGTTCATTCACGGCAAACTTACTATCGGGATGCAGATGGCATATAGATAGTTTTTCTTCAATTATTACTTGTTTACCTTATGATAGCTATTTATACATATCAATTCATTCCAATGATATGTTGTCCATGTTTTCAAATTTTGCTTTCACACCCCATCCGCCAAAATCTTCTGATACCACGAACCACAACTCATTCATGCCTTTTTTCAAGGGAAGAAATAACTTGTCAAAATATCCTATGGTGCCAAGAAACCTGTAATCCCTTGAATATTGCTTATTATTACCGTAGTATACTGCCTTGCCCTTTAGATAGATAGTAACATAATCACTAAAGCCAAAAGATAATTCGTTCACCTGTTCTGACGCTGAGTTAAAAACCAGTTTTGCTACAATCGTGTTTGCTGTGTCTGTCAGTTTGCTAAACCTTGCTAAGTTAATTGTACCGGATGGCTCACTGTTTTGCGTTGTCCATGAAAGCTTTTTCTTTAGTACGGACGTAAGCTGGTATTGCTTTTCGAACAGGCTGCGGTTAATGGTGTTAGATACTTGCCATTGTGTAATTATTCCTTTGGTACCATTTGCAGGCACAGCAACGGGAACAGGAGGAGGATATTGTTTAACGGTATATTGCACATTGGCTATGCGTAAAGGTGCTCCATCAGTACCGATTGCAATCTTTCCCGTTTTCCAACCTGTCAATAGTTCCTTCACTTTAATTACCGGCGTGTCATCTATATAAAACTCCGCTTGTAAACCATGCAGCTCAATTTTTATATGTTGCCACTCATTAAATTTAAAAGAGTATGCGCCGTCATATCCTTCACCATAATATAACTGAAAACCCGTTTGCCCATTAAATTCCGGCGTGTATTGTGTCGCGTCAGGATTGGCTGATTGATGGGGGCGCAGATAAAAACTTTCAAAATTATTAATGTCCTGCATGTGCACTGCAAAACCCGGAAAACTTCGTTGTTGCCGAAAATTAATATCTGCTTCAATGGTGCCATCACGTAATTCAACACCCTTTACAACTATCATTCCGGTATCCAGACGGAGGCACGCTTTGCCCATATACGTTTCCTGAACAGGCTTTGCGCCGAAGACTATATTCCATGCATCAGGACTGGAAGGTACTTTAATCGTTTGACCATGCGTATCAAAAAGTACTGCCAATAAAAAAATTTTGGTCAATAAATATGTTTTTTTCATCATTGCAATTAAGGATTATATGCTCCGTTACTTTTCAGGATTTTCTCAATTTCAACATGTTCTTTCTTTTTTGCCCATGCTAATGGTGTTGACCATGATGCACCGGACTTATTAGGGTCTGCACCTTCCTTCAATAAATATTCAACCATTTCAACATGACCCCATCTTGCAGCTAAACCCAATGGTGTGGACTGGTACGCTTCATCAATTGGATTTATATCAGCACCATATTTTATCAGCAACTCCGCCTTATCCATAACTCCTTTTTGCGCCATATCATGCAGAATAGTTACATGCTGCCAACTCATGGTATTTGGGTTCATTCTTCTTTGCATCATGTAAGTTGCGCCATCTAATCTTTCAAAATAATAAAACTGCGTCCACTTTAATAACGAAGGAACTTTTGCTCCATAATTCATCAATAAGTCAATCATTTCACGATTGTTTTTTTTAGCGGCAAACAATAAAATGCCTTCACTCCAGCAATACGTTTCATCAACTGCAAACTCAGGATGCTCTTTTAAGATTTCTTCTGTTTTATTCAAATCATTTTTGGCAACTGCTTCTTCAAAAGCTGTTTGCAATTCAGTTCTGTTGTAATGAATCTCTCCATTATCACCTTTGTATTTATGCTTACTTATATCAGCAGCATATTCATTAAGCAGGTTTTCTATTTCATCATAGCCTCTGTCATTAGCAACTACTTGTAAACTTTCCTGGAAAGGATAAAATTTGTAATTCGGGTCATGGGCGCCGTTATTTGCGCATAAATCAAATCAGGACATTCATTTACTAACTGTTTCACTTTTTGTATGTCTCCATCATGGCTTGCAACTAAAATTTCCCAGACTTTAGTTGTTGTTGAAAGTGTTCCGTTACCAACTTGCATTGGCAGATTTAATTTCAATTCGTTTGGTTGAGTCATGATGCGAGTTTATTGAAACTATTAAATGTTTATTCTGTTATCACTTCATCAATGTTGTAATCATTTTTCATTTTAAAAAAAATGATAAACCCGGTTATCAATAAAGAAACTTCAATACCGATCAACAGCAATATTGAATCTGAACTCTTCGTATCCTTCATATATTTAAATGCGTATTGTCCCCAATTATTTAATGCACCATGCGACAGTGAAACTATCCAGATGCTTTTTGTCTTCAGCCAAAGCCAGTTTATGATTATTCCTGCGCCGAATGTTCCAATTGGAACTAATAGTGTTGCATACATTGGAATATTGTCAATGTAAGAAATGCCGCTAAGAATAAAAGGAACATGCCATAAAGCCCAGATAAAAGCGCCGGTAAGAATTCCTTTCTTTACATTGAATTTTTTTATAAGCCGCGGAAGCATCCATGCTCTCCATCCAATCTCCTCAAAAATTGCAAGAACAGATACAATGACTACGCCTGCAATGGCATTAATAATAATCCGGAAAATAAATTCACTATTGGTTAACACTCCCCAGCCTTTTTCCGGCGGAGCATAATATAAATCATTGTTATCAGGTTTTAACCATGATTGCCAGGGTAAACTGCCATTGTTCAAAAAAGCAAGTATCGGAAGACAAACTACATGTATAACAACAGGCATTAAAAATAAAGCAGGCAAAATCCATTTAACGGGGAACCGCTGCCAGTCAACATTTAAAGCAGTTTTGAAGACAGCGGTCATTATCAATACAGCGATTGCAGGAATAAACATAGAGATGTATCCTAACGAAATAAACCTGCTCTCATGTCCGCCGGTTAATCCCATGAACAGTGATAAAAGAATGCTTAGTGTATAATTGATTGTAATGAATATTATTAAATGCTTTTTCTTATTCATAAGTCAATTACATAACGTTGCTCATTGGTAAATAAAATCGGACAATATCATTAATTTCATTACCGGTTGCTGATATCCTCTCCAAAAACAATTTCATAACCGTTATTATCCACAATGGAAAAATCTCTCATCCAATATTGCCTGTCGGCGATAGGAGATTTTATGGTGGCTTTGTCTTTTATAGATTCCCAAAATTCATTAATTCCTTGCGTGAAAATATAAATGCTACCGGTCAAAAACGGTTTTGGAAAAAAATCTTTTTCGCCTGGTTCACCGGTTGGCACTATTACCATAATCTCAGCATTATCTCTGTAAAGCGCAGCAAAATTTGGAAAGTTGCTGCGGCTTTTAAAACCTAATACCGTTTCATAAAAAGAAATGGTTTCCTGCAAATTTTTCGTCCATAAAATTGGACTTAGTTTTTGTAATTGCATAGCTGAATAATTAGTTATTTATTTATGCCTTTGTAGAAAAACCGAAACAATGGGAATAACCGTCGCCGTCAGTAACGAAGAACTCAGTTTGCCCATACTCTCTATCTTCGATGTCTGACACCTCGAATCCAAGTTGCTTCAATTGTTCCCTTGTCTCATGAATGTTAGCGGGTGTCCAGTAAAGCCGGATGCCTTCATAATTTTCCGGCTTGATTGGTGTGCCTGCTCTTTGGTTGAGCCAGAAATATACATGTTCGTTGTGAAGCATGCAGCCGACCAACCTGCCTTCATGTCTCATTTCCCTGTCCATGGTAAGACCGAGACCATCAACCCAAAAGCGAAGGCTTTTTTCAAGATTGGCACTGGGAATTACAGGTATGCATGATATAAGTTTCATCATATGGTTTTTATTATTTTAAATAAATGAAAGCCGGTTTAAGGTAAAAGTGCATTACCAGTTTTGAGATTTTCTAATTATCATAGTTGATTACAAAATGCCCCAACCACCTGCAATGTTTTTGACTCTTTTTTATTCCGTTCGTAAACTCTTTACCGGATTTGCAATAGCAGTTTTGATTTCCTGAAAATTTACCAAAGCAATACTTTATAAGTTTTATTCTTTTACTTCTGTTATAGTCATTCTTCCCGCAATCCCTTCACCGGATTTATAAATATTGCCTTCATCGTTTGAAAACCAACGGTTAAAAGTGAGAGCAAAACAACTACGCCTATACCCGGAACAAACAATCCCGGAGTAAACGGTATGTGATAATAGCTTTCCTGCAGCATGCTGCTGCCAACCCAAACAACAACCGGCACAGCCAATAAAACTGCGATGCCTATCACCTGCACATACGACTTTGTAAGTAGTCTTATAAGCGATGCCGGACTCGCACCAACAACTTTCCGAATGCTTATTTCCTTTGTTTTTGATTGCACTGTGAAAATGGTTATACCAAGTAAGCCAAGACAGGCAATGGTTACACCAAGTATACCGATAAACATAATTATCCATACCGCACTGCGCATATCGGAAAACACTAATTGAATATCATCGTCATAAAATCTTCCCTGGAAAGCATGATACTTATCAAGCTTTTTCCATGCAGCAGCAAGTTGTGCAGTTGTTTGTATAATGTTACCTGATGCTATGTTAAGATTAAGTATTGACCAGTTTTCAGGCTTATAACGCAGCAGCATTGGCTCAAGCGCAAAATCTGCTGGTTTAAATAAAAAGTCCTTTAATACACCTTTTATAATTAGTTCTGTACTGTCACCGACGATAATTGTTTTTCCAACAGCATCCATTGGTGACCCAAGCTTAAATCGCTCGACAAATTTTTGATTTACGATTGCATATTGCTCACGTTGCTGTGTATGATTAACAGGAAAATTTTCTCCCGCTACTAATTTTAAATTAAAGTTGGGTATATAGTTTTCATCAGTAAAATAGTTCTGCACAGCTATGGCGTTCTTGTTTTTACTGGTACGCACTTTATCGCTTTCGCTGACATAACTACCCATAAGTGATGAAGTAGCAGAAATTTTCTCAACACCAGGTATCATACTAAACTCAGGTACAGCTTTCTCATAAACAACTCCCTGCAAAGGAATATTGAAGATATGTGTTTGAGTAGTGCCAAAATTTATGCGCACATTATATTCCATCTGGCGGTATAAAATGGTAACAAAACTTATAAACACTAATGAAATAGAAAACTGGATTACCAGCAATACTTTGCGCAAACCCAAATGGCGAAAGACTTTCAGGTTCTGCAGCTTTTGCATAAGCATTAGTGGACTTACACGGGACAATACTGTTGCTGGAAATAAACCGGCAATAAATCCAAGCACAATAGCAAATGCAATAAACAGTATCAATACAGTTACATCTGTTTTAAAAACTGCATCGCTAATACCTTTTAAGTTAAGACTTACAAACTGCGGAATTAAAAATTGCAACAAAATAAATGCGGCAGCTAAAGCAAGTAATGAGGTAATAATTGATTCGGTTACAATCTGAAAAAAAATATGGCTCCGGGAACCGCCCGTTACTTTTCGTATCGCAATTTCTTTCATGCGGCTCATCGCTTTTGCTATGGTAAGGTTAGTATAATTAAAGGCTGCCGACATAATAACTATAATTCCAAGCAAACTGAAAATCCAAAGTGCGTCAGACGATATACCTGTACCCATGCTGTTGCTAAGCCCGCTAACCTTTGATATCTCACCTAATGGTTGTAACATAAAGTGATAGCCTTTATCTTTCGCTTCGCGCAGGATACCTGTATAATTGTTCTTTTCAATTGATGCTAATGCTGCTTCTACCTGTGCGGGTTGAACATTGGGTTTTAAACGAACATAAGTATAGTTGGTATAATAATTTTGCCAGTCATTTGTTGTTTGCCGAACAATACTGTCTTTTTCCAGAGCAGGTATAGTGGCAAAAGATACCAGTGCTTCAAAGGTAAAATGTGTTTTGCCTGGAAATTTATTTAAAACGCCTGTTACTTTAAAAAACCCGACACCGTTGATAATAACGGTTTTGCCGATTGCATCAACGCCAGGAAATAATTTATCATTTAATTCTTTTGTAAGCACAATAGCATAAGGTTCATTTAATGCGGTAGTTGCATTTCCTTTATTGAATGTAAAACCAAACACAGTGAAAAAACTACTATTGGTAAAATGCAGGTTCAAACTAAAACTTCTGCTATCAACAGAAATATCTTTATCAAGCCCGCTGTTAAACATTGTCCATGCATCTATACCAGAGTAGTTCGAAGCAAGTGTTGCACCGAGTATATAAGGAGATGTGGCATAAGGTTCAGAGCTACCATCTTTGTGCAAAGCTTCTGTATTAATACGGTAAATCCTATCCCCATAAGGATGAAATGCGTCGTATCCGTTTGCATCTTTAATTACCATAATCACCAAAAGGCAAACTGCCATGCTTAACGCAAGCCCTATAACATTAATGGCAGAAAACACCTTATTCTTTGAGAGGTGCCGCCATGCGGTTTTGAAATAGTTTTTAAACATGATACAAAAGTTTATGTTATAAATATTGTTCAACGGTTAAGGCTGGAACAACATTTTTCTAACTTTTATTCTTTAGAGAAGCATAAAAAATTTTCTTTATTATTCTTCATTAATCACTTATCATTCACGTTCATCATTCCGTTCTCAAACTTTTTACAGGATTTGCAATCGCTGCTTTGATGGATTGAAAGCTTACTGTTATTAATGCAATCAATAAGGCAGTAAAACCTGCAATAGCAAACACCCACCAGCTAATGTTAATACGATATGCAAAGCTTTGCAACCATTTATTCATTGTCCACCAGGCAACAGGAAACGCAATAACAGAGGCAATTACAACAAGCTTTAAAAAACTTTTTGACAACATACCAGTTATGTTGCCCACAGTAGCGCCTAATACTTTTCGTATGCCTATTTCTTTTGTGCGTTGCTCTGCAGCATAAGCTGCCAAACCAAATAAGCCCAGGCAGGCAATAAATATGGCGAGTACTGCAAACGTTATTAATATTTTGCCTGTTTGCTGTTCGGCGAAATACTGGTTATTAAATTCTTCATCCATAAATGAATAAGTTAATGGTTCGCCTTGTGTCATTGTCTGCCACTTGTTTTTAATCTGTGATAATACAAGCGGAATATTGTCAGTGCTTAATTTTACTGTTATACTCCCTGCGTCTTTACCAGGATGTAAAGCAAGCGGTGTTATTACATCACGAAGAGAGTTAAAATTGAAATTTTTCACAATGCCTACGATATGCAGTTCATCAACCTGCTTTGTTTGCATATCCTTGAGACGATATAGGTTTTTATTAAGAAGATTACCAGTACCTAAGAGCTTAGCAGCAGCCTCATTAATAATAACGGCACTTGAATCGGTAAGAAAATCCCGAGAAAAATTTCGTCCGCTCAATAGCTTTATATCAAGTGTGGGAATATAATTTTCATCCACGATCCAGTCCTGCATAATCACAGAAGTTTTTTGATCCAAAACAGGTGAAGTAAAAAATGGGTTACTGTTACGGTTGCCATCAACAGGTAAGAAGCTCGTCATAGTTACATTACTGATACCACTGATGTGCATTAACCCATCTTTGAAAGCAGGCGCTTGTGTTTTTAATGAGCGTGTATTTTGTATCGTTACCAGTTTATCGCGACTGTACCCAATATCTTTATTACGCACGTATTGCAACTGGCTATAAATAACCATGGTGCCAACAATAAGAATGATAGAAATCGCAAACTGGAAAACAACCAGTGCATTGCGCAGGCTTGCTCCTTTGAAACCGCCTGCCAATTTTCCTTTCAATACTTCTATTGGTTTGAAAGCCGACAAAAAGAACGCAGGATAGCTGCCTGCGAGCAAACCCGCAATTATCACCAGCAATACAGCAGACAGTAACATGAATGGTTGAAATAATAAAGCAACATCAATTTGTTTACCTGCAAGATTATTAAACCAGGGTAACAACAAAGCCGCAATCAGTACAGCGAGTATTAATGAAATAAAACTTACAAATAATGATTCAGTTAAGAATTGCAACATTAGGTTTTTACGCATAGAGCCTAACACTTTCCGCACACCTACCTCTCTTGCACGGTTAGCGGATTTTGCTGTAGAAAGGTTCATAAAATTTACGCAGGCTATCAGCAATATAAATATGGCAATGGCAGAAAGGATATATACATATATATAACTGCCGTTTGCTTGTAATTCACCCAATTTATTGGAATGAAGATGAACGGATATTAATGGTGTAAGTGTGTTTTTTATAAAGCCACCCTGCTTTTTAAAATCTTCTACAGAAACGTTCATCGCGGTTTGCAACAATGGAGCAACATTTCTATACGTCAATGCATCCAATTGCGCAATGAACTTGTCAGTATCAGTGCCTTTTTTAAGCAATATGTATGTATTATAGTTTTCACTTAGCCAATCCTGTTCATTATGACTATCTGCGTCTTCAATCATAGGTACAAAAAAATCATAACTGAAATGCGATTGCCTTGGGATATCTTTAATTACACCTGAAATTTTATAGTTGCGGCTATTATCAATCAGCAATGTTTCGCCTGCTACATCCGTACGGTTAAAATATTTTTTAGCCATACTTTCAGTGATGAGTAATGTTTGCGGTGCATTCAAAATAGTTTTTGGATTCCCGGAAATTAGTTTCAATGAAAACACATTCAGCAGTGTGGAATCTGCATACATTACTTTTATTTCGCGAAGATTTTCATTTCCTTTTTTTACAAGCAGGCTTCCATGCCATCTGAACCGTGTGTATTGTTCTACCTGCGGAAGTTCTCTCGCAACAGCCGGTCCTACAGGAGCAGGCACCTGGGCAAGGTCAGCATGAAGATCACCAAACTTAACATCATTGTTAATGCGGTAAATTCTGTTTGCATTAATATTGTATTTATCATAACTCAGTTCATCAAGCACATATAAAATAATCAGCAGGCATGTAGCAATGCCAATCGCAAGTCCGGCTATATTAATGAAAGAAAAAAATTTGTTCTTCCAAAGATTTCGCCATGCGGTTTTCAAATAATTCTTGAGCATTGTCTGAACCTGGATTTTGATGATTAAATATTTTGATGATTTTTTATTCACTATTCGCGTTTCACCATTGGTGTCAGACACTCTGCGAGTATACAGACACCATCACTCCGTTCTCAAACTCTTCACTGGGTTTGCAATTGCTGCTTTTATTGATTGAAAGCTAACTGTGATAATGGCAATCAATATTGCAAGTAAACCCGCCAATGCAAACATCCACCATGTTACTTCAATTCGGTATGCAAATGATTGTAGCCATTTGCTCATGCTTAAAGCTGTTATCGGTACGGCAATTACAAATGCTATTAGAACAAGTTTCAAAAAATCTTTGGATAACAAACCTGTAATGCCAGCCACACTTGCGCCCAATACTTTGCGTATGCCTATTTCCTTGCTTCTTTGTTCGGCACTGAATGCAGCCAAACCAAATAAACCCAACGAAGAAATTAGAACGGCAATAATGGCAAAAACAAAAATTAAAAATGATGCCTGCTGATCCTGTTTATATAATTCATTAAAACTGTCATCTAAAAAATTATATTCAAGCGGAGCTTCAGGAAAGAATTTCTTCCAGGTATTTTGAATATTCTGTATTGCCGTTTGTGCACTGCCGGGCGCAATACGAACCATAAAAAAATGAAACCAGTTTGGGTCATTAAACGCAACCAACGGTCCGGTTTTACTATGCATGCTTTGATAATTAAAATCTTTTACCACGCCGATTATCTGTCCTGTTCTTTCTTTAAAAGTGAAGCGCTGGCCAACAACAGGCTGATGGATTTTTAATTCTTTTACTGCAGTTTCATTCAACACAACATTGTTCTTGTCTGCTTCACTGCCTTGCTGAAACCATCGCCCTTGCTGCATTTGAAGCTGCAAAGTGTTTTTAAAATCAGCATCTGTTGAAAGTTGTGCTATTAGCGGATTTTGCGTTGTGTCATGTCCATTCCAATCAGCGCTGCCTGTTGAAAAGCTTCCAATATTTATGATAGGTTGATTGGCAACAGAAACACTCATAACATTTGCCTGCGTAAGTAACTGCTGCTTTATTGTTTCAATCAATGTTGCCTTCTTATCCCGCTCAACATTGAACGGTAATGGAAAAGTAATAACCTGTTCTTTATTATAACCCGGGTTTTTTTGTTGTATAAAATTCATCTGTTTATAAATAATGATAGTGGCTGCAATCAATACAACAGAAATAGTGAATTGCATAACCACCAGCGCCTTTCTGAAATAAACATCTTTTATTTTTAAAACAGTAAAGCCTCTGAAAACATTTAATGGTTTAAATGATGATAACAATAACGCCGGGTAAATGCTGTTGAGCACGAACGCTGCTAATAAAGTAATACCTATAACCTGCCACATTGATTCAGATGTAAGCGGTAATACGAAATTTTTATTGGTGATGGAATTAAAGCCGGACAGGCATAGTTGAATAAGCAGCAATGTTGTAATAAGCGCAATAAAACTTGTTACCAAAGATTCAACTATAAACTGATAAAATAAATGTGTTCTTTTTGCACCGATAATCTTTTTTACACTTACTTCTTTTGCACGCAGGCTTGCTTTTGCCGTTGTAAGATTTACATAATTAATACAGGCAACCAACAACAGGACAAATGCAAGAATGCTGAAAATATAAACCGTGTTTTTATTGCCTTGTATAAAAACTGAGTTTTGCAGGTCAGTTTCAAAATGCATGCTTTTTAAAGGTGTGAGGCTTATTAATGTTCCTTCCTGCTCATTGCCCGGAATTATATGGGTAAGTTTTTTTGCCGCAGCAGCAACACTTGCATTGGGTTTTAATTTTACAAAAGTGATATAGTTGAAATTATCCCAATTCTCATCATTTTGTTTTCGTTGTTCATCTTTTAATAAAGAAGTTAAAGGTATATATGCATCGTATTGAAAACTTGAATTAGAAGGTGCATCTTTTATAATTGCTTTTACTTTATAATTATTACTGTCAATGCGCATGGTTGCATTCAAAGCATCACGGTTACCGAAATATTTTTTTGCAGCAGAAGCTGTAAGTATTACGCTGTAAGGATTTTGATTGAATGAAGCCGCATTCCCTTTTATAAAATCGTAATGAAAAATATCAAACCATGCATCATCAATGTAAGCACATTTCTTTTCATATTCAGGTGTTTCATTTATATAAAACACAGGCTGGTTATCCGGATTTATTCTTGCTATTTTATCAATTTCAGGAACATTTTTTTTGCAACATCCGCCATCAGTAAAGGAGTGCTTTCCCAAATCCAGTTATTTTCTTTTAGTGTTGTTGTAAGCCTGTAAATATTATTTTCAGCAGGATGATAATTATCAAAATTCAATTCATTCTGCACCCATAACAATATCAGCACAGAAGCTGTTATACCAACAGACAAACCAATAATATTAATGGCTGAGGTTATCTTATTTTTCCAAAGGTTACGCCATGCGGTTTTGAAATAGTTCTTTAGCATATTATAGTGTATGTTGTTAAAGTGTTCGTCAAGTTCCGAACGTACAAGTGAGTGACACAACAGGCGATGCCATGAAAAGCTTCGGCTTGGTTCATAAAAATTCTTCTCCTCATTCACCATTCACCAATTACGATTTTTCACTCCGTTCTCAAACTCTTCACCGGATTTGCAATGGCTGCTTTTATTGCCTGGAAGCTTACTGTTAATAAAGTAACTACTAATGTACCTGCACCTGCAGCAGCAAACATCCACCATGATAATTCTGTACGGTACTGATAATTCTGAAGCCAGTTGTACATGAAATAATAAGAAAGGGGAACAGCTATAATAAAAGAAATAACGACCATCATCACAAAATCTTTTGATAACAACTGCCATAGGTTAAATACAGATGCTCCCAATACTTTTCTTACACCAATTTCCTTAACACGTTGTTCAGCCACAAAAGATGCCAGTCCAAAAATGCCAAGGCATGATATAAAAACAGCGAGTATTGCAAAGATGGTTGACAATGTGCCAATACGCTGTTCAGCAGCAAACTTGCGGGCATATTCCTCATCAACAAATGTGTATTCAAAAGGAGATGAGGGATTCAGCTTCCTGAAAACAGGCTCAATTTTACTTATTGCATTAGCGGCGCTTAATTGCGGGTTTAGCCTGATGGTGATATCGGGCCCAATACCGGGAACCATAAAAAACATGCTTTGCTGAACAGGTTTGTAAGGAGATTCTTTCACCATATCTTTAATTACTCCAATAACAGTGTACGTTCTGAAGCCCTTAATTGTTTTGCCAACAGGGTTCGTCAGCTTCATATATTTTACAGCCGCTTCATTTAAAATGACGGCTGAATCATCTGTAGAAAAATTTCTTGAAAAATCACGACCTTCTGCAAATTGCCAGCCTGCTGTTTTGCCATAATCATAAGTAACAGCCGTTAATGCAAAAGCCTGTGGAGCCTGGTTGGGGTCTTTGCCTTCCCATTCGAAACGGTCATCGAAATAATTATTTTCGGTAGCGGCACTGGAAGACTGTGCAAAACCAACAGCACCGCCTGATGATAATAGTTCTTTTTGAAGAACATCATATTTTCCATACAAGTCAGGCGTATTCATGGTTATACGAATCAACCCATTCCTGTCATAACCAACAGGACGATCCTGCGCAAACTGAATTTGTCGATATACAACAATGGTTCCGATTATCAAAATAATGGAAACCGTAAACTGCATTGTTACCAGCACTTTACGGGGAATAGTTGTAAACCTGCCTGCTTTAAGTGTACCTTTTAAAACCTTTACAGGTTTGAATGATGAAAGATAAAACGCAGGATAACTTCCGGCAATAAATGCAGTAACCAGGATAACGAGCATAGAGAAAAACCAGAACCGCAGATTTGAAAAAGGAAAAATTATTTTCTTGTCAGCTATGTCATTAAACCAGTTCAAACTTAATAGAACAGTACCTATACTTATTATGAATGCAATGAGCACAGCTAACAGCGATTCGCACAGAAATTGTTTTACCAACTGGCTGCGCAATGAACCTATTGCTTTACGCACCCCCACTTCTTTCGCTCTTTTTTCTGAACGTGCCGTGCTTAAGTTCATAAAATTGATACAAGCAAGAAGCAATACAAATATGCCTATCAAGCCAAACAGCCAAACTATTTGAATTTACCCGCCTGCTTGTACCCCGTTTTTCCATTCGGAACGCAGATGCCAATCCTTCATGGGATGCAGGAAGATATCAACTCTATTGCCCGCTGTTTGCACCTGCTTGTCTTTAATTTTTTTCCAGTAAATATCTTTAATAGCACCTGATATTTTTTCCATTGAAATACTTGGTGCAGCCTGCGTAAAAATGTAAACTGAACTATTACCCAGTTGTCGAGAAAAAAGAGCCTGTGCAACAGATTTACTCAACAGAATAGAATTAGGGTCGGAAAAATCAGCGCTTGTTCCTGCTGTCATGTTCAGCGTAAACATGTTGGTGAAATCCTTTTCAACATACATTCCCTGCTCCGAAAACTTGTTGCCATTAAAATCAATTATATGTTTGCCTTTTTCTGTAGTAAGGGACACATGCTTAAATAAATTATTGTAATTCATTCTCAGCTCACCTGCCAGCGGGATAGGAAAATGATTATTGTTATTTGAAACATAAGCGTCGCCATTCAAAATTTCCTTTCTTGCAACCTGGGCAATAGCGTTATAGTTTTTGTTGCAGGTATCAAAAGACAGTTCATCCCAGATCCATAACCCAATGAGTATAGCCACAGCCATACCGATGGCAAGCCCGGAAATGTTTATGAAGGATGAAACTTTGTTTTTAATTAAGTTTCTCCCAGCGGTTTTAAAATAAATTTTTATCATAAAATAAATTTTAAGTTTCATGTTACCAGCTTTTTGTTCTTTACTCATCGCCTGTTGTGTCACTCACTTCAATGATGAGATTTCGCTGCGCAGCAGCGATTAAATTTTTTTCGGTCAGAAAAAAATTTTCCTGATAATATCGTATAGTCGTGTTACATAAGTATACTCGTTTTAACAGGTTCTACAGCTATCCAAGTACACTTCAATCAGCAGTCATCGCCCATGTCACTTTAGGGAGCTGCAAGGTCTTTTTCAATTTGTTTTAAAAGGCACCTGTATCCTTGTGAGAAGCAGTCTTTCCTTGATATGATCTCCGATGCTGCAGGAGTGACTTAACGGTAGGTGCCGAAAGAACTTTGAAAAGTGTATTGCCTGTTATTATTAATTTTTTTTAACTTATTAGAAGATGGTAATTATTCTGATGCTGCTGGCCAATGATATCTAAGTCGCAATAATTATTATCTTCTAATAAGTAGCCCGCGGCAGCGCTTTACGCGCTATGCTGCGATACCTATCTCATATTCAGTTTGCTTTTCCCAAACATATCTTATCCTGTTTAACAAGTGTCTGGCTATTTTAATAATAGCTTTATTTTCATCCATTCTTGCACAATAGCGTTTATACAACATCAACATGGCAGGATCTTTTCTTACAATTACCCAACTGCTTTCAATAATAGCTTCCCGCAGATAGTTATTGCTACGATGAGTGATCCCTGTTATTCTTTCCTTATCTCCCGAACTATCTGAATCAGGAACAATACCTGCATACGAACAAAGATGATCCAAGGTTTTAAACCGGCAGATAAATTGTATCTCGGTATGTATCACCATTGCATTGATCAATCCTATTCCAGGAATGCTTCGCAAAAATTGCTGTATTTCTGCAAAGAGCTTATCATTGGATAATTCCCGAACTTTTTTTGTTGCTGTAGCTAATAACTGTCTTATCAATATATATTCTTCGATAGCTAAATCTAATGCTCCTCTAAGTGGTTTGCTTCCACAATCCAACTGTTTAAGTGATTCTACAAATTTTCTACTCCAGTATTGTTTAGGTTTATCGGTATCTACACTTAAACTACTAAACATTAATAAACTCCATATCCTGTTTTTACATCTGGTTTGATCACTTACAATGCGACTACGCTCACGAACCAGTGATCGGGCATGTTCCATTTCTGTTTGCGGTACATAAATCCCTTCCAGATCTCCTGCAGCTAATCGTTTATATATTTTACGTGAATCTATTTTATCCTGTTTACGTCTTTTCTCTTTATTCGATGTAGGTATATCTGCCGCATTCACTACGATACAATCTATTCCTTCTTCTTTCAAAGAACGTTGTATCCCAAATCCACAAAATCCTGCTTCATAAGCCACTATATATTTTGCTCCCGGATAATTCTTTTTTAGATGCCTTGCCAGCTCTTTAGCATTTGGATTCTGAGTATAATGTTCCAGCTCAAATTCCTTACTGCCAATGGTGACACACCAATTCTTTTTATGGACATCTAAAGCAGTAAAAATTGTTTCTCCCGTAAAGTCTAACTGTTTAATTTTACTTTTCATGGTTCCTGATTTTTAAGTGTGATGAGATTTTTTTGTCAACTTTAATTTACACTTATTATCAGGAACTTTTATTTTCTAATCAATCTACTCGATCTGCTCATACATTAGACCTTGTACGTTCTGAACTTTGTTGAGCTGTGAACAAAGCGTACAAGATTTCGATCCCGAATCGTTTCTCCTGGGACAGGCGCAATCCGCACGTGCGGGATTTAATTTGTATTGTTCAGTTTGACTCATAAAAAAATTTCTCGTTCTCCATTTCTCACATTTTCAATATCTGCACATTTCCACATTCTTCATTTGCATATTTGCACATTTTCAATTGTCCCATTGGCTTTTACTCCTCCCTCAACCCATTCACGGGGTTTAGCAATGTTGCCCTTAATGTTTGCGAACCGATGGTTAACAATGACAGTAAAACAATGACCAGCACACCAGGAATAAATAATCCTGCACTAAGTGTTATGCGTTGGCTCATTTCCTGCAGCAAGCGATTGCCAAGAATAACTGCGATAGGTATCGCCAGTAAAACTGCAATAACCATTACCTGCACATAAGATTTTGTAAGCAGCTTAACAAGCGATACAGTGCTTGCACCAATACCTTTTCTTATACTTATTTCTTTTGTTTTTGATTGTATAGTGAAGAGGGTAATACCCAGCAAACCGAGACAGGCAATGGTTATACCAAGTATTCCAATGAATGCGATCATCCATACTGTATCAAGATTGCCGGCAAATATGTTTTGAATTTCATCATCATAAAACCTGCCCTGTAAAGGATGATAGGGATCTAGTTTTTTCCAAGCTGTTTTTAACTGTGCAGTTGTTTGCATGGTATTGCCTGATGCAATACTAAGATTAAGTATTGACCAGTTTTCAGGCTTATAACGCATCAGCATTGGCTCAAGCGCATAATTTGCAGGTTTAAATAAAAAATCTTTTAATACACCTTTTATGATGAGTATAGTGCTATCGCTGACGATGATTGTTTTTCCAACAGCATCTCCTGGGGAGCCAAGCCGAAAACGTTCGAGAAAGTTCTCATTCACAATTGCATATTGTTCATGTTTCTGTGCATGGTTTGCCAGAAAGTTTTCCCCTGCCACTAATTTTAAATTGAAGTTGCTGATATAATTTTCATCAGTAAAATATTCACGCACCACCACCGCATCTTTGTCTTTACTGGTACGCACATCATCACTCCAGTCAGAGTAACTGCCCATAAGCGATGATACTGCTGAAATGTTTGTAACACCCGGTATCTTGCTGAACTCGTGCACTGCTTTTTCATAAGCCATGCCCTGCAACTGCACATTGAAAATATGTGTTTGCTTAGTGCCGAAGTTTATATTTATTGCATATTCTGTTTGCTTGTATATAATGGTAACAAGACTAATAAATACCAGCGAAATCATAAATTGGATTACCAATAATGTCTTGCGCAAACCGAGGTGACGAAAGAGTTTCAGGCTCTGCAGTTTTTGCATCAGCATCAATGGTTTTATGCGTGATAATACGCTTGCGGGAAGTAAGCCTGCAACCAAACCAAGTGCAACAGCAAAAGCAATAAAAAGCATTATAACTGTAACATCTGTTTTAAAACTTATATCAGCGACGCTTATAAAACTAAGGCTGGCAAACTGCGGTATCAAAAACTGCAATAAAATAAATGCTACCGCCAAAGCAAGCAAAGATGTGATGACAGATTCAAGCACTATCTGTAAAAAAATATGTTTTTTTGAACTGCCCACCACTTTTCGCATCGCAATCTCTTTCATGCGGCTCATGGCTTTCGCTATTGTAAGATTGGTGTAATTAAATGCTGCCGACATAATGATTACAAAGGCAAGCAAGCCAAAAAACCAAAGTCTGTTCGAAGACATAGCCTTGCCCATATTGTTGCTGAGTAAAGGGCCCGGCGTTATAGCATTTAATGGTTGCAACGTGAAGCGGTAACCTGCATCTCTCGTTTCGAGTGAGAGATTTTTATAATTCTTTTTTTCAATTTCAGCAAGTGCCGCTTCTGCCTGCGCAGCCTTTACACCCGGCTTTAAACGGATATAAGTATAATTGCTATAATAGTTTTTCCAGTTACTTGTTGTTTTCCAAACAATACTGTCTTTTTCGAGTGAAGGTATTGTGGCAAAAGATGCCAGCGCTTCAAATTCAAAATGCGTTTTACCGGGAAATTTATTTAATACGCCCGTTACTTTAAAAAGCCCTGTACCATCTATATTTACAATCTTATCAATTGCATCACCACCAGGAAATAATTTTTCGCTTACTTCTTTTGTAAGCACTATAGTATAAGGTTCGCTTAATGCGGTGGTTGCATTTCCTTCTCTGAATGTAAAGCCAAAAAGATTAAAGAAATTACTATTGGTAAAATGCATATTTAAACTGAATTTCCGGTCATCAGCAGTAACATCTTTGTACAGCCCGCTGTTAAACATTGTCCATGCTTCTATACCCGTATAGTTTGAAGCAAGTGTTGCTCCAACTATATAAGGTGAAGTTGCATAAGGCTCTTTACTACCGTCTTTGTGCAACGCCTCAGTATTAATGCGGTAAACCCTGTCACTGTAGGAATGAAATTTATCATACTCATTTGCATCTTTTATGATCATGATCAATAAAAGACAAACCGCCATGCTTAATGCAAGACCCGCAATATTGATAACGGAAAAAGATTTATTTTTCCGGAAATGCCGCAATGCGGTGATGATATAATTTTTTAGCATAAAAGAAGCTTATAAGTTGTGAATTCATTTGTTGAATATTGGTGTACAGTACAAGAGCCTGCCGGCCGGCAAAGACAGGTGCAACGCACCAATGCCTAATTCTTATTCTTAAGTTCGGCTCATAAAAACTTTCTTTTTCATTCACCATTCATCACTTTACTCCGTTCTCAAACTCTTCACCGGGTTTGCAATCGCTGCTTTGATAGATTGAAAGCTGATAGTAAATAATGTAATCAATATAACTGTCAATGCAGTTATTACAAACACTAACGGACTAAAGTGAATGCGATATGCAAAGCTTTGCAGCCATTCGTTTGCAGCCCACCATGATACAGGAAATGCAATCAATAAAGAAAGACCTACCAGCACTAAGAAATCTTTTGAAAGCATTGCAACAACATTGCTTACAGATGCGCCAATAACTTTTCTTATACCGATTTCTTTTTGTCGTTTTTGTGCGGTGAAGGCGGCTAAACCAAACAATCCTAAACAAGAAATTAGAATAGCAATGCCAGCAAAATATTTTGATAGCCCCGCAACGCGTTGTTCAGATGCATAGAGCTTATTATAATCATCATCCAAAAAAGAATAACTAAACTCAAGACCATTGTTGAATTTAGTAAACAGGTTTTTTATATCAGCAATAGTTTGTTGTTCTGTGCCTGCTTTTATTTTAACCAATGTATTATCAGCATTTGGAGAATAAGTCATAAATGCAGGGCCAATTTTTTTATACATAGATTCGTAGTGATAATCCTTTGCTATGCCAACAATTTGCTTTTTCTGTCCCCACAGCGAAACTGTTTTGCCAATTGGGTTTTTTAAACCCATTGCCGCAATTGCTGATTGATTAAAGATTACACTTGAACTATCTGCAAAATCTTTTGAGAAAGCTCGCCCTTCAACAGTTTGCAAGCCCATCGTTTCAAAAAAATCATTGCCAATGTCATTGCCATAATATTCTATACCAAGATCAGGATCTTTTCCATCCCAATCTATTCCGCTGCCTCCATGTGATGCTTCACCAAAAAAATTACCGCTTTCAGATGTTGCATTAATTACACCAGGCAATTTTTTTATTTCTGCAAGAAATGGAGAAAGATTTTTCTTTAAGTATCCATCATTCGAAAAACGAATAACATTGTTTTTATTATAACCCAGATTTGTTGTTTGAATTAATTTCATTTGCTGATAAACAACCAATACCGAAACAATTAAAACAACAGAAATAGTAAATTGAAAAACCACCAGGCCTTTGCGTATCCAGCTCTCCCCTGATGAAGTAATGAGTTTACCTTTTAATATGGACACAGGTTTAAAGCGGGATAAATACAAAGCAGGATAGCTTCCGGCAATCAATCCTGTAATCAATGTAATTAAAATAGCAGATAAAATAAGATTTGCATTGAACTTAAGGCTGATATCTTTTCCGGTAATTTGTCTGAATGCCGGAAGCAATAATTCAACTAATAATAACGCAATGATCAATGATGCGACTGCCATTAATATTGATTCTCCGATGTATTGAATTATTAAAGAACTTCTGCTTGCGCCAACTACTTTTTTTATACCAACTTCTTTCAATCGTTTTGATGCTTTCGCTGTAGATAAATTCATGAAGTTGATACATGCAATAATTAAAATAAAAATTGCAATGATGGAGAACAATTTTACATATTCAATTCTTCCGCCGCTTATTACACCGTTTACATAATTGTTATGCAGGTATCTTTCAGAATATTTTTGGACGAAAATATCGCCTTCCCAGTGCAACATCCCTTTATCATCCGGATATAGGGTCTTTATTTTTTCTTTGGTGTAATCTTTTATTTTTCTATTGAATGCATCTGCGTCTGTTCCTTTCTTTAAAAGAAGATATGTATATTGATTATTGCTTCCCCAATTAGCAATGTCTTCCGCTTCTTTAGATGCATACATGTTATAGTTGAAAAGCAAATCAAATTGATCAGTTGCATTAGATGGCGGAGATTGAAATACACCAGACACGATATAAGAACCAGAGAACTCGCCTCTGTTCCATTCAACAGTTTTGCCTGTAATGTTTTGTGTAGTGTTGAATAACTTCAAAGCAATTTTATCAGATAACAACACTCCATATTTGTCCGATTCAAAAGCATTTACATTTCCATCAATTACTTTATAAGAAAATATTTTAAAAAAATTCTGATCAACAAATTCCCAGCTTGCTTTTATTCGCTTATCGTTCATTGAAAGAATTCCAGCTTCATCTTCATATTCAGGTCTAACGCTGCTTGCATATTCTATTTCCGGTAACTCTTTTTGCATTGATGTTGCAAGCAAACCCTGGGTATGCTCATTAACCTGTATGGCACCTGTGCCATCGGGACCTTGTTTCAATACCTGGTAAATACGGCTATCACTCGCATTAAATTTATCAACGCTCAATTCATCACTCACCCATAAATAAATTAATAGCGCACAAGCCAAACCAGTTGATAAACCTAACAGGTTAAGAAAACTAAACTGTTTATCTTTTATAAGATTTCGCCATGCTGTTTTGAAATAATTTTTAAACATTGTCTGAACCAGGATTTATATGATTATAAGATTTTGTTTGATACCTGCTTGTTTTCATTTTCAAATTTTCAAATTGCTCATTGTTAAATTGACTATTCCGTTCTCAAACTCTTTACCGGGTTTGCTATTGCTGCTTTTATTGCCTGGAAACTGATTGTTATCAATGCAATCAACAGTGCCGTAAACGCAGCTATTACAAATACCCACCAACTTAAATTAGTTTTATAGGCAAAATCCTGAAGCCATTGATTGCTGAAATACCAGGCAGCAGGTGAAGCAATAATAATTGCTGCTACTACCAGCATTAGAAATTCTTTGGAAAGAAGATTGAATAATATAACAGGACTTGCGCCTAACACTTTTCTTATGCCAAATTCTTTTGTACGCTGTTCTGCCGTAAACATTACAAGTCCTAATAATCCCAAACATGAAATGAAAATGGCAAGAAACGCAAAGTAGTTGGCAAACTGACTTACTACTTGTTCACTTTTATAGAGCTTTTGATATTCTTCATCAGAAAACTTATAAGTAAATGGAACTTTTGGATTGAGTTCTTTATAAACCTTTTCAAGACTTGCTAAAGCCTCTTTCGTTTTTCCGGGTTCTGTTTTAACAAGTGCAATACCTCCATCAAAATTTTCGCCAAGACGAAGCATCAATGGATTGATAGCCGTATGCAGTGAATTAAAATGGAAATCTTTTACAACGCCAATAATAGTTCCTTTCATTCCCCAGAGAGTCAGCGACTTGCCAAGAGGATTTTTATATCCTATAATTTTTAAAGCCGTTTCATTAATAATATAATTCACAGAATCTGTTGCAAAATCCCTTGAAAAATCCCTGCCCTGCAGCATTTGTATATGCATTGTTTTGATAAAATCATAACCAACCCCAACTTGTGTAA
>WNGF01003218.1_pt1 | contig 22417 bp, 23 predicted proteins | sample 5400641 | NCBI WGS metagenome assembly WNGF01 (sample SAMN13153371, study PRJNA577476) | soil metagenome | isolation source: 80 cm soil or saprolite under grassland replicate 2 | place: USA:California | collected 2016-06-15 | reverse complement strand
TCAATCCGCCGCGGACCTTGAACGCCGCGGTCGGCAGCGCGTTCTCGCACTTGAGCAGCGCGTCCACGCCGAGCGCCGCCGAGACCGCCTCGCGGCGAATGAGCGGCGTCGGCCGCAGGTACGAGCGGAGGAACGCCTGCGCGGCGAGAACGTCGCCGAACGTGACCGGGAGCGCGCTCCACCGTCCGACCGTAGGCGAGCGGCACGCGACCTGCACCGGTTCGGACAATTCGCGCGTGGAGGATCGTCATGGACCTCGGAACGATCATCGGATTCCTCATCGTCGGGCTGATCGCGGGCGTGGTCGCCCGGTTCCTGGTGCCGGGCCCGGACCCGATGGGCTGGATCGCCACCATCGTGCTCGGGATCATCGGCTCGTTCGTCGGTGGATTCCTCGCGAACCTCCTCTTCGGAGGCGTCGTCGCGCTCAGCCCGACCGGGATCGTCGGATCGATCATCGGCGCGATCATCGTGCTCCTGATCTGGCGGCAGGTGGGAGGACGCCGCGCCACGGCTTGACCGCGTAACGTAGCCGCGCCGTGACGCAGCGAGGCGCGGATGCGAGCGCGGCCGAGCTGGTCGACCGCAGCCGCGAGCTCGCGGAGCTGGCCGAGCGCAGGCTCGCCCTCGATCCGGTCGCGACCCCCGCGCGCGAGCGAGCGCGACAGCTGCGTGACCATCTGCAGACGTTCGTGCGCCCACGGGCGGCGGACGTCGACGCGCCGCTATTGATCGTCCTGCTCGGCCCGACCGGTGCTGGCAAGTCCTCGCTCCTCAACACGATCGCGGCAGCCGAGGTCAGCCGCGCCGGCGTGCTCCGGCCGACGACACGAGATGCGGTCCTCTATGCGACCGACGACGACGCGCGCCGGCTCCTGTCCGATGGACGGTTGCGGCTCGTCGCTCGGGACCGCGTCAGGCACGTCACCGCACCCGCCGGCTTCGGAGGCGTCACCGTCGTCGACGCCCCCGACATCGATTCGGTGGAACGCGACAACCGCGCGCTCGCGGACGTGCTGCTCGAAGCGTGCGACCTCTGCGTCTTCGTCACGACCGCGACCCGTTACGCGGACCTCGTCCCGTGGGAGGTGCTGCGCCGGATCCGGGAGCGCGGGCTTCCGCTGTTGGTGGTGTTGAACCGCCTCCCGCCCGATGCGCACGACCGCGACGTCGTCATCTCGGACGCGGCCCGGCTGCTGGAGCGATCCGGATCCGCCGAGGGAACCCGCGCCGCGATCGAGCTCATCCCGGTGGGTGAAGGCGAGGTCGACCCGAGCGTCAACGGCCTGTCGCGAAGGGCCGTTCGGCCGCTGCTCCAGCGGATCGAACGGCTCGTGGCGGAGTCCGAGGAGCGGCATCGCCTCGCGACCGAGGCGCTCGCCGGCGCCGTGCGCGGGTTGGCGCCGCTCGTCCACTGCGTCGCCGACGATCTGGAGCACGAAGCCATCGATGCGGACGCGCTGCGCCGGATCGCGGAGCAGACCTTCGCCGAGGAGCTGGCCGCGCTCTCGCGGGTCCTGCGCGGCGAGCTCCTGCTGCGGGCGGAAGTCCTCCGTCGATGGCATGACTTCGTCGGCGCGGATCAGGTCACCCGGTTCATCTCGTCGGGGATCGATCGACTCCGCGGACTGGTCCTTACCGCTTTCCGCGGTACGCCCGTCGCACCCATCGCCGTCGTCGAGGAGGAGATGGCCGGCACGCTGGAGGCGCTCGCCCTGCGTCACGCGAGCGAAGCGGCTCGGCGGACCGCGGCCCGTTGGTCGGAGCGCTCGGACGCGGCCACCATCATCGATCGCGATCCGGGCCTCTGGTCGGCGTCGGCCGATCTCGCACCCGCCCTGCGCACGTCGCTCGGCGATTGGATGCACGGGATCGTCGAGGACGTACGGGCCGCGGGCGGCCGAAAGCACGCGGTCGCGAAGGTCGCGGCGCTCGGCGTCAACGCCATCGGCGTCGCGGTGATGCTCGGGGTGTTCGCGCACACGGCCGGGCTCACCGGCACGGAGCTCGGTGTCGCGGCAGGCACGGCGTTCCTGAACCAGAAGCTGCTCGAGGCGATCTTCGGCGAGCGCGCGATGGAGGAGCTCATCGACCGGGCTCGCCGGGGGCTCGAGGAGCGCCTTGCCTCGCTGTTCGTCAGCGAGCGCCGACGCTTCGACGCGCTCGTCGCGGAGCCGGTCGAGCTTCGCGATCTCGCCGAGCGGCTGCGCCTCACGGTCGATCGCCTCGCCGCATGAACCTGCAGCGCTGCCTCGATCGCCTCGACGACGCACGGGCGGCGGCCAGCCCGCTCGGCATCGACACGAGCGGGGCGACCGCGGTACGAGAGATCGCGCGGGAGCGCCTCGGGTTCCCGAGCGACGCGTACGTCCTCGCCATCGCGGGTGGGACGGGGGTCGGCAAGTCGACGCTCATGAACGCGCTCGCGGGCGAGGAGGTGAGCACCGCGAGCGCGCTGCGTCCGACGACGGCGGAGCCGGTGGCCTGGCTTCCCCGCTCGAAGAGCGATGAGCTCGCTGGGCTGCTCGCCTGGCTCGGCGTGAACCGGGTCCGCATGCATTCGGCCGAACGGCTGGGCGAGGTCGCGATCCTCGACCTGCCGGACTTCGACTCCGTCGCGCCAGGTCACCGCGCACGCGTCGACGAGCTGTTGCCGCGGATCGATGCGCTCGCGTGGGTGGTCGATCCGGAGAAATACAAGGACGAGCTCGTCCACGCGCACTACATCGGGGCGTGGGCGCGCCGCGTGCGCCACCAGCTCGTCGTCCTGAACCGCGCTGACCTGCTCTCGCCCGCGGACGTCGGGCGCGTTCGCGACGACCTCCGTGCGCAGCTGCGCCGCGATGGGCTCGCCGACGTCGCGATCGCGATCACCCGCGCACGCGATGGCACGGCGGGCGTGGAAGAGCTCCGCGCGTGGCTCGAGGCCGGCATCGACGCGAAGCGGGTGGTGGCTGCACGGATCGGCGCGGAAGCGCGCGAAGCGGTACGCGGACTCGCGACGCGGGCCGGCGTCGGCGGCGGCCAGGCCGCATCGCTCGTGGATCCGGCGCGGCGGCAGCGCGCGGTCAACGACGTCGCACGCGGCGTGCTCGCGCTCTTGGACCTTCCCGGCCTCGAGCGCCAGGCCGTGGCGGCGACCCGGCTGGCCGCTCGCCCTCGCGGCGCGGGGCCGCTCGGTCACCTGACGAGCGCGGTCTACCGGCTCACCGGACGGGCACGCGTGGCTGCCGATCCGGCCGGCTACCTTCGTCGCTGGAGGCTCCGCGGGCCGCTGACGCCGGCGGTCGAGCCGCTCCGCGATCTCCTCGCGCGAACGTTGCCGGTGGCGCCGGCGTCGATGCGCGCGTCGCTCGCCGCGCTCGGCGCGCCGGCGGCGGTCGAACCGCGCCTGGCCGATGCGATCGATCGGACGCTCGTCGCGGAGGCGTCGGGCTTCCGCGCGCCGACCAGCCCGTTCTGGTGGCTGATCGGTGCCGGTCAATACGTGGTGACCGCGCTGCTGCTCTTCAGCGCGCTCTGGTTCGCCTCGCTGTTCGTCCTGCACGACGTCCCGGTCGGCACGGTCGAGGTGCCTTACCTGGGACCGGTCGCGACGCCCGTCGCCCTGCTCGCCGCGGTCCTGCTCGTCGGCTACCTCCTCGCGTTCACGCTCCGTCTGCACGCCGGGTGGCTCGGGCGACGCTGGGCTCGGCGGATCGCGGGGCGCGTGACGCGAGAGGTCGACGAGCGTGTGCGCGACGGGCTGCTCGTGCCGCTCGACGAGCTGGAATCCGCGCGAGCGCGGCTCGCAGCAGCCGTCCAGGGGGCGGCGGAGGACTGCGGTTAGATCGGGATCCAGGAACCTGGTGCGCTGTGGTCAGATCGGCGTGACCGGACCGTTCGCGAGCCGCTCGAACGCGGTCCCCGGCGGTCCGGCATCGAGCCGGTGTCGGATCAGCTCGGCGCACTGCTCCGGGCTGAGCGTCGAGGTGTCGACCTCGACGTCGTAGATGCCGGGCCGGTGAACCTCTTCCTGCCACAGCCGGACTGGAACGGGGATCGGCTCGGCCGCCGACCCGGTCGCATACTCGCCCTCCCGTCCCGCCTGGCCGACATTGCGGCGCCGCATGATGATCTCGATCGGGCAGCGGACGCCCACGAAGAGGACCGGCAGTCCGCGCAGTCGCCGGGCGCTGTCGCGCAGGATGCCCGGCACGTTCGAGTCGTGATGGCCGACGTCCACGACCACGTTCAGGCCGAGCCGGCTGTGTGCCGCGATGGACTCGTACAGCGCGGCGTAGAAGACCGGGACAAGGGCCGCGACCGGATGCTTTGCTTCTCCGGGACGTAGACCCATCCCGGGCCGGTAGCGCGCGGGCGTGACGTCGCGCACGAACACGTCGACACCCAGGTTCATCCATGGACCGTCGAACGTCTCCTGGATCACGGAGACGATGCTCGACTTCCCAGAGCGTGGAGGGCCATTCAAGATCACGATCTGTCCTGGGGTGGTGACCTGCTGCACGATCGCTCCTTCAAGTGCGGAGGGCGCATCGGCGCGCACTATCCCTTCACCCCGCCGATGCGGATCCCTTCGATGAACTGACGCTGGAACGCGAAGAACACCGCGATCAGCGGCAGGGCGGCGACCGCGGCACCGGTCATCAACATCCCGTAGTCGGTATTGAACTCACCCTGAAGCGTCGCGAGGCCGACCTGCAGCGGGTATTTGGCGGGGTCGCGCAGGATCACGAGCGGGAAGATGAAGGCGTTCCAGTAGCGCTGGAACGTGAAGATCGCGAGCACCCCGAGGGCCGGCCGCGACAGCGGCACGATGATGTGGCGGTACACCTGCCACTCCGACGCGCCATCGACGCGTGCGGCGTGCTCGTATTCGCTGGGCAGCGTCTGGATGAACTGCTTCATCAGGAACACACCGAAAACGTCGGCCAGGCCGGGCAGGATGACCCCGGGGTACGTATCGAGGAGACCCAGCGCGCGCAGGATGAAGAACACCGGGATGAGGGTGACCTGCGCGGGCACCGTGAGCGTGCTCACCACGAGCCAGAACATGACGTCCTTGCCCGGGAAGCGGCGTTTCGCGAACGCGTAGCCGGCCATGCTGTCGAAGAGCAGGTGGAACGCCGTGATCACGCCGGCGATGACGACGGTGTTCACGATCCAGCGCAGGATCGGCGTCGTCTCGAAGAGTCGCTGATAGTTGCCGACCGTGAGCTCCCGCGGGACGATTTCCGGTGGCACCCGCACCACGTACTGGGTCGGCGAGAGCGACGTGAGGAAGAGCCAGTAGAGCGGGAAGAGCGAGAGCGCGCCCGCGGCCAGCAGGAGGACGTGGACGGGCAGGCGCCGCCTAATACTCGACATCGGACCGCAGCGAGCGGAACTGCGCGATCGCGACGGCGATGGCCATGACGAACAGCACGACCGCCATGGCGCTCGCGAGGCCGTATCGGCCGAATTGGAACGCGGTGCTGTAGATGAGCTGCACGATGGTGATCGTCGCGTTGTTCGGCCCGCCGCCGTTCGTCATGATGTAGACGCGCTCGAAGACCTGGAACGCGAGGATCGTGTACACGACCAGGAGATAAAGGGTCGTCGGCCTGAGCAGGGGCACCGTGATGGACCGCCACTTCGCGAACGGCCCGGCGCCCTCGAGGTCCGCGGCCTCATACAGCTCGCGCGGCAGGGAGCCCATCGCGGCGGAGTAGAGGACGACGCCCCCACCCGGGATGGTGAGGACCGCGCTCAGGATCACGGCCAGGAGCGCCTGATCGGAGCTCCCGATCCAGAGGAACGGCCCGAGGCCGACCGTTCCGAGGGCGGCATTCGCGAGCCCGAACGGATTCGGATTGAAGATCCATCGCCAGACCATGGCGACGAGGATCGCCGAGTTCACGAGCGGCAGGTAGAAGAGCGCACGGTAGAAGACCCGGCTCTTCGCCCCGAGCGGCTGGATGAGGCTCGCGACCACGAGCGCGAGGGTGACCTGGGCGGCCACGACGACCGTCGCATAGAGGACGGTGTTCCCCAGGGCCTGCCGGAAAACGGGGTCATCCGCGAGCGTCGCGAAATTGGCGAGCCCGATCCAGTCGCCGCCGGTGACCCTCGCGTTCTGCAGCGACAGCACGAGGCCCTGGGCGACCGGCACGAGCGTGAACACGACGAACAGCGAGAACGTCGGCAGGACGAAGAGGTACGACCAGCCGTGGCGCCGCAGCGCGGCGGTCACACTACTTGTTCGCTTCGTCCAGCAGCCGCTGCGCGGCCGATGTCACCTCGTCCAACGCCTGCTTCGGCGTTTTCTTGAGCTCGAGCGCAGCGTCGCGCGCCGGCCGCAGGTATTTCTGGTCGATCTCCGACCAGGTGCTCACGTTCGGGAGCACATAGGTGAAGGCGCCCATCTTGGCGACCTTCGCCTTCGCCGGGTGGTAGTCGCCGTAGATGCCGGCGGCGGATGTCCGGCCGGCCGGAGCGAGCCAGTACTCGACCGGCGGCGCCTGCTTCTTGAGGTCCGGGCCGATGTCCGGACCGGTGAGGTACTTCGCGAACTGGTGGGCGGCCGCCTTCTTGTCGGCGTCCTGCTGCTCGCGCACGGCGATGAAGCCGACGCCGCCCCACGCCGTCTGATCGCCGCGGCCCTTCGGGAAGTTCGCGACATCCCAGTTCTTCCCGAACTCGAAGTTCTTGTCCGCGTTGAGCACGTTGATCATCGCGCTCGGACGTTGGAGGATCGCGACGTCGCCGCTCAGGAAGCGCGCCTGCGAATCGTTCGGGTTCAGGGTGAGGAAATCGGGCGGCATGACCTTCGCCTTGGCGAGCGCGACCCACTTCTCGAGGCCGCTGACCGCCTCGGCGCTGTTGAACGTCCACTGCTTGACGTCCTTGTCGTACGGCCGGCCACCGTCGATCAGCATGAACGCGAACTCGTCGTTCGCGTACGCGAACCCGTACACCTGCTTGCCGTTGGCGCGCTTGAACGTCAGCTTCTGCGCCGCGGCGGCGAACTCGTCGTAGGACCAGCTCCCGTCCTTGGGCGGGGTCACCCCGGCTTCCTTGAACAGGTCGAGGTTGATGTACTCGAACCACGGGACGATCCAGAGGGGATAGGCGACGACCTTCCCCTTGTACGTCGTGGCCTGCAGGGCGCTCGAGTTGAAATCGCGGCGCTCCGGATCGCTCAACGGCGGCTCGGACAGCTGACCCGCGGCGGCGTACTTCAGCACGTCCCCGCCCGTGGTGTGAAAGACGTCCGGACCGGCCTTCTGCTGAAGGATCGCGATGTCGAACTTCTGGTCCGTCTCGGGGCCGAACGGCCCGCCCTGGATCGAGATGCTCACGTTGGGACTGCGCCCCTTGAATGCCTTCACGGCCGCATCCGAGGTCACCGTCTCGGCGTTCTGGCTCCCCGGCGTGTAGTTGCGCCGCCACCACTCGATGCTGACGGGCTTCGCGGCCGAGCCGCTCGCGCTGGGGCTGGGCCCGGCACTGGGGCCGCAGGCGGCGGCGACCCCCGCCGCGGCGACGGACTGGAGGAACCGCCTGCGAGAGACGACGACGCCACGTTCCATCGGAGCCTCCCCCTTTGAACAGCGGCTGACTATAGATCAGCCCATTTGGCTGTGGGGGTTCGATTCCCTCTCGGGACGCGCGTTACTTGAAGTAGAACGTCTGCGGCATCACTCCTGCCGGCGACATGAGCGCATTGCTGTTCAGCGTCCTTCCCGGGACGTTCCCGACGTTCGTCTTCGCGATACGGATGCCCCCACTGAGGTCGCTCCCGACGATGCCGATCGTGAACACATTGTCGATCGCGATCTGGAAGAGCTGCTTGCCGATGTTGATGCGCTCCTGATCGCTCACACCGGTCCTGCCCTTTGCGAGCAGATCGATGGCCTGCTTCACGATCGCCGGCGGCTCCTTTCCCGTCTTGCCTCCGCTGCTGTACCAGGCCGCGTAGGGAACCCCCATGATCGCCGTGTACCCGCCGCCCCCGGGCGTGAGCGTCCCCGTGAAGAGGAATGGGTCCTCGGTACCGACGACATTGCCGGTCATCTGCGCGGTGTTCGCCATGATCCGCTGCAGCGCGAGACTGCTCGCGATCGGCTCGAGAGAGAGATCGATTCCGATCTTCTGCCATTGCTGCTTGAGCATCTCCGCGAGCGCCGCGAAGTCGGTGATGCGATCGACGACCATGAACGTGAGGCGCACGTGTCCCTTGCCATCTTTGCGCAGGCGGTAGCCCTCGGCATCCTTCCGGGCGTACCCGATCCCGTCGAGCAGCTGATTCGCCTTCGCGACGTCGAGCGTGTGCCACTTCGTCTGCCATTCCGTGCCCGGGAAGAATCGACTTGTCTCGGATGGTGCTGGCGAGCCGACCGTGCCTGTCCCCAGGAAGAGCGCCTCGTTCATCTGGTCGCGATCGACGCCCAGGGAGAGCGCGCGCCGGAAGTCGACACTGCGGAGCAGCTCTCCGAGCTCGGGGTCCTCGTCGTATGCGAGATTGAGGGCGATACCGATGCCGCCTTCCTGCGGGTCGAGGCTCACCTTGTACCCGCCGCGCTGCTGGTTCTCGATGAGCACCGGCAGCTTGGCCACGCCGAAGAGCGCCTCCTGGTAGTCGAGCTCGCCCGATGTCGCGCGCAGCGTCACGACCTCGGTGCTCTCAACAGCGACGTGCTGCACCACACCGATGTAGGGAAGCTGATTGCCGTCAGTGTCCACGCCGACGTAGTAGGGGTTGCGCTCGAGGACCCACGAGAAGGGATTCGTCAGCGGGACCTTCACGATCCACGGATACACGACCGGCAGCTCGGCGTTCCCCTTCCAGCTCATGAGTGCCTTGATGTACGAGACCCAGCCGTTGAATTTCGCGGTCGCGGCGAGCTTGTTCGCCGCCTCCTCACCCACGTACTTCGCGTGGTATCGCTGGAAGTAGTGCTTCGGCGCATACCCGCCGCGCCCGAGCTCCTGCCGGAACGAGCCGCCGAGATCGTTGGCGGGCGCGGCCAGGATCCAGAGGAGGAGCGTGTTGGCCTCAGGCGACACGTACCGCACCGTGTACTGGTCGACCTTCTCGATGACCACCTTCTTGCCGTTCACAAGGAGGTCGGGGCTGTCGCCGGGGTGGATCTCCTCGTTGTTGTAGATGTCCTCGTACCAGAACAGGATGTCGTCGGCGGTGAACGGTTCGCCATCGGACCACTTCATCCCACGGCGGAGCTGCACGGTGATGACCTTGTTGTCCGCGCTCAGCTCGTAGGCGCGCGCGATGTTCGGGACGACCTTGCTGTTCTCGTAGTCCACGAAGAGGAGGCTCGCCGGGCCCGGCACGAAGCGATGGCCGGCGAGGTCTCCAGCGAGACCACCGGTGACGGCCTTGCGCAGCGTGCCGCCGTACTTGCCGACACCGTGGACGGGCTGGATGACGAGCTGGTCTTGCCCGACACGCTGCGCGACCGGCGGGAGCTTGCCCTGCTGCACGAGCGCGGCGAGCTCTGGGGCCTCCTTGAGGGTCTTCGGGAACTTCGCCGGATCCGTGATGACCACAGGGCCTTCGAATTTCCCGAGCTGGTATCGCCCGGCGGTGCCCGGTGTCGCGCTCTGTCCCGGCGTCGGGCTTGGGATCGCCGTCTGCGGCATGCACGCGGCGAGCAGCGACGCGCCACCCGCGGCTGCCGACAGCTTCAGGAATTCGCGACGACGGAACCACCGCTCTGACATCTCGTTCTCCTCTCTATACCGATCGACAGACGGGGTCACCTGGGACCGTGCATGCCATGACGTCGGCAACGTCGTCGACGGTCTCGAGCTCCGTGAGCAGACGCTCGAGTTGCGCGACCTGTCGATCCGAGAGGTCGGCCTCGCCACCCCGGTGCAGCCAGGCGGACCAGTCGCCCTTCGGGTACGGGCGAAACGTCCCCTCGTGCTCGTACGTGCGGCCGTCGCGGAGCGTGAGCCGGACCCTTGCGTACGCGAGGGATCGTCCCTCCTCGAATCCGAGCGACACCTTCGCCAGTGCGCCGCGGACGTCGGGATCATCAAGCTCTGCTGGCGTGGGCTGATACGACGGACGGCCGTGCGCCAGGAGCGCCGCGAGCTTCACGCGCAGCGACCGTCCGATCTCGCCCCGTGCCATGTCGGGCGCGTCGATCGGCGGCTCGATGAACTCGAAGCGTCCACGGAAGTCTTCACTGAGCGTCACGACGAGGCGCTCAATGTCATCGCTGGCGGCCGCTGCGCGTCGCAGCAGCTCCTGCGTGTACTGGAGCGCGAGGATGTGACTGGCGCTCCCAGGAAAGCGCTTCGTCGAGGTTCCCATGATCGCGTACTCATGACCGAGGGATCCGAGTGCGTCGTCAAGGGCGGCCATGGTGGTGTGGAAGTAGGTCGCGAACAGTCCGTGTGGACTCTCGATCGTGCGTAGCCCATCGGCGCGAGGCTCTGCGAGGAGCGCGGCCATGGTCCCGTTGCGTGCGATCACGCCACTCGTCGCGATCGCGCTTCCCTCGACGAGGCCTGCGCCAAGGTGCGCGGCGTACGCGATCGCGTGCGCGGTGCGCGCTCGGTCCAATCCGAGCAGGCGAGCCGCGACCGCCGATGCCGCGAGCGGTGCGAGCGCGTTTTGCGGAAGGTGGATGTAGTCGCGCTCGAGCCGAGACGAGGCGAGGCGACATGCGACGTCGTATCCGGCGACCACTGCCACTATGAGCTCGCGTCCGGGCACGTGCTGCCGTTCGCCGACGACCCACGCGACGGGATGGGTGATCCGTCCGATGTGCAGACCCGACGGGAAGGTGACGTCGTCGAGCAGCTGCCCCAGCAGGATGGAGTGCGCGAAGATCGCGTCGAGCAGCGTCACCTTGCGTCGCTCGCCGACCAGCGTCGAACCTCCGGCACCGCTGCTCAGCTCGTGCGCCAGGGCGATCGCACGCCTCCCGTGGATCGTCTGCCGTCCGGAGAGCGCGAGGCCGAGCTGATTGACGAGGAGGTCCTTCGCGTGGGTCACGACCTCCGGCGGGAGCGCGGCGAAATCGAGCGAGACGACGTAGTCGGCGAGGCGCTCGCTCACCGCCGGCTGCGCCGTCAGGATGGCTTGCTCGGCCACTGGGCGGCTGGAGGCTATGAGCCACGAGTCATGACGTCCAAGACCTAATTACGAGACAATTGATGCCGGATGCGTCATATCACGACCGTGCTCGATCTCGCTCGCCTACGGCAGTTCCTCGCCGTCGCTGAAGCGCTCAGCTTCACGCGCGCCGCTGAGCATCTTCACATCGCACAGCCCGCCCTCAGCCGCCAGATCATTCGACTCGAGCGTGATCTTGGTGCTCGCCTCTTCGACCGCACACGTCGCCGCGTGCAGCTCACCCAAGCCGGACGCGTCCTGCTGGTCCACACGCGCGCGCTCATGGAGTCGTCGGCTCGAGCGCGACGGGACGTCGACCGTGCGGCGCGCGGCGAGATCGGCGAGGTCGTGGTGGGTTTCGTCCCGACGGTCGGCGGCAGCCTGCTCCCAGAAGCGATCCGCTCCTACCAGGCTCGCCATCCCGGGATCAGGCTCGAGCTCCGTGAGGTCATGGCTCTTGGACTCCAGGTCGATCTTCTGATGCGGGATGAGATCGATGTCGGCCTCAGCCACTACCCAAGCGGCGAACGCGTCATGATCCAATCGGAGCTCATTCGCAGCGAGCCGTACTCGCTCGTGGCGCTCCCCGCGGATCACCGTCTCGCCGCCCAGCGATCGGTCGGCCTGAGTGAGCTGTGGCGCGAGCGGATCATCGCGGGTCCGGCGTCGAGCCCCTCTGCCGAGGAGGACGCGCAGCTCGCACAGGACGTCGCGAACGCGGCAGGGGCGCCGCCCCCCGAGGTCGTACATACAAGCGACCCGACGACGCGTCTCGTCCTCGTCGCCGCCGGCGTCGGGGTAACGCTCCTACTCGGGTCAGCGCCTCGCATCACGCATCCGGGGATCGTCTATCGGCCGTTAACGGGCTCGCGTCAGACGATCAACCTCTACGCCTCGCGGCGAGTGGACGAGCGCGCTTCGCACGTGCTGGAATTCGTCGACACGCTGCGGACCCTCGGACGTGAGGCGTCGGCCTCGACCCCGCGCCCCCGCCGCTCGGCTCGTCGCCGCACAGGCACGTGACCGAGCACGAGGCGTGTGGGCGCTCCGCCGCGGAGATCCGCTCGGGTCGCCCATCGACGTCCGCGAGACCGGCTCCTCATCCTGGCGCGCAAGCCGGAGACCGCCGATCTCATCCGTCGCAACGTGGACTCCACCGGACCGAGGGACGACCTGTGACCGGGCGTCCGTGGTCTACACGACACGTGTGCGCCCGTGTACGATGAAGGACATGGCGCAGCGCGGCCCCCGGCGGGTCAACGTCACGCTCGATGCCGAGCGCGCGACGAAGCTCGCGCAGCTCGCCGAGCGGACCCACCTCAACGAGGGGAGCCTCGCCCGGTCGCTGCTCTCCCAGGCGCTTGACGACGCTGGTGCGGACCCGCGGAACGTCGCCGCACTGCTGGATCGGATCCCCGGCGCGTTCGAACGGGCGCAGCTTGGGCTGAAGCAGGCGAGAGCCGGCCGCACCATCGAGCTGGACGAGCTGTAGTCGGTCCGTGCCTCGGGTCGAGCTGACCGCGGCGGCGGTCGCGGACCTCGAACGGCTGATCCGTACGCAGAGCCTCCCGACGGACACGAAGCGGCGTGTCAAACGCTCGCTCGTGCCGCTCCGACGGGTCCCGCGGCTCGGGCCGGAGCTGACCGGGCGGTGGCAAGCCTTCCGCTTCCTGCTCGGTCCGTGGCGGTGGCTGGTCATCGTGTACGTCTTCATCGAGGATGATGACCGCGTCGTCGTCGTGACGATCCAGGACGCGCGTTCGTCCAGCGCCGCAACGGCTGCGCGATCGGGTGGGACGCAGACGCCGAGGGTGCGGCGACGGACCGAAACGTCGAAACGTTCGCCGGCCGGCAGACCGGCCTCGAAGACGAGCTCGTCGCCGGCGCGGTTCCGGAGCCGCGGCGGGATCCGCGAGCGCTCCATCCCCCTTTGAACAGCCGCTGACCATAGACGCGTTGTCCCCGGCAAGCGGTCACGCACCAGGGGCGAGGGCCTCGAGAAGCGAACACGCGCTCACGACACCATCCTGGGCTCGCAGCAGCGCCGAGGCGTGCCGAGCCGCCGTCACATAGGTGTCTGAACCGAGGACCGTGTCGATCGCCTGCGCCATCGTCGATCGATCGACATCCTCGAAATTCACCGCTCGAGCCGCCCCGAGGCGGTCCGCTCGGAACGCGACGCCGGGTTGGTCGCTGCCCCACGGGACGAGGACCATCGGCACGCCGTGGTAGAGCGCCTTCATCACGGTCCCGAAGCCCGCGCGGCTGACCACGAGAGCTGCTCGCTTCATGACATGACCATGAGGGACGTAGCGCTCGATCCGAGCGTTCGGCGGGAGATCCGCCAGGTCGTCCGGATCGCGGCCGGGGCCCAGCGTCACGAGGATCCGGACCGGGTGGCTGCGGAGCGCCGCGAGGGCGGCATCGACGATCTTGAGATCGGCTTGGGCGACGGTGCTGAGGCTCACGAGGACCCACGGGTCTCCCGGCTCGTCGAGGTATTCGGACGCCGACGACTCGGCTTCCCAGAGGAGCGGCCCGACCAGATGGTGATGCGCTGGGATCCCCGAAAGGGGCGGCTCGAGCTCGACCGTGGTCGGATGGAGCACCAGGTCCGCCTGTGCCAGAGCGGGCCCGCGCAGCCGGCGGATCGCCGGAAGGACGCTCGGCTCGTAGTCGCTTTCGAGCGGTCGGGTCGAGCCCGGCCCCTGGTAGAACGACGAGCGGACGATCGCCCACGGGATCCGGCGTGCGCGGCACGCCGGTGCGGCAGCCGCGGCCAAGAACGTCGAGACCACGACCTCGTCGCACGGCTCCGCGGCGAGGGCCTCGGTCAGCGCAGGCGTCAGAGCCGCCGACCACGCGATGAGCCGATCGGCGATCCGCTCACCGAGCTCGGATCGGCTCAGCCCCTCGGCCGCCGCTCGCGCCTCGCGGTACGCGACGCTGATGTCGTACCGGCCATCGGACGGCAACACGCGCAGGCCGAGCGGGTCGGCGGCCGACGCCAGCTCGGCGTCGCCGAGCAGCGTCACGGCGTGGCCTCGCGCGCGTAATCCGAGAGCGACGGCGATGAGCGGAGGCAGATCGCCGCCGAGCTTCGTGCACGCGAGGACGAGCGCCCGCACGCCGCGAGTCTGGCATGCCGTCGGCGGTGCCTGGTCGGTTAGGGCCGGACCTCGCCCACGTCCGATCCGCGGGTCCAGGTGTAGCTCTCGCTTCCACCCTTCCCATCGCTCACCGTCACCGCGATGGCGCCCGGATGCACGGCCTCGTCCGGGCAGTTGCCGCCGATCGAACGATCGGGGTGCGACCAGGTCGCCGTCGTCGCGTTGCCGCCGGGCGTCGTGCCGCAGTTCGTGGTGAAGGCCCACGCGTACGTGAGCGCGTCCCCGTCCGGATCGCTCGCCTCGACCGTGTAGGTCGTGGTCGCCTCCGCCTGGTCGATCTGCTGGTCGACCTTCTTCTGCTTCGACTCGAGCTTCTTCTTCGCCGCCGCCTTCGCGAACGCGTAGTCGAGCTCCTGGACGGCCTTGTGGTCCACCTTGCTTGGATCGAACTTCGGGGCGTCGCTCACTCGGATCTCCTCGGCCCTCCACGGGACGCCCACGTGCGTCCGAAATTGTTCGCGACGCCGCGCGGCGTCACCCTCCGGAGGGACCGAACGAGGTCGCGCCACCGGGATTGCTACCCGAATGACCCGCGCGAACCGCGCGCGGCGCCTGGCGATGACGGACACGAGCCACCCCGGGGGCATCCCCGCGCGACGTGCTCGAGGCCGAAACACCGACCCATCGCCGGGGATCGGGTGTAGACTGAGCGAGAAAGTACATTCGGGGTCCGTCAAGAGGTCTGGCCCGGGAGCCGAGTGCTTCCCGGGCTCTTTTTTCGCCCACGAGAAGGAAAACACCGCGTGATCGCATTCCACCCGGAGCTGGACCGTGCCGTGAAGGCACTCGGTTGGTCCGAGCTCACTCCGATCCAGGCGCGCGTGATCCCGCTGCTGCGCGCCGGTCGCGACGTCGTCGCGCAGGCGCAGACGGGCACCGGAAAGACCGGCGCCTTCGCGCTCCCGCTGCTCGAGCGGATCGCCGGTCCGGTCCGCCGCCCGTTCGTCCTCGTCGTCGTGCCGACCCGCGAGCTCTGCCTCCAGGTCGCCCGCGACTTCGAGGCGCTCGGCAGATTCCGCCGCGCCCGCGTCGTCGCGCTCTACGGCGGGAACGGCTACGGCGCCCAGGAGCGCGCGCTCCGGCTGGCCCCGCCGCACGTCGTCGTCGGCACGCCGGGCCGGCTCCTCGATCTCGTGTCGAGGCGGACGCTCGACCTGGGCGGCGTCAACGTGCTCGTGCTCGACGAGGCCGATCGCCTCCTTGATCTGGGCTTCATCACCGACGTCCGGCGCATCGCCGCGCTGCTGCCCAAGGTGCGCCAGACCGCGCTCTTCTCGGCGACGGTCACGCCCGAAGTCGATGCGATCGCACGCAGCCTCACGCAGGACCCGGTGAAGATCGCCGTCCGCCCGGAGGAGCCCACGATCGACACGATCGAGCAGGCCTTCGTCGAAGTCCTGCACGTGGACAAGCTCCGCGCGCTGCGCGAGGTCCTGGCCCGGAAGGAGGCGATCCGCGTGCTCGTCTTCCGCCGGACGAAGCGGGGCGTCGACAAGCTCGCGCGGGACCTCGTCCGGCTCGGGCACGACGCCGGCGCCCTGCACGGCGACATCCCGCAGCACGCGCGCGAGCGCGTGCTCGAAGGCTTCCGGCGCGGCACCGTCTCCACGCTCGTCGCCACGAACCTCGCCGCTCGCGGGATCCACGTCGAGGGGATCGACCATGTCGTGAACTTCGACCTGCCCGAAGACCCGGAGACCTACGTGCACCGTGTCGGGCGCACCGGTCGCGCCGGCGAGCGCGGCAAGGCGGTGACGTTCGTGACGGAGGGACAGAAGGCCGAGTTCCTGGACCTCAAGAAGAAGGCCCGTGTGCCGTTCCGTCAGGAGCGCCTGGCGCTCTACTCGTAGAAGAAGGACATCGCGTCGCGATAGGAGGACTCATGCGCACAGGAGGATTCCCCTGCAGGCTGGTGGGGTGCTTGCGATCGTTCCAGGTGCTGGACCAGAAGTCGATGGTGGCGCTCCACGCCGCGAGCGCGTTGCGGACCCACCACGAGGTCGTCGACCATGACTATCACCACGTGCGGCTTGCGGACGACAATGTCTTCACGCCGTACCAGCGACAGAAGCCGAAGGCGGCGGGGAGCGTGTAGTGGGTCGGAAGAAGCGGAGCGGCTTCGGGGACGTGCTGACGGAGCGCGCGGCGTTCGAGCGCGGCGAAGCGCGCTGCCCGAACTGCCATCGGCCGATCGGACCGGACGACAAGCCGGCGTTCGTGCAGGCCTTCGGCGGTGCGCAGTCGCGCCTCGCGACGATGCAGTGCGGCCGGTGCAACGCGATGCTGACCGTGCGTCTCACGGACGGCGAGTAACAAGAACCGCGGCTCAGACGGTGACCGTGAGGTCGTCCGTCGCGTACTCGAGCCTGACCTCGCCGAGGCGCGCGAGCATCTCCCAGCCGAGGTGCGTCAGGATGATCCGCTTGCAATCGAGCTCGGCCCGATGCGAGAGGATCTCCCGATAGGTGAGGTGCGTCACGTAGTCCGTCTCGAATGAGGTCGCCTCGCAGATGAAGAGGTCGGCGCCGCTCGCGAGCGCGGGCACGGCGGCGGTCCAGCTGCAGTCGCCCGAGTAAGCGATCACGGTGCCGGCGACATCGACGCGAAGGCCATGCGGGTCGGTCGCCGGCACGTGCCGCACGGGATGGGCCGAGACGAGGGCGCCACCAAGCGGCACAGGCGAGGCGCCGAGCGTCACGAACCGAAGTGGGAAGCCGATCGGCTCGTCGACGAAGTCGGGAAACAACGCGACGAGTGCGGCGCGGACCCGCTCTTCGATCGCCGCGGGTCCGGCTACGGTCAGCGGGGCCGTCCGCCCGGTGACGTGTTGGTCGACGATGAGGTACGGGATGCCTCCGAAATGGTCGCCGTGGAAGTGCGTGACGGCGATCGCCTCGATCGACGCGAGCGCCACGCCCGCGCGCTTGATCGCCTGGGGGGCCGTTCCGCCGCAGTCCAGCAGCAATGACGTCCCCGGGGCGGTCAACTGGATGCAGGCGTGTGCCCGTCCACCATCGCAGAACGCGCTCCCCGAACCGAGGAAGCGGACCGAGACCCTCACGGCGGTCCAGCCTAAGGAGCAGGACATCGCCGGATCGGAGCAAGACGCGCGCCCCGAACGACCCGCGCGTCAGTCGGCCGCCCGGCGCTCCCGTTCCCGGCGGACTCGCGCCGACAGCAGACGCTTCGCGCGCTCGAGCTCGGCCCGGCGGTCCTTCGAGAGTCCGCGTCCACCCCGATTGATGAAGTACGTGAGCATCCGCATTCCCGATGCGGGGCCCTTGGGCGACACCTTCCGTGACGCGAGCGTGCGCGCGATGGTCTCCCCGTCCTTCGTGAAGAGACCGGCCGGAGGGTGGGTCGAGTCCGTCCTGACGGCGGCCACCCAGCGCCCCTTCGTTCGTTCGGCCATGCCGCGGGTCGCCGCAGTTTCGTGGCCACTCAGGCGTCCGACGGTCCGGCCGGCCGATCGTCCTCCTTCTTTCATGTAGCGCCCTACCGACGCAGGTGCAGACTCGCCGGTCCAAGCCAGCGGCTGGGTCTCCAGCCGGTGATCCAAAAGGTCCCGCAAAGGGCGGCTACGCGACGGGGAACCACCGTTCGCGGAGCGGGAAGAGATAGCGATCGGTGACGACGTTCAGGAACCGACGCGCCTCGACGAAGCGCGCGGTGACCTCCGGGAGCACGTCCGGGGCGCCGCTCGAGCCCTCGGCGAGGCGGTAGCAGACCCGGCCCAACCACTCGAGCAGGGTGACCCCGCCTTCGCGGAACGCTCCGGCGGCGATCGGCGGTGTGCCGACGGGCCCGGCACCGACTTCGATCGCTCGCGCGATGCGCGCGAGATGGCGCGGCTCGAGGGGATGGCGGGCGGCGTGATCGGGGAAGACGCCGGAGAGGAAGAGCGCGAGGTCGCCCAGCCGGCGCACAGCGGCGCCGCGCTTCGGCGGCGGCAACGCTTCGACCAGCTCGGCGAGCCAAAGCGGATCGAGCTCGCTGTACCGGCGCTTGCGCCAGCCGCGGGCGCCGCGTGACCAGAGCTGGCCGCTCGCGATGTGCGTGTAGGAGGCGAGCAGCTCGGCGAGGAAGGTGCGCCGATCCGGGTCTTGCGCGAAGTCACGGAGCGAGGCGGTGTCGAAGACCGGGACCCGCTCGCCGGGGCCGACCCACTCCGCGATGAACGACCGGGAGGCGAGGTCGTCGGCCGTCCGGGCGATCAACGCGCCGAACGTCGCGAGCGGCGATGCTGCGGGATCAAGCTCGAACGGGCCCTCGTGGATCGGCAATGCATCAAAGATACCCGCGGCGTTGCGTGGCGCTCCTGTTCCGCTCGGCTTCTTCGCTGTGCGGATCCGGGCTGCCGGAGCGACGCGATCGCAAGATATCGAACTGTACCGTACGGTACGATAGTTCGCGTGTCGGTCGGGACCAAGGAGCAGCAGATCCTCACGGCAGGACGCCAGCTCTTCCTCCGTCACGGCTACGAGGGCGCGACCACCGACGCCCTTGTCGACAAGGCGCGCGTCTCCAAGGAGACCCTCTACCGCTACTACCCGACGAAGGACGCCTTACTCACCGCCGTCATCAAGGACATGGCCGCTCGACGGCGCGCCATCGCGTCCGACCTCGCGCTGCCCGCCGACGCCACGCGCCGGACGCTCGAGACCCTTCTGCGCCGCCTGACCGAAGCCGCGCTCGCCGAGACGATGCGACCCGAATATCTCGACCTGCTGCGCCTCGTGATCGGCGAGAGCGCGCGGCGGCCGCACTTGGCGAAGCTGCTACGGGAGATGCTCACCGGTGGCGGCGCCGTACGCCGGCTCCTTCGGAGCGCGCGCGATCAAGGGCTGCTGCGTCAAGACGTGAAGACGGACGTGGCCGCGCAGATCCTCGGTGGAGCGGTACTCGGATGGGTGCTCGATCAAGGCGTGCTCGCGGGGCCGCGCGCGGATCCGCCTACGCCGTTCGACGTCGACGAGATCGTCCGGCTGTTCCTGCGGGGAATCAGCTCGTGAGCGAATGACGACGGATCGGAGCGACCCAGCCGCGCTGGTCGTCGGGCTGGCCGATGCGGTCAGTGCCGATCCGACCCGTGTCGGTCGGAAGGCCGCGAACCTCGCCCGCCTGGCGTCGGCGAGCTTTCCGGTGCCCCCGGGCATCGTCGTGACGCCGGCGGCCGAGGACGACTGGGACAGCACCCTGGTCGCGCTCACCGCGGGTCTGCGGGCACTCGGGGAACATCGGTTCGCCGTGCGGTCGTCAGCCGTCGCCGAGGACCTCGAGGACGCGTCCTTTGCCGGGCAATACGAGACCGAGCTCGGCGTCATGGCCGCGGAGGTACCCGCCGCCGTGCGCCGCGTGTTCGCGTCCGCGGCCAGCGCCCAGGTGGAGGCGTACCGCCGGGCGCGCGCGGGCGCGATCCCGGCCGGGACGTCGGCGATCGCGGTGCTCGTGCAAGTGATGGTCGACGCCGAGGCCGCGGGCGTCGCCTTCACCGCGAACCCGGTGAGCGCCGATCGCGACGAGGTCGTGATCAGCGCGGTCCCGGGACTCGGTGAGCGACTCGTCTCAGGGCAGGCGGTCGCCGATGAATGGGTCGTCCGCGCCCGTCAGGCCGCGCGCCGCTCGGGCAGCGAGGACGCGATCACGGCCGCGCAGGCCCGCGCCATCGCCGAGCTCGCCCGCCGGGTCGAGCGCGAGTTTGGTCGGCCGCAGGACATCGAGTGGGCGATCGAGGGCGGGAGGCTGTACCTCCTGCAGGCGAGACCGATGACCGCGCTCGGCGAATCCGTGCGATGGATACCGCCGTCCAAGGGCTGGTGGCTGCGCAACCTGCGCTTGGGCGAGTGGCTGCCGGAACCGGTGACGCCGCTCTTCGTCGACTGGCTCGTTCCGCTGATGGAGAACGGTCAAGTCATCGCGGCGACCGAGGACATGGAGGTGGCCCCGGTGCCGGCGAGCGCCGTGATCAACGGCTGGTACTACACGACGCCACAGGGTCGCGGCTCGTTGGTCGGACTGCTGGGTCGCCTGCTCCGCCACCCGCGCGCCCTCAAGCGCCTGTACACGCTGCTCATCCAGCCGCTGCGCGATCCGCCGAAAGCGGTCGCCCTGTTGGGTGCCTTCGCGGCGCGCTGGCGCGACCAGCGGCAGCCTCGCTACGCCGCTGCGGTCGCGGCCGCGGAAGCGAAGCTCGACGACGCCGCGCCGCGTGAGCTCGTCGCGAGCGTCGATTCGATCGGCACTCACGCGGGCGTCGTGCTGTGGTCCGTCGAGAGCGTCGCTGGATCGGCCTGGAAGATCGAGGGTGCCCTCGCGCGCTTCGTACGACGGCACCTGACCGAGGCGTTCGAGGGTTCGTACCAGGAGCTGCTCATCGGCCTGCCCGGAACCGAACCGGAGCCCGCCGCCCACGCCGTCCACAGCGTGGACTGGTTCTGGCCGACCTCCGGGGAAGGCGCTTCGATGGGGCGCGACCCGGACATGCGCACCCGGCACCGTCGTCTGCGCGAGCAGGGTGACGCGGCCGCACGCAGGTGCCGCGAAGCCCTTGCCGGCGATCCGCGGCTGCTTCGCCGCTTCGATGAGCTGCTCGAGATCGCTCAGGTGTACGCGGTGCTTCGCGAACAGCAGACCCGTGCGCTCACGCTGGGCTGGCCGACGTTGCGCCGCGCGGTGCTTCGCCTGGGAGCGATCGCCGTCCAAGCCGACGCCATCGAGCGGCCGCACGATGTGTTCTTCCTCACTCGTGCGGAGGTCACGGCGGTCCTTGACCGGACCGCGAGCCACGACCTCCGCGGTGAGGTCGAGGATCGACGCACGCGCTGGGAGCGCCAGCGCCGGCTGGTCGCGCCGCTCGAGCTCGGCGCCGCTCCGGCGTTCGCTCGAGGTCTCATCTCGGGCGTGGTCGACAGCGCCCGGCGCGAGGGGCGGCATCGCCCGGGTGCGCTCATCGGCCATCCCGCGAGCCCCGGTCGGGCCACCGGGCCGGTCCGCATCATCAGCGGCCCCGATCAATTCGACTCCTTCGACCGCGGCGCTGTTCTCGTCGCGCGATCGACCGCACCGGCATGGACGCCGCTCTTCTCGCGTGCGGCGGCGGTGGTGACCGATGGCGGGTCGCTCGCCGCGCACGCGTCGCTGGTCGCCCGCGAGTTCGGCATCCCAGCGGTCGTCGCCACCGGCGATGCGACTCGTCGGCTCCATGACGGTCAGGTCGTGGTGGTGGACGGGAACGCGGGGATCGTCGAGGACGCGTAAGCGCGTAGGAGGCCACAGGACGCTCGGGACATCGCGCGTAGCATCGGCGGATCATGCCAGCCTCGCATCCGCGTCCACAGGATCTCGAACGGCTCAGCTCGGACCTGCGCGTCTTCGACGCGAACGGCATCGAACGCGCGGCGTGGGGCTGGGACCGGCACGAGGCGCGCGGGCTCGACCCCTACCACCGCGCCGAGAAGGCGGCGCTCGCGTACATCGAACGGTCCGATCTCGGTCCGGCGTGGGAGGAATTCCGGCGCGGTCTGTTCGGGCTCACCGAGGGACGCGGCGCGCTCGTCGCGTGGAAGAGGGAGCACGGCGAGCTCGGCCACAAGGCCGAGCGCGCCGCGTTCGGCGCCGCCCTCGGGCTCTTCGCGAAGCCCGGCATCAGCCGTGACGAGCACGCCACGCTCGTCGAGCCGATGGCCGAAGCCCTGCCATGGCTCCTTCCGGAACGCCCACCCGCTCCGCGAGAGTGAGCTGCGGCGGACCTATCGCGGAAAAGAGATCCAGGTCACCTTCGATCTCGACCTGTGCATCCATGGAGGGGAACGTTTTCGCCGGCTCCCCGACGTGTTCGAGCTCGAGCGCCGGCCGTCGGCCCGTGCGGTGCTGGATCGTGAGCGCCGGATCCGTTACCGGACCGAGGCGTGCTCCAGCGCCGATCGCGCGGGCGGCTCGCTGAGCTCCGTGGGGAGGTAGGCGAGCGAGGGATCACGTGTCATCGGCGGTCTGCTCCTCACCGCAGAGCCTCCGATCAGAGCGCCTGGAGCAGCACGCCGAGCTCCTCCGCGTTCATCTCGCTCCGCGCGGCGCGCTCGCGCGCCATGCGCTCCGCCCGTTCGGCGCGCGGCTCGGAGAT
>WNGF01006351.1_pt1 | contig 22422 bp, 22 predicted proteins | sample 5400641 | NCBI WGS metagenome assembly WNGF01 (sample SAMN13153371, study PRJNA577476) | soil metagenome | isolation source: 80 cm soil or saprolite under grassland replicate 2 | place: USA:California | collected 2016-06-15 | reverse complement strand
AACGGGCCACCGACACCGGTACCACACACGACTCGCCACCCACCATCCATCTACACCGCGTCGCCTAAAACTAAACTTAGTGGCATTGCCCTTGGGCCCCGCGAGGGATTGAGCGGCGCGCGAACGCATTCGCGGCGATGTTTCTCATGCCGTCCGTCCTAGTCCGACAGGCCATCGCGGACTCGCCCGACCCGATCAGCGACCTCAGTGGAGTGGTCGCCGTTGCGCAGCGACTCAAGGTGAGCCGTCGGGCTGTCATAGAACATCTCTACAACCTCACCTTGATGAGTGAAGTCGTGCGCGATGAACTACTGCGGCAGGCCTACTCGGATTCCTGACAACCTATGTGTCGGCCAGGGTGACCTGGGCGTTGAGGAAGAGCTGAACGATGTTGGACAGGTCCGGCGACCGGAACGCGGCGCCGTCCGCGGCCCTGGCGATCCGCCCGAGGGTGGCCGGGTCGGTCTGGTCGCCGATGGCCAGGATGATCAGGTGCACCGGCCGGTTGGGGTTGCGGAGCTGGGTGAGCTGCGCCATCAGCCCGTCCAGCGACACCCCCCGGTCGTCCTCGTTCTCACCGTCGGTCAGCAGCACCACGGTGTTGAAGCCACCCTCGAGGTAGTTCTGGCTCGCGTACCGGTACCCGGCCAGGACGGTGTCGTACAGCCCGGTCGCGGTGTGCGGCCGCAGCGAGCCGAAGCCGACCCGCAGCGCCTGCGCCCGGCTCCTGGCGCCGACCCGGCCGGACAGCGGGCCGAGCGGCACCACGCTGCGGTAGTCCCGGCCGCCGTCCAGCTTGGTGGAGAACTCCCACAGCCCCAGGTGGTCCTGCGACTGGAACGCCGACATCGCACCGGACATCGCGCGGCGCACCAGGTCCAGCCGGGACATGCCGGTGCCCGGCACCTCCATCGCCATGGACGCCGAGGTGTCGCAGATGGCCAGCACCGAGGTCGGCCGGCTGAACAGCTTCCACAGCCCACGCGCGGTGCCGACGCCCTCCGGTGCGGACGGCTTCGGCGCCACCCGGGCGGCATCCAGCCCGTTGCGCGCGGCGTCCAGCCGGCCGAGGCCGCCGTCCGGGCCGCGCAGCCCGTACCGGGCCAGCCTGGCCTGCACCGCCGGGGTGCGCGCCCACGCGGCGAAGTCGGCCGCGGTCGAGTGGCCGAACCCGTCCACCCAGTTGCCGTTGAGCGCGACCACCGGGAAGTTCGTCGCGTAGGTGCCGCCGAACGGGTACGCCGCCTTGAGCGGTACGCCGGTGCCGGTCTGGTTGTACCGGTACACCTGCTGCTCGGTGGCCACGATCAGCCCGAACGCCTTGATGATCGCGGTGGCGCTGGACATGTCCCGGGCCGCGTCGAAGAGCTGGTTCGGGTCGTTGGTGGTCCGGGCCAGCACGTGTACGAACGACAGCAGCCCGGCCAGCGCGTTGGTGTCCCCGAACGTCCGGGCCGTGGTCTGGTCCAGCGGCACGCCGGCCGAGGTGGTGGCCACCGCCTGGATCAGGCTCACCCCGGTCTCGCTGCCGTGCGGGTCGGCCGAGGAGAACCGCACCGGGCCCCAACCGGGCTTGCCGACCCGGCCCCAGCCCCGCGGGTCACGGGCCAGGTTCAGGTAGTCGCTGAACTGCAGCTCGGTGCCCTGCGGGGACCTGATCGCGGCGAGCGCGTCCGCCGGCGCCGCCAGCACCAGCGGCGAGGAGGCGATCGACGGCGCGGACTCGGGCAGCACCGGCCTGCTGGTCGGCCGGCGGCGCAGCAGTTCGACGCTGGTGGTCGAGGTGGGCAGCCAGATCTCCGGCGGCGTGCCGCCACCCGGGTACGGCGTGGCCTGCACCGCCTGCAGGGCCTTGTCCAGCGGCAGCGGCGACACCGCGAGCTGCGCGCACAACCCGGACACCTGGCGGTGCTCGGCGTTGTACTCGCCGGCCAGGTCGCCCACCCAGTCCTGCGCCGACGGGTCGACACCCACCGTGACGGTACGGCTGCCGCCCGGGCAGTCAACGGCGGCGCGGCCGGTGTGCAGCACGCCCACACCGACGTACGTCACACCGACGGCGACGACCACCACCGCGGCCAACACGAACGGCCATCGCGACCACCAGGCCTGGTTCCTGTGGCGTGCCATTGGCCTCTCGTTGCGCTGCGCCGGTGGATTGCTCCCGGAAGTGACCCTGAAGTCTGAAGGACGTCAAGGGAAGCACCCGGATGGCCGGACTGCGATGTGGGAAATGCCACATTAGGCGGCGTTCGACCGATCGAATGGCGTAACGCATTCGTTCGATCGTGTCTGTCCAGAAGGCCCCATTCACGGCAGGTAGTTATCCGTGCACACCCGGGTGATCGCGAGAGCGTTGCCAAGACCGTACGATCGGGGGCTGCGGCCCGTGACGAGTCCCGCCCGAGGGTGTCGCGGGCTTCCCGTGCCTAGAATCTGTGGACCGAGCCGAGTAGGGGGTTTCGTACGTCGTGACTGACATGCAGCACGACAGCCGGCCCTCGGGTTGGAGTCCACAGGTCAGCGACGACGACTACATCCGGTTCCTGCGCGGCGAGTCGGTGCTCGGGCTCAGCGACCCGATCGGCTCGGCGCAGTCGTCCGGCGGGCGGCGACGTCGGCGCCGGGAAGACGACCCGGACGCTCCGGACGCTCCGGCCGCCAGCGCCACGCCACCGCCGGTGGAGCCGCGCGCCGGCCGTCGGCGGACGGCCGAACCGGCGGCGGAGCCGTCGGACGCCCGGTCCAGCGAGCCACATACGAACGGCGGCCGGTCCGAACGCAACCCGGACCCGTTCGAGAGCTACCTGCGACAGCGGGGAACGGAAGGCCATTCGGAGCTGGACGGCCTGATCCTGCCGGTCCGGCGCATCGATCCGCCACCGCCCGCCCCGCCGCAGTTCACTCCACCTCCACCGCCGCCGCGGTTCGTCCGGCCGCTGGCTTCCCCGCCCCCGCCGGTTGAGTACCCGCCGGCTCCAACCTCCGACGCGCCGGCGTCCGGCGGCCCGGCGTTCACCGGCCCCGGCCTCGGCAGTCCTCCACTGGCCGGCCCTCCGCCAGGCGGTCCCAACCTCACCGACCCCGCGATCACCGGCCCCGGCCTGGGTGATCGCCCACTCGGTAGCCCTCCGTTCGACGGCCTACCGCCCACCGGCCCCACGTTCACCCCCCCCGGCCTCGCCGATCCTCAATTCCCCGACCCTCCGCCCGACGGCCTCACCTTCACCGGCGCCAGGTTCACCGGTTCCACCGGCCCCACGTTCACCGGTCCGAGCCTCGGCGACCCGGTGTCGACCGGTCCGAGCCTCGGCGGCCCGATGCTGACCGGTCCTAGCCTCGGCGGCCCGATGCTGACCGGCCCGGTGGCGGCCGGCCCAGGACTCGGCGGACCCGGATTCACCGCCCCGGGGTATCAGTTTTCCGGGTACCAGGCCCCGGCGTACCCACCGGTCGAGCCGCCGCCCGCGGACCCGCCGCAGACCGGGCCGCCGCGCCACCGTGGCCGGCACGCCGCCTTCGACGAGGACAGCCTGCCGCTGGTCGGCTGGCCGGCGCCCGAGCCGTGGCAGCTTGCCGGGCCCGCACCCGCCGTCGTCGACGCCACCGCTCTGGTGGCCTGGCCCGACCCCGAGGCCACCGAGCTCCACCCGTTCGAGCCGGGCGGTCCCGAGCTCGACGAAACGACCGAGCAGATCTGCCAGGAGCAGCTCGCCGCGATGCAGTACGCGGCGCCGTCCGCCGAGCCTGCTTCGGCGGCCACCGCGGGCGTCAGCGGCGTGCCCCGGGCGGCCCGCCGCGCCGCCGCACGCAAGCCGCTGGGCAAGCACCCGCGCTGGGTGCGCATCCTGGCCTGGTCCGGCGCATTCGTCGGCACCCTGGCGCTGGCGTTCGGCGGCTACGCGTTCTACGAGTACCGGAAGATCAGCCACAACATCAACCGGGTCGACGCGCTGGCCACCAACGACCCTGCCATCAAGGACGGGGCCAAGCAGCTCAATGCGGAGAACTTCCTGCTCATCGGCTCCGACACCCGGGCCGGCGCCAACGAGAGGTACGGCGGCCAGGTCGGCGGCCAGCGCTCGGACACCACGATCCTGGCGCACCTGTCCCCGGACCGGCAGCACGCGACCCTGGTCAGCTTCCCGCGTGACGCCTGGGTGAGCATCCCGGAGTGCACCGCGCCCAACGGCCAGGTGATCCCGGCGCACGACGGGATGTTCAACTCGGCGTTCGAGACCGGCGGCCCGAACTGCACGGTCCGGATGATGCAGCGGCTGACCGGGATCGGCATCACGCACTACGTGCAGGTGGACTTCACCGGCTTCAAGTCGATGGTCGATGCGCTCGGCGGCATCCCGATCTGCTCCACCGAGACCGTGTACGACCGCGACTCGGGGCTCCGGCTGCACAGGGGCCAGCAGATGCTGCGCGGCGAGCAGGCGCTGGCGTTCGTCCGGGCCCGGCACGCGCTCGGCGACGGCTCCGACCTGGACCGGATCAAGCGGCAGCAGATGTTCCTCGGGTCGATGATGCGGGTGGCCACCAGCAACCGGATCCTGTTCAACCCGGTGGCGCTCACCCGGTTCCTCGAGGCGGCGTCGAAGTCGGTCACCCTGGACCGGCAGACCACTCTCAACGACCTGCGCAGGCTGGCCGGCCAGGTGCAGGGCCTCGACCCGAGGCGGGTCAGGTTCCTGACCGCGCCCATCGCCAACCGGGACTACGACCCGACCGGGCAGCGCGCCACCGGCGGCGGCCGGGTGCTGCTGGACGCCGAGCAGGGAGCGCTCCTCTGGCAGTCCATGATCAACGACAAGCCGGCCGCGAAGGCGGCAGGCAGCCGCCCGCCGGCGAACACCGCGACGGTCACGCTGCCCCCCGAGCAGGTCTCGGTGCGGGTGCTTAACGGCGTCGGCATCAGCGGGCTGGCCGGCAGGGTCGCGACCGCGCTGGGCGGCCAGGGCTTCACCCTCACCTCCACCGCGAACGCCACCGGCAGCGGCGTGACCACCTCGGTGATCCGGTACGCCCCCGCCAACCGGGAGGCCGCGGTCACCCTGGCCGCGGCGGTGCCCGGCTCAGTCCTGAGCGCGGACCCGTACCTGGACCAGACCCTCGAACTGGTCCTCGGCCAGTCCTACCGTGGCGTGCGGCCCGTCCGGCTCGGCCAGCAGGTCACCCTCACCCAGACCGCCGTCACCAGCGGCGGCGCCCCGATGGCGACCCCCAGCCCACAGCCCTCCATGAACGCCGGCGACACCAACATCTGCGCCTAGCCGACCGCCTGAGCTGCGACGCCGCGCGGCTGGCCGGCGAGCCGCTGCTGTGCATGCGCATCGGCGACGCCTTCGCCAAGACCGACCTCGACCTCGCGCTGCGGTGACGCGTCAGCCGAAGCGGCCGGTGATGTACTCCTCGGTCTTGGGGTTGCTGGGGTTGGAGAAGATCTTCGAGGTGTTGTCGCATTCGACCAGCTCGCCCGGCTGGCCGAACGCGGGCAGGTTCATGAACGCGGTCCGGTCGCTGACCCGGGACGCCTGCTGCATGTTGTGCGTGACGATCACGATGGTGTAGCGCTCCTTGAGCTGGCCGATAAGGTCCTCGATGGCCAGCGTGGAGAGCGGGTCCAGCGCCGAACACGGCTCGTCCATCAGCAACACCTGTGGCTCGACGGCGATCGCGCGGGCGATGCACAGCCGCTGCTGCTGTCCACCGGATAAGCCGGCGCCGGGCTTGTTCAGCCGGGTCTTGAGCTCGTTCCACAGGTTCGCGCTGCGCAGCGACCGCTCCACCACGTCGTCCAGAGCCGACTTGCGCCGCATCCCGGACAGCCGCAGCCCGGCCGCCACGTTGTCGTATACCGACATGGTGGGGAACGGGTTCGGCCGCTGGAACACCATGCCGATGGTGCGGCGCACGTTCACCGGGTCGACGTTGGCGCCGTAGATGTCCTCGCCGTCCAGCAGCACCTTGCCCTCGACCCGCGCGCCGGGGATCACCTCGTGCATCCGGTTCAGGGTGCGCAGCACCGTGGACTTGCCGCAGCCGGACGGACCGATGAACGCGGTCACTGTACGCGGCTCGATCTCCACCGACACGCCCGCCACGGCGAGGAACTTGCCGTAGTAGCAGTCGAGCCCAGAAACGTCGATGCGCTTAGCCATCTCCTGATCGACCTCTCAACGGACGCGGGTGTACCGGGCGATCGCGGCCGGCCGCCGTACTCGACCTGGGCTAGCTGACCCGGCGGCGGTAGCCCATGTCCACGTCCCAGCGGGTGAAGCCGAGGTTCTCGTACGTCCGCATGGCCGCCTGGTTCGACTCGTCCACGTAGAGCATCACCTGTGACAGCCCGCGCGAGCGGAGGTACCGCAGCCCGGCCACGGTCAGCGCCGAGCCGAGCCCGGTGCCCTGCGCCTGCGGGTCCACGCCGACCACGTACACCTCGCCGATCGGCTCGTGCCCGTGCTGGCCCGGGTTGGTGCCGTGCACCTTGGTCCAGTGGAAGCCGAGCAGCGCGCCGTCCGACTCACGCTCGGCGAGCAGGAAGCCGGCCGGGTCGAACCACGGCTCCTTCTCCCGGGTGTGGATCGCCTGCAGGCTCCAGCCGCCCTGGTCCGGGTGGCTGGCGAACGCCCGGTTGTTCACCGCCAGCCAGGCCTGCTCGTCCTGGCCGACCACGAACGGCCGCAACCGGACGCCGGCCGGCAGCGGGCGGTCCGGCAGCGGGGACAGCAGCGAGCGCCGCATCTGCCACAGCACCCGCTCCTCGTCGTAACCCCGCGAGTGGGCCAGCGCCGCCGCCTGGGGCAGCCGGCCGTGCGCCCACAGCCGGAGCCTGCCGCCCTGCCCGGCTCTCTCGCTGGCGCGCTCCAACTCGGTCAGCATGGCGGACGCGATGCCCTCGCGGCGGTGCCCCGGGTGTACGGCCAGCTCGCCGCTCGGCCCCTCCACCCGGTCGGTCACGTCCAGGTGGGCGTACCCGGCCAGGGCGTCACCGGTGTACCCGAGGAAGTTCAGCGCCTCCCGGTCGCCGCCGTGCCGCAGGTGCAGCAGCACGTGCTCGCTGGTGGGGGTCACCCCGTCCACCTCGGCCACGGCCTGCAGCAGTGCGAGCACAGCCTTCACCTCGGCCGGGTCCAGCCGGGTCCGGCTGACGATCTTCGAGGTCACACCCCGACAGTACTGGTCTCCGTCGCGCCGGCCGGCGGTTGCTTGACGAACTTGTAGCCCACGTTGCGCACGGTGCCGATCAGCACCTCGTACTCGTTGCCCAGCTTGGCCCGCAGCCGCCGCACGTGCACGTCCACGGTCCGGGTGCCGCCGAAGTAGTCGTAGCCCCACACCTCCTGCAGCAACTGCGCCCGGGAGAACACCCGGCCGGCGTGCTGGGCCAGGAACTTCAGCAGCTCGAACTCCTTGTAGGTCAGGTCAAGCGCCTTGCCGCGCAGCCGGGCGGTGTACGTCGCCTCGTCGATGGCGAGGTCGCCGACCCGGACCACGCCGACGTCGGCGCCGCCGGCAACGGTCCGCCGGGCCAGCGCGAACCGCAGCCGCGCCTCCAGCTCGGCCGGCCCCGCGGTGTCCAGCAGTACGTCGTCAATGGCCCACTCGGCGGACAGCGACACCAGCCCGCCCTCGGTGAGCACGGCCAGCACCGGCGCGGCCACCCCGGTGGTGTCCAGCAGCCGGGTCAGCGTCCGGGCGGCGGCCAGGTTGTGCCGCGCATCGACGAGAATCACGTCACCGGCCGGGGTGTCCAGCAGCACCCCGATGTCCGGGGTGGCGACCCGCACGGCATGGGAGAGCAGGCCGAGCGCGGGCAGCACCTCCGTCGTCGGCTGCTGGGCGGAGGTCATCAGCAGCAGATCCATCTCGGCCACCTCCCGCGGCTTTTGTGCGGATACACGAAACGGGACCGGTCGGCGAGCAGCATCGCCCGGTCCCGCTCTCTGCAAGAACCCTAGCCCAGACCCCGCCACACCCGCCGCTCTCGGTGGCGTGGACCACGCGAATTGGTGATCCGGTGTTTCCGGCAGGTTTCGGCGCCGCGCCGGTTCAGCCCAAGTTTCCCATTGGGGGCGATTTCGGCGGGCGGCCCCCGGCGCGGTTGCGACCCATGCCGACCGCGCAACCGCAGCGGCCGCGCCGACGGCAGGTGCGTTACCCGACCAGCGACCGCGGCCCGGCGACGGTGGCACCGAGCGCGGTCACCCGCTCGCGCAGCCCGCGATCGGCGGTCACCACGGTCACCGGCCGGCCGCGCCCCTCGGTGCGGACCAGGTCGACGATCGCGTCGTCCCCGGACCCGGGCGCGTGCACCACCCGGATGCCGTCCACCACGCTCTCGGGCACGCCGGCGCGCGCCCTGCCCTCCAGCACGAGCACCACCTCACCCGGCCACGAAACGCCGCGGGCCAGCGTGGACACCAACCGCCTGGCCGCCCCGGCCCGGTCCCGCCACCAGCCGTCCGGCCGCGAGCCCATCACGTTCGCCCCGTCCACCACGACCAGCGGCTGCGTCATGCCCCCATCCTGACCGCGGTACCGCGGTCGAAACACCTCCCGGCGGGGTAGACAGCGCAACATGGCGCTCCGCCCCGGCCCGACCGAGCCGGTGCCCCCCGAGGCACGGGTCGCCGCACGCGGCGTCGCCGGGGTGCTGATCGCGGGCGCCGTCTCGCTGGCCGGTGTGCTGGGCCTGCTGGTCGCGGAGGGTCGGTGGACCCCGCTGGAGCGGCTGGACACCGGTGTGGCCGGCGACCTGCACCGGGCGGTGGCCGGGCACCCGACCGCGATCCGCACGCTGAAGGTGCTGGCGGTGGCACTCGAGCCGGGGCTCTTCCGGCTGGCCATCGCGCTGGTCGCGGTGGTCCTCTGGGTGCGCGGCTGGCGCAGGCTGGCCGCCTGGGCGGTCGCGGTGGCGGCGGTGGGCGGGCTGGTCGCGGTGCTGATGAAGTACGTGGTGGCGAGGGCGCGGCCGGTGCTGCCCGACCCGGTGGCGGCCGCGGGCGGGTACAGCTTCCCGTCCGGGCACGCGGCCAACTCCGCGCTGTGCTGCGGCATCCTGCTCGTGGTCGCCCATTACCTGCTGGCCCACCGGTGGCGACGCCTGGCCTGGGCCGCCGCCGCGGTCCTGGTGCTGGTGACCGGTTTCGACCGCGTCGCGCTCGGAGTCCACTTCGTCAGCGACGTGGTCGCCGGCTGGTTCGTCGCCGGGGTGATCGTCTTCGGCGGGCTGGTGGCGGTACGTCCCGAGCGCCTGACGTTTCGGCGGAGCACGCACCGGGAAACGACTGGCGGGTGACCTCCCACTGGGGCAGCCGGGTCGGGCGGCTGCTGGCCGGGTACGTCGTTACCTGGCTGGCAATGGTCGGCGTCGGGCTGCTGTTGACCAAGGTGTTCAAGGACGTGACGTCCGCCGAGGCCGGCATCGAGCGTTCGCTCGCGGCGCACCGGAACGCGACGCTGAATGAGGTGACGCACGCGGTCACGTTCAGCAGCGAGACCGCGACGGTGATCACCGCGGTGGCGGTGCTGGCGCTGCTGCTGCGCTGGTGGCTCGGCCGGTGGCGCGAGTCGGCGTTCCTGGTGGCCGCCGTCGCCGGGGAGGCGGCCGTCTTCCTGGCCATTACCGTGTTCATCGACCGCCCGCGCCCGCCCGTGCCGCACCTGGACGCGGCACCGCCCACGTCGAGCTTCCCGTCCGGGCACACGGGCGCGGCCGTGGCGCTGTGGGGGTCGCTCGCGGTGGTGGCGTACCGGACCGGCCGCCGGTGGCTGTGGCGTGTGCTGCTGATCGTCGCCGTGGTGCTGCCGCTGGCGGTGGGCGCCGCGCGGGTGTACCGCGGCATGCACCACCCGACCGACGTGCTGTTCGGTGCGCTGAACGGGCTGGCCTGCCTGGCGGTCGCGTACCACGGCGTGGAGGCGGGCCGCGGCGACGCACCGGAACGGCCGAGGCGGCGGCATGCCGTCGTCTGAGCGGGCCGGCCTGGTGCTCAACCCGATCCGGATGGACGACCCGGAGCGGCTGCGGGAGCAGGTGGACAAGGCGTTCGCCGACGCCGGCCGGCCCGCGCCGGAGTGCCGGGAGACCACCCCGCAGGACGCCGGCTACGGGGTGGCGCGCGAACTCATCGCGGCGGGCCGCTCGCCGCTCCTGGTGGCCGGCGGCGACGGCACGATACGCGAGGTGTGTACGGCGGCGGCCGGCACCGGTACCCCGGTTGCCATCCTGCCACTCGGCACCGGGAACCTGCTGGCCCGCAACCTGGATCTGCCGCTGGACGTGGACGAGGCCCTGGCCGTGGCACTGTCCGGTGTGGACCGTCGCATCGACCTCGGCCGGATCGACGCCGACGCGTTCCCGCCTCCCGGGCTGCCCGCCGACGGGTTCGTGGTGATGGCCGGCATGGGCTTCGACGCGGCCATGATGGCGGACGCACCGGAGTCGCTGAAGGCCCGGCTCGGCGCGCTCGCATATGTCGTGTCCGGCATCCGGCACCTGCGCGACGATGCGTTCGGCGTGCGGCTGGCCGTGGACGGGCGGGACAGCCGGCACCGCGCCCGTACCGTCCTGGTCGGCAACGTCGGCTCGTTGCAGGCCGGCATCGCGTTGCTCCCGGATGCCCGCCCGGACGACGGCGTGCTGAACGTGGCGGTCCTCGCGCCGCAGCGGCTGCCGGACTGGCTCCGCCTCGCGTGGCGGATTCTGCGGCACGACCGGCGTCGGGACTCCCAGCTGGAGCGGCTGAGCGGCAGGCAGATCCGGGTCCGCGCCGACCGCGCCGTGCCGCGCCAACTCGACGGCGACCCGGTCGCGGCCGGCCGCGAGCTGGACGTCACCGTGCAGCCCGGCGCGGTACTGGTCCGGGGTCCGCTATGAGCCTGGTGGTCAGGGTCCCGGAGACGTCCCGGATCGGCGCGGACGAGCTCGATGCGGCGGACGCCGGGCAGACGATCAGCCGGATCGGCCGCGGGAAGCTGCTCAAGGAGTCCTTCATCCGGTTCCGGTACGGCGACGGGTTCAGCCACGCCCGGGCGCTCGGGCTGCAGCTCTCCCTGGCGATCTTCCCGCTGTCCATCGCCATGGTCGGGCTGGCCACCTCGGTGCATGCCGAGGGGGCCCGTCGGGTGCTGGTCGAGACGCTGCTCCACCTCACCCCCGGCTCCTCACAGGACACCATCCAGCGGACGCTGGCCCAGGGCGCGCGCAGCGGCGCGGGCGGCGTGGCCGCGCTCACCGGCGGTCTGGCCGCCGCGCTGGTGTCGATGACCACCGCGATGGGCCAGGTGGAGCGCGGCGCGAACCGGATCTACGGCATCGAGCGGGACCGGCCGACGGCGCGCAAGTACGGCCGGGCGTTCCTGCTGATGCTGGCCGCCGGCCTCCCCGCGCTGGTCGGGTTCCTGGTGCTGCTGGCCGGCGGCCCGCTGGGCGACTCAATGGCCAGGACGTACCACTGGGGCTCCACCACGCACACCGCCTACGACGTGCTGCGCTGGCCGGTCGGGGTGCTGCTCGACCTGGCGTCGATCACCATCCTGTTCCGCCGAGCGCCGCGCCGCCACCAGCCGGCCCATTCCTGGCTCGCGGTGGGGGCGGCGCTCGCGCTGGTGCTCTGGCTGGTGTTCACCCTGCTGCTGGTGCTGTACGTGGGGAACTCCGGCAGCGTCGGCTCCACCTACGGCCCGCTCACCGGCATCATCGCGATCCTGGTCTGGGCCAACCTGACCTCGATCGCGCTGCTGCTCGGCCTGGCCGTGGCGGCGCAGCTCGAGGCGGCGCGGGCCGGTATCACCTCCGGCGCGCCGCCCGACCCGGAGCCGCCCGACGGCTGAAACTCCTGTCTGAGCGGCGCCGCGCGTGGTGTGATTCCGGGGTGCCGATGAGCCAGTGTCCCCAGTGCGGGCGTCCGGTCGACGCCGGGATCGACTTCTGCCCGAGCTGCGGGTACTACGTGGGCTGGGACAAGACCATGGCCGCGGGCAACCCGCAGCAGCAGCGGCAGCCACCGGTGGACCCGGCCGCCAAGCCGCTGCCGCCACAGGAGCCGAAGCAACCGCGGCCGGTCCGCAAGGAGGAGCCGCCGCCCCCACCACCGACCGGCCCGACCATCGTCTGCCAGGCCTGCGGGGACGTCAACGCGGCAACCCGCACCTACTGCCAGCGGTGCGGTGAGCGGCTGCCCGCACCCGGCACGTTCGCCCCGCCACCGCCCGAGCCCGGCCCGTTCCAGCCGCCGGAGCAGTGGCAGTACCCCCAGGCGCCCCCACCGCCGGGCCGGCAGATCAACCGGAAGGCCGTGCTGGCGGTGCTGGTCGCGGTGGTGCTGATCATCGTTGGCGTCGTGTTCGCGACAACCCGCGGCGGGGGAAAGGGGCCGGCGCAGGCCGGCGGCAACGGCAGCCCCACCGTTGAGCCCAGCCAGACGGACACCACGTCGGAGACGGCGACCACCGAGCCGCCGGGCAAGCCGGTCAAGGTGGACCGCACCACGATGACCGCGGAGGCGACCAGCGAACTGGCCCCGAACACCAGGCTCGGTCGCACGTACGACATCGAGAACGTCCTGGACGGCGACGCGCAGACGGCCTGGAACAGCGACGGCGCCAAGGTCGGCGACGGCGTCGGGCAGGTGCTCACCTTCCGGTTCGCGGACAAGACGCACCTGGTCCGGCTCGACTTCATCAACGGGTACGCCCGGACGGCGTCGCTGTTCCGGGAGAACGGCCGGGTGCGCGGCGTCGCGATCACCACCGACGCCGGCACTTTCGAGACGGAGTTGGCCGACCGGTCCACCGTGCAGAGCCTGAGTCAGGACTTCGGGGAGACCGACTCGGTGTCGATCAGGGTCACCTCGGTCTACCCCGGGTCGAAGTACCCGGACCTGGCGGTCACCGAGGTCGGCTTCGTGGAACTGGTCAGCGGCTGACCCGGGTTTCCCGCTCAGCTCACCTGCACCGAGGCGACAACCTGGTCCACCAGCGGCTCGTACTCCCGGGCGGTGTCCGGGATGGACGCGTACAGCAGGGCGAGGTCGGTGCGGCCGGTGTCGATGACCAGCACGGTGACCACCTCGCTGTTCGCGGCGTACCCGCGGATCCGGTAGTCGATCCGGAACCGGGTCAGGTACGCCGGCCGCCCGCCGATGGTCATCGCCCGGCTGGCGGTGTCGGTGCGCTGGTTCGGCCCGGGATAGGCCGCGGAGTGCAGGTCGTCGGCCACCTGCTCGGCCACGCACCGAAGGTCCGGGTGGGTCTGCTGCCCGGGATACACCCGTCCGGACAGCACCGAGGCGTAGTACTCCCCGGTCGGCGTGGCCGCCTGGGTGACCAGGTAGTAGCCGGTGTCGAACAGCGCGCCGAGGTGCCCCGGGCTGATCGCCCGCCGCCACGGCAGCCACGGGTCGCCCGGCTGCAGGTAGGAGATGTGCGCGCTGGTGTCGGACAGCCGCGGGCGCTTGTCCGGCCGGGCCGGCGTGCTGCGGGCTGGCGGCACCCGGCCGGGCGCGTCGGCGCACACGTCGGCGAGGGCGGCCCGGTCAGCGCCGGCGCCGTCGGCGCCGATCCCGTGCGAGCAGCCGGCAGCCAGCAGCGCCCCGAGCAGCGCCAGACACATTCGCTTCGACATCGCGCGGACCATCTCCCGCGGCGGCGCGGCGGGCAAGCCGCTCCCCCCGAATCCGCCCTTTCGGCTGGCAGGTCAGCCCTTCCGGGCGGCGCCCGGTCACGGAACGGCCGGTCGCGGAACGGCCGGTCGCGGAACGGCCGGTCACGGAACGGCCGGTCACGGAACGGCCGGTCACGGAACGGCCGGTCACGGAACGGCCGGTCACGGAACGGCCGGTCGCCGGCCGGGTCTGACGGTACGGCGGCACGCCACGGCGGCGCGGCCTCACGCCAGGGCGGCGCGGACCGTGCCGAGCCGGGCCAGCGACGCCAGCACCTCGCCCTGGTCCGCGGCCAGGTGCCGGACCAGGATGTCGGAGAAGCCGAGTTCGCCCAGTGCGCCGAACGCCTTGGTCACCTCGTCGGGGCCGCCCACCACCGGCGCCTCCGGCGGGAACCCGCGGTAGCCGGCCGACAGCACCGGATCGGCCACCCGGTGTGCGTCCGCGGCATCGGCGCCCACGTGCGCGTCACGGCGCAACGCGGTCACCCCCACCGGCCGGCCGTGCCGCTCGCACGAGTCCCGGTACGTGTGCAACTGCTCGACCGCCTCCGCCACGGTGAGCTCCGGGCCGGCGATCCAACCGTCGCCGAGCCGCGCCGCGCGGTCGATCGCCGTCGCCGCGGACGCCCCGATCCACACGTCCACCGGCCCGGGTGGCAGCGGCCCGATCCGCGCGCCCTCCACCTCCTCGCCGGCCCACAGCCGCCGCAGAGTGTCCAGGGTCCGCTCGAACGCCGGCACCCGGTCACGCAGCGACACCCCCATGCCGGCGAACTGCTCCTCGCCGCCGCCCACCGCGCACTGCAGCACGAACGGCCCCGCGGCCAGCGAGGACAGCGTGCCGACCTGCTCCGCGCCAGCAGCACCGGGTGCCACAACGGCAGCAGGAACAGCGCCCCCATCGGCGCGTCCCCCCACTCCGCGGCCAACCGGCCGAGCATCGGCACGTTCTGGTAGTACGGCCCGCGGGTGTTGTGGTGGTCGCCCAGGAACAACGAGTCCAGCCCCGCCTCCCTGGCCGCCCGACAGCGCTCCACCACCCAGCGCGCCCCGGTTCGTACGTCGTCCACCTCGTACCCGGTCCGTATGGACACTCCGATCCGCATATGTGCAGTATCGCGGGCCCGGCCGCGTCGATCACGCCGCCATCGAATCCGCACGCAACTGGATGAGATCGGCCAGATGTACGGGCAGCACGTCGTCTGGACCGAACCGGGCCTACCGTCCGGCGACGCGATCCGACCGGTCACCGACGCGGCCGGCCCGCCGCCGCCCACCGTCGCGGTCACGGTACGTGTGTGCGTGGTCACGTTGGATCTCGGACGGTTGCGGCCCGGTGAAGGCACCGGGCAGCACCGTTCCTGTCGTCTAAGGGGTGCCATGTCAGGCATTGTTCGCAAGTCGCTGGCGGAGTTCGTGGGTACGGCCATCCTGGTCTTCTTCGGCGTCGGCGCCGCGGTCTTCGGGATTGACAAGATCGGCCCGCTCGGCGTCGCGCTGACCTTCGGGCTGCTGCTGCTCGCGCTGGCCTACGCCATCGGGCCGACGTCCGGCTGCCACATCAACCCTGCGGTCACCCTCGGCGTGCTGCTGTCCCGCGGCATCACCCGGGCCGAGGCAGGCGCGTACTGGTGTGCCCAGATCCTGGGCGGCATCGTGGCCGCGGCGCTGCTGAAGGGCATGACGACGTTCGGCCACGTGGCCGACCAGACCGGTTCGCTCGGCGCCAACGGCTGGGGTGCCGCGGTAAGCGGCCCGGGCGCATTCGTCATCGAGGCCGCGCTGACGTTCCTGCTGGTCTTCGTCGTGCTGCACGTCACCGGTCGGGCCGCCGCGCCGGGCTTCGCCGGGCTGGCCATCGGCCTCACCCTGACCGCCGCCATCCTGGCCGGCCTGCCGCTCACCGGCGCCTCGATCAACCCGGCCCGGTCGATCGGCCCGGCCCTGTTCGCCGGGCCGCTGCCGCTGTTCCAGCTCTGGCTGTTCGTCGCCGCGCCGCTGGTCGGCGGTGCGCTCGCCGCCCTCATCGTCCCCCGGCTCGCCCCGGTGGCGGTCCAGTACCCGACGAACGAGACCGCCGTGCGCGGCGCTGCCGACCTGAGCTTCGCCGGCAACCGCTGAGCCACCCGGTCCGCAGGCCCGGCCGGACACACGCCCACCGGCCGGGCCGCCGCCGTATCTGCGCGGCCCGCCGCCGTATCTGCCGCCCGCCGGCCACGCAGATCCCGCCGGAGGGCGGCGTATCAGAAACGGCCCCGGCGGCCTCCTGGGTCTGGGAGGGTTGTCGACAGCTGGGGGGCAACGATGACCACATTCGGGACCTGGAACCTGGAGAACCTCTTCCGGCCGGGCGGGCAGTTCGGGCCGAAGGACGACGCCACCTACGAGGCGAAGCTGGCCGCCCTCGCGGCGACCATCACGCAGGCCGCGCCCGACCTGCTCGGCATCCAGGAGGTCGGCGACCCGGACGCGCTCGGCGACCTGGTCAAGCAACTGCCGGGCGAGTGGCACACCCACCTGTCCGAGAACTTCGACGACGGCCACCCGATCCGGGTCGGCTTCCTGTCCCGGCTACCGTTGACCGTGGTCGCCGACGTGTCGATGTTCCTGGCGCCGCTGGCCCCGGTGCAGGCCGACGACGCGGAGCGGCTGAACACCGGGATGGGCCGCGGCGCGCTGGCGGTCCGGGTCGAGCCGGCGCCCGGGCAGCAGCTCACCGTGGTGGTCTGCCACCTGAAGTCCAAGCTGCTCAGCTTCCCGTCCAGGCCGGGCGGCAGGCCACGGTTCACCCCGCATGACGAGGGGGAGCGCGCCCGGTACGCCGCGTACGCGCTGTTCCGCCGGGCCGCCGAGGCGGTGACCGTGCGCGCGGTCGCCGACAACCTGCTGGCCGGCGAGGGGCGCACCCGCCCGGTCGCGGTGCTCGGAGACCTCAACGACGAGCCGCGGGCCGCCACCACGCAGATCCTGCTCGGCCCGCCCGGCTCGGAGATCGGAACCCGGGGCGCCGACGTGCCGGACAAGGGCGACGCGTCCCGGCTGTGGAACCTGGCCCCGCTGATCCCGGAGCAGGAGCGGTTCACCCGGGTCTACCACGGGCAGGGTGAGCTGATCGACCACATCCTGGCCAGCCAGGCGCTGCTTGCCCGGGTCAAGGACGTGCACGTGCTCGGGCCGGACACGCTGCCTTCGGTCGGCGACGACCCGTCCGCCCGGCGCGCCGATCCCGGATCCGATCACTCCCCGGTGATCGCGCACGTGGCGTTCTGAAGTCGGGTTAGCGTAGGCGCACGATCAGCCGACCTCGGGGATGTGCGCATGGGCGAGTCGGCCGCGGTACCCGCCGGGGCGCTGCTGGCCGGCAGCACCGCCGCGGTGATGGTGCCGGACGGGGCGGAGGACTGGCTGACCCCGGCCGAGCGGGCCCGCGCCGACGTGCTGGTCCGCGCCAGCGACCGCGCCGACTACGTGGCCGCGCACATCCTGGTACGCCGCTGCGCAGCGCTCGTCCTCGGCGCCACGCCGGAGGGGCTGACGCTCGTGCAGCGGTGCCCGGTCTGCGGTCGGACCGGGCACGGCAGGCCGAGCCTGGCCGAGGCGCCCGGGTTGAGGCTCAGCCTGGCCCACACCCGCGGCTACGTGGCCGCCGTCGCGGACGCCGTGGACGTGGCGGTGGACGTGGAGCAGTTGGCCAACCGGGCCCGGGCGCGCGAGGTGGCCGGCTCGGTACTGGCCCCGGCGGAGCACGACCTGGTGCGCGCCTCGGCCGACCCGGGGGAGGCCTTCACCCGGCTGTGGGTGCGCAAGGAGGCGCTGGTCAAGCTCGGCGAGGTCAGCCTGGACACGCTGCCCGAGGTGGACCTGTCCATGGCGGCCTGCGACCGGGCGAGCTGGCACGGGTACGCGGTGCTCGGCTGGGCCGCCGCGGACGGGCAGGTGCTCGGCGCGGTGGTCGGCCGCCGGGTCCCGGAGCTGGTGCGTTTCCTCGACTAGGCCACGACCAGGCCACGACCAGGCCACGACCAGGCCCACGTCGGGTGCGGGTCAGATCGAGCCGGAGAACGTGTCGCAGGAGTCGACGGTGCCGCCCCGGTAGCCCGCGGTGAACCACTTCTGCCGCTGCGCCGACGAGCCGTGCGTCCACGACTCGGGGGTCACCCTGCCCTGGAACTCCTGCTGGATCCGGTCGTCGCCGACCGCCGCCGCGGCGTCCAGCCCGTCCGCGATGTCCTGCTGGGTGATCGTCTTGACGGGCCCGGCCGCGTTCTTCGTCCACACCCCGGCCAGGCAGTCCGCCTGCAGTTCGAGCCGCACCGACTGGCTGTTCTGGCCCTGCCGGTCACCGGACGCGTCCACCCTCGCCAGGATCCCGAGCAGGTCCTGCACGTGGTGGCCGTACTCGTGGGCTAACACGTACGCCTGGGCGAACCGGCCGCCGGTCGCGCCCAGCTTGGTGCGCAGCTCGTCGTAGAAGCCCAGGTCGATGTAGACGTACTTGTCCGCCGGGCAGTAGAACGGCCCGACCTCCTTCGTCGCCTGACCGCAGCCGGTACGGGTGACGCCGCGGAAGAACACCGTCTTGGCCGGCGCGTACCGCTGGCCCTGCTGCCCGAAGTACTGCGTCCAGAACCTCTGCACGCTGTTCACCACGCCGACGTTGGCGCAGGTGTCGCTCCGGTTCGCGTCGGCGCCGGTCCGGCACTCCTTCCGCAGCTCGGAGTTGTCCGCCGCGACCGCGCCGGTGCCGCTGCCGTTCAGGATGCCGCCGAGGCCGGAGCCGTCGCCCCCGCCCCCACCACCGCCCAACGCGCTGACCAGTAGGACGATGAGCAGCCCGACGATGCCCAGCCCACCGCCGCCGACGGCCAGCCCACCGCCCGGGACGCTGCTGAACATCCCGCCGGACCGCTGGTCGGAGATCTGCGACGTGTCGAGCTGTGCGCTGTCGTCGAACTCCATGGCTGCGGACGATACGCGTCACCCGGCAGGCCGCCAGCCGTGCAGCCTCCGCTCGCCGATCTCATCCAGATGGCCACCCGACCGGCCCAGCCGCAGCAGGTCCTCGCGCAGCGTCGGGGCCGCCGCGTCGAGGATGACCTCGGCGCCGCCCATCCCGAAACCCACCCACCGCTGCCGGGCGGCGTAACCCTCGGCGAACAGCGGCAGCAGCGAGTCGCCGCGGCCGAGCGCGTCCCGGGCCTCGGCCAGCCGGGCGAGGACGGCGTCCAGCGCGTCCGCCAGCGCGTCCCGGTTGCCGTCGCACATCGCCGCGGTCAGCTCCGGGCGGGTGCCGGCCACCCGGGTGCCGTCCCGGAACGAGCCAGCGGCCAGCTTGCGGGCCAGGTCGTCGGTCGCGGCGCCGGCCAACGCGGCGGCCAGCACGTGCGGCAGGTGGCTGATCCGGGCCACTGCCGTGTCATGCTCGGCCGCGGTGGCGGGCACCACCCGGCAGCCCAGCCCGGCGACCAGCCGGGCCAGCTCCAGCCAGTCCGCCAGGTGCGTGTCGGCGTCCAGGCAGAGCAGCCACGGCGCCCCGTCGAACAGATGCGCGTCGCCGGCCGCGAACCCGGACCGCTCGCTGCCGGCCATCGGGTGCCCGCCTACGTACCGCAGCCCGGCGGCGTGCACCCGCATCATCTCGCGCGGCGCGACCTTGACACCGGCCACGTCGGAGACCAGCGTGCCCGGGCCGGCGCTCTTGGCCACCGCCGGCACCAGCTCCTCGAACGCAGGCAGCGGCACGGCCAGCAGCGCCAACCCGGCGCCGGCCACCGCGTCCTCCACCGTGGGCGCCACCCGGAAGCCGGCCTCGGCCGCGGCGGCACGGGTCGCCGGATCGGCGTCGTACCCGCGCACGTCGTGGTACGGGCCGAGGCGGCGCAGCAGCGACCCACCTATCAGCCCGAGCCCGACGATCGCGACCGAGGTCACGGTGATCACCGTAACGTCCCACCGGCCCGGAGCGCGCCCCTGATCGATCACGACGCGCGCATCGGGTGAATACCCTGCTCGCCATGCAGGTCGAGATCCGTCGCGCCCGTACCGCCGACGTGCGTGCCATCAGGCGGTTCATCGACGTCTACACCGCCGAACGGTTCCTGATGGACAAGCCGACGGTCACGCTGTACGAGGACGTGCAGGAGTTCTGGGTGGCGACGCGGGTCGGCGGGGGAGAGGCCGGCGACGTGGTGGGCTGCGGCGCCCTGCACGTGCTGTGGGAGGACCTGGCCGAGGTGCGCACCGTGGCGGTGGATCCGGCCCTGCGCGGCCGTGGCGTCGGCCACCGGATCATGGCCAAGCTGCTGGACACCGCCCGCGACCTGGGCATCCGCCGGGTGTTCGTGCTGACCTTCGAGACGGCGTTCTTCGCGTCGCTGGGCTTCGTGGAGATCAACGGGACGCCGGTGCCGCCCCGGGTGTACGAGGAGCTGCTGCGCTCCTACGACGAGGGCGTGGCGGAGTTCCTCGACCTGGAATGGGTCAAACCCAACACTCTGGGCAACACCAGGATGCTGCTGCACCTGCGATGACTTTGCGTTCGGCACGGGCTCTGCGACGATCCGAGACGTGGCGGACGAAGGCTTCGCGGTGGCGCTGTACCGGGATGCCGGCCAGTGGCAGTGCGCGCTGCTGCCACCGGCCGTGATGGACGATCTGGACAATTGCATCGCCGCGCTCCGGCAGCAGCCGCCGGAGGGCGGGCCGATGGTGCTGGTCGACGTCGAGGACGAGTTCTTCGTGGCGCTGCGGCTCGATCTCGGCCACGGCGGCGACGTCCGGGTGCTGCTGTCCGACGTGACCGCCGTGCCGGACTACCCGCTGGCCCGCCAGGCGGTGGACCTGCTCGACGTGGAGATACCGGAGGACGAGGACCTCGACGAGGTGTGGCCGGTCGGAGATATGTTGATCTTCTCGGATCTCGGCTTGGAGGAGTTCGAGCTGCGTACGATCCTCGATGACCTTGACCTGTACGCCGATGAGATGTTGGCGGCCGTCGCGCACCGGATCGGACTGTCCGAGCCCTACGCTCGGGTGGTCGACGCCCTACCGCGATAGCCGGCCACGGGAGGACACTCGTGTCGTACTTCGCCGCCGTGCTCGCCCGTACCGCTCGCGGTTGGACGGCCCAGGAAGTCGATCTCGACGCGGTGGAGACCATCGACGACGTCGCGGAGGTGGTCCGGGACGCCGCGGATGCCGCGACCGCCTCGGTGCTGTTCGTCGAGCAGGACGACGAGTACGTCGGCATCGTCCGGGTGGACGGGCTGGACGACGAGCCGCGGGTGTTCCTGTCGCACGCGTCCAGCGCGGCAGAGTACGAGCTGGCCGGCATCCTCGCCGACGGCGTGACGGAGGAGGACGAGGACGACGAGGAGGACGACCCGCTCGGCGACGCCGCGGTGGTCGCCGACCTCGGTACGTCCGCCCGCGATCTGCTGGCCCTGGTACGCCACGAGGGCACGCTGCCGTCGGACGTGATCACCTCGGTCTGCGAGAAGGCCGGCTGCCTGGAGGAACTGGAGGCGCTACGGCTGGCGTGACCCGGGGCCGCCACGAGGAGGCGATGCGTCGCGCGCTCGCGGTGGCCCGTCCCGCGGCCGGCTGGGGAGATGTGCCGGTCGGCGCGGTGGTGCTCGGCCCGGACGGTACGGTGCTGGGCGAAGGGTGCAACGAGCGCGAGCTGACCGGCGACCCGACGGCGCACGCCGAGGTGGTGGCGCTGCGCCGGGCGGCGGTGCGGGCCGGCTCGTGGCGGCTGGCCGGCTGCACCCTGGTGGTCACCCTCGAGCCCTGCACCATGTGCGCCGGCGCCCTCGTGCTGTCCCGGGTGGACCGCCTCGTCTACGGCGCGGCCGACCCCAAGGCCGGCGCCGTCGGCTCGCTGTGGGACGTGGTGCGCGACCGCCGGCTGAACCACCGCCCGGAGGTCATCGGCGGCGTGCTCGCCGAGGAGTGCGCCGCCCTGGTGCGAGCCTTCTTCGCCGGCCAGCGCCGGTAGCCGCGCGCGGCCCGCCACCCGGTCCGGTACCCTGCCCAGTGCACTGGTGGAGTCGCCTAGTGGCCGAGGGCGCACGCCTCGAAAGCGTGTGACGGTGCAAGCCGTCCGTGGGTTCAAATCCCACCTCCACCGCCCCTGACCAGCCAAACGCCGAGCGATCCGCAAGGATCGTCCCCGGCGCTTGGCCTCTGTCGTCGCGTTGGGCGACGGCGACCAGGTCGAGCGGTACGCCATGGAGGCATTGGCGCAGGAGGCGGCGCCGCCGGCCGCAATCCAGCCGTTCTCGCCGATGCTGGCGCCCGGATTGACACCGCCTCGGCCCGCCTACTGCGACGCGACCTGACCGGCGTTGACGAGGCGCTGCAGCCGGTCCTGGCACTCGAACCGGCCCGCCGGAACGCCGCGATTGCCGGCCGGCTGGGCACCGTGGCGCACCAGCTCGCCGAACCGCGCTGGCGCTCCGACCCGGCCACCGAGCAGCTCGCCCAACACGTCACCGAATGGCTTGCCGACACCGCCGCCGCATCACTGCCGCCAGCCGAGGACTACTGGCCGACCGCAGCGAGGATCTGGCGCTCGCGCTCCGGGCTCAGCCCGATCTCGGCGGCCCGCTCGTGGTCACCGGTGGCGCCGGTCTCGACCATCCATGCCCACGTGTCCCGCACTGTTTCAGCCAACGGCCGGCAGGTCAGCCCGGCCGCCGCGGCCTCGCTCGCGTCCACCTGCCACGTGCCCGGCATGG
>WNGF01003720.1_pt1 | contig 22441 bp, 21 predicted proteins | sample 5400641 | NCBI WGS metagenome assembly WNGF01 (sample SAMN13153371, study PRJNA577476) | soil metagenome | isolation source: 80 cm soil or saprolite under grassland replicate 2 | place: USA:California | collected 2016-06-15 | reverse complement strand
CGCCCCTCCCGCCGGGGCAGCGCCGGGCGCGGGCGGTGCGCGACGACGACCGGACGCCGCGCCGCGAGCGCCCGACCACCCCGCGGGACTCCTCGTGACGGCGGTCCGGCTCTTCGGCGTTTCGTTTCAAAATCGCGTCCTGCTCGCTTCCGGCACCGCCGGCTTCGGCCGCGAGCTGCGGGAGGTGATCGACCTCGAGGCTCTCGGGGGCATCGTCACCAAGGCCGTCACGCTGGAGCCGCGGCGCGGCCACCCCGCGCCGCGCGTGGCGGAGTTCACCGGCGGCATGCTCAACGCCGTGGGGCTCGCGAACCCGGGACTGGAGGCGGTGCGCGCGCACGAGCTGCCCTGGCTCGCCGCCGGCCTGCGGCGGGCGCGCGTGCTGGTGAACGTCGCGGGGGCCACCGTCGCCGACTACGTGCAGGTGATCCGCGGCCTCACCGACCTCGACGTGATCACCGCCTTCGAGATCAACGCCTCCTGTCCCAACACGAGCGCCGGCGGCCTCGAATTCGGCGCGACGTCCGAGGGCTTGAGCGAGCTGGTGCGGCGCTGCCGCGCGGCGGCGACGCGGCCCATCTCGGTCAAGCTCTCGCCCGTGCTCCCGGACATCGCCGCGATGGCGCAGGTGGCGAAGGACGAAGGGGCGGATGCGGTGACGCTGGTGAACACGATCCCCGGCATGCTCGACCGCCGCCTGGGCAATGGGTCGGGGGGGGTGAGCGGCCCCGCGCTGCTGCCGATCGGCGTGCTGGCGACGCGAACGGTGACCGCGCGGGTGGGCCTGCCCGTGATCGGCGTCGGCGGTATCCGCAGCGCGCGCGACGCGCGCGAGTATCTCGCGGCGGGCGCCACGCTGGTGGCGATCGGCACCGCGGCGCTCGCCGATCCGCGCGTGCCGGAGCGGGTTGCGCGGGAGCTGTCGCGTGGCTGAACTCGTCGTCGCATTCGATCTGCCGAGCGGGCGCGAGGCGCTGGCCCTGGCCGCGCGGCTGCCGGAACTGCGGTGGGCGAAGATCGGCCCGGTGCTGTACGGGCGCGAAGGGGGGGGGCCGGCGCTGGTGCGCGAGCTCGTGGCGCGCGGCGTGCGCGTGTTCCTGGATCTCAAGTGGCACGACATCCCGAGCGTCGTGGCCGGTGCGGTCGAAGCGGCGCGGGAGCAGGGGGTCGCGATGGCCACCGTCCACACGCTCGGCGGGCCGGCGATGCTCGCGGCGGCGGCGCGGGCGGCGGGCGGGGTGGCGCTCGTCGGCGTCACCGTGCTGACCTCGCACGACGCGGGCGACTTCGAGCGCATCGTGGGCCGCGGCGTCCCCGATCTCGGCTTCGAGGCCGAGCGCCTGGCGCGCCTCGCGCTCGCCGCGGGACTGCGTGGCGTCGTGGCCTCGGGTCACGAGGTCGGCCTGCTGCGCGAGGCGCTCGGCCTCGAGCCTTGGATCGTCGTGCCCGGGATTCGCGAGCCCGGCGACGCCGCCGGGGATCAGGCCCGCACGGTCCCCGCCGCCGAGGCCGTGCGCCGCGGCGCGACGCACCTCGTGGTCGGGCGGCCGATCACCGGGGCCGCCGACCCGGTTGGGGTGTACCAGCGACTGATGGAGAGTCTATGAGATCCTGGCTGCTCGGCTTCGCGCTCCTGGTGAGCCCCGCCCTCGCGGGCGGGGCGATGGCCCAGGGCTCGCTTGCCGAGGCGGCCGAGCGGACGCGCCAGGCGTGGCTGGCGCACGATGCGCAAGGGGTTGTGGGGCACAGTGGTACCGTCGTGCTCCAGATCCCGGGCGCCGATCCCTCCTCGCCGGTGGACCGAGCGCAGGCGGTGGAGCTGCTGCGGCGCCACCTGCGGGCGGCGGCGGAGCGGCGTCTCGTCGTGCGCGCCGTGCGCGAGATGGAGCCGGGGCGCGGGTACGCGGAGCTCGAGCGGCGCTACGTGGTCGCGACGGAGGTGCGGAGCGCGCCCTAATTCGGCCCCTTGCGGGAACTTACGACCCCGTCTATAGTTCAAGACTCAATCGGATTTTTTTCCCGGAGCGGGCATCTTGAAGGTTCGGACCAGCGTCAAACCGATCTGCGAGCATTGCCGCGTGATCAAGCGGCGGGGCGTGATCCGCGTCATCTGCAAGCGCAGTCCCAAGCACAAGCAGCGGCAGGGCTAGGGCATGGCACGGATTGCCGGGGTGGACCTGCCGCGCGACAAAAAAATCCAGTACGCCCTTCCGTACATCTACGGCATCGGCCCGAGCAACGCGAGGAAGATCCTTGCGGAGACGGGCATCAGTCCGGACGCGCGCGTGCGCGACCTCCGGGATGCGGAAGTGGCGCGGCTGCGCCAGGTGATCGAGCGGGACTACAAGGTCGAGGGAGCCCTGCGCACCGAAGTCGCGATGAACATCAAGCGGCTGATGGACATCGGGACATACCGGGGCTCGCGCCATCGCAAGGGACTGCCGGTGCGCGGCCAGCGCACGCACACCAACGCGCGCACCAAGAAGGGGCCGCGGCGCGCGATCGCGGGCAAGAAGAAGCCCCTCTTGAAAAAGTAAATGGCACAAGCCAAGCCGGCGGGCGCGAAGCGCGCCAAGAAAGTGGTGGAGGCGGAGGGGATCGCCCACATCACGGCGACGTTCAACAACACGCTCATCACCATCACGGACATGCAGGGGAACGCCATCACGTGGGGTTCCTCCGGCAAGGCCGGGTTCCAGGGCTCGAAGAAGTCGACGCCGTTCGCGGCCACGGTGGCCGCGGAGCAGGCGGCGCGCGAGGCGCTGAACCTGGGGGTGCGGCGCGTGCACGTGCGCGTGCAGGGGCCCGGCTCGGGCCGCGAGTCGGCGATCCAGGCGCTCGCGACTGCGGGCCTGCAGATCCGCTCGATCCGCGATGTGACGCCGATCCCGCACAACGGCTGCCGGCCTCCCAAGAAACGGCGGGTCTGACCGATGGCGCGCTACACGGGCCCCGCCTGCAAGCTGTGCCGCCGCGAGGGGACGAAGCTCTTCCTCAAGGGGACGCGCTGCCTCACCGAGAAGTGCGCCGTCGAGCGCCGCGCGTACGCCCCGGGGCAGCACGGCCAGTCGTCCGGACGGCGGCGCAAGGCCTCCGAGTACGCGCGGCAGCTGCGCGAGAAACAGAAGGTCAAGCGGATCTACGGGCTGTCCGAGCGCCAGTTCCGCAACATCTTCGACCGCGTGCTGAAGGAGCCCGGCGTCACGGGCGAGGCGTTGCTGATCGCGCTCGAGAGCCGGTTGGACAACCTCGTCTATCGCATGGGCTTCGCGCTGTCGCGCCGGCAGGCGCGCCAGCTCGTGGGACACCGGCACATTCAGGTGAACGGGCGCACGGTGGACGTGCCCTCGTACCGGGTGCGCCCGGGAGACGAGGTGAAGGTGGCCGACGCGAGCCGTGAGCTGGTGCAGGTGCGGCACGCGCTCGAGCAGTTCGGCCGCGGGCAGCCCGTGTCCTGGATTCACGTGGACACCGACAAAGCGCTGGGGAAGATGACGGAGCGGCCCACCCGCGACGCCATTCCGATCGCGGCGCAAGAACAGCTAATCGTCGAGCTCTATTCCAAGTGATGACGACTCTTGATTTGAGCGGGCTCGTCCGGCCGCACCTGGTCGAGATGACCAAGCGCGAGGACAACCCGAACGCCGCCGAGTTCCGCCTCCAGCCGCTCGAGCGGGGCTACGGCTACACCCTCGGCAACTCGCTGCGTCGGATGCTGCTCTCGTCGCTCCGGGGCGCGGCGGTCTGGGCGTTCCGCCTGGACGGCGTCGTGCACGAGCACCAGACCATTCCGGGCGTCGTCGAGGACGTGCACCAGATCATCCAGCGGTTGAAGCAGCTGACGCTCGTGCTCGCGCCCGACGTGGACGAGGCGGTGCTCCACATCAAGCGCGACAAGGCAGGGCCCGTCTACGCCCGCGACATCGAGGCGCACGGCGCGGTGACCGTCGTGAACGCGGACCAGCTGCTCTTCACGCTCCAGGACGACCGCGACGTCGCGGGCGAGCTGTACGTGAACAAGGGCCGCGGCTACGTCGAGGCGGAGCAGCATCCGGTCGATCGCACGATGCCCGTGGACGTGGTCCGCATCGACTCGATCTACAATCCGGTGCGGCGCGCCAACTTCACCGTCGCGGAGACCCGCGTCGGGCAGCGCACCGACTACGACCGGCTCACCCTCACGGTCGAGACCAACGGCACGATCTCGCCGGAGGACGCCGTCGCCTACGCCGCGGCGCTGGCGCAGGAGCACTTCCGCTTCTTCGTCGACTTCGGCAAGGTCCCGATGGTCGCGGCGCAGCCCGCGGGCAACGGGGGTGCCGCCGCCGGCCGCCTGCGGGAGGTGCTGGCCCGCTCGATCGACGACGTCGGCCTGTCGGTGCGCTCGGTGAACTCGCTCAAGAACTCGAACATCCGTACCCTCGGGGACCTCGTGCAGTACCGCGAGGAGGATCTCCTCAAGGTGAAGAACGTCGGGGAAAAGGCGCTGGGCGAGATCGCGGACCTGTTGCGCCGCGAGGGCCTGAACTTCGGCATGAAGGTCGAGGACGTCGACGGCGAGCTGAAAGTGCTCGACCAGGGCACGGCGCCCCAGGCGCAGGTCACCGAAGGGGAGCTCGAGTAAATGCGGCACCGCGCCAAAGGGCGGCAGCTCTCGCGCACGGCGAGCCACAAGAAGGCGCTGCTCGCGAACCTGGCCACGAGCCTGTTCCGCCACGACCGGATCGTCACGACCGAGGCGAAGGCCAAAGAGCTGCGGCCGTTCGCCGAGCGGCTGATCACCCTGGCGCGGCGCGGGGATCTGCACGCCCGCCGGCTGGTCGAGCGGCGCCTCAAGGACAAGGCCGTCACCCACCGCCTCTTCAAGGATCTCGGGCCGCGGTTCGCGGCGCGTCCCGGCGGGTACACACGGATCGTCAAGCTGGGCCATCGCGCGGGCGACGGCGCCGAGGTGGCTCGGATCGAACTGCTGGGTGCGTGACGGAGCGGCGGGCGGCGGGGGCGGCGGGGGCGCGGCGACGCGAACAGCGAGGGGGACCGTTGGTCCCCCTTTTCGTTAGGCCGCCTTGGTGACGCGGTTCGATTTGAGGCAGCGGGTGCAGACCCGCAGGCGGCGCGTGACGCCGTTCACCACCGCGCGGACCCGCTGCAGGTTGGGATACCAGCGCCGGTTCGTCTTATTGTTCGCGTGGCTGACGTTGTGCCCCGTCAGGGGGCCTTTGCCACAGATGTCGCACACTCGAGCCATGAGGTCCGTCCGACCGAAACAATGAGCGCCGCGAAGCAGAACCCCGCCCGTGCGGACGGGGGACGGAAACCTAAGCCGGCCCACGGGCTGGGGCAAGATGCCGAAGCGCGCTGACCTGCACCGCATCCTGCTCCTCGGCTCGGGTCCGATCGTGATCGGGCAGGCCGCGGAGTTCGATTACTCCGGCACGCAAGCGGTGAAGGCCCTGAAGGAGGAGGGCTACGCGGTCGTGCTCGTGAACTCGAACCCCGCGACGATCATGACCGACCCCGAGCTCGCCGACCGCACGTACCTCGAGCCGGTGACGCCCGACTGGGTGCGCAAGGTGATCGAGCGCGAGCGGCCCGACGCGCTGCTGCCGACCATGGGCGGCCAGACGGCGCTCAACGTGGCCATGGCGCTGGCGCGCGACGGGACGCTCGAGCGGTTCGGCGTCGAGTTGATCGGGGCGAACGCGCGCGCGATCCAGATGGCGGAGGACCGCGCCGAGTTCGCCGCGGCGATGCGCCGCATCGGCCTGGCCACGCCGGTCGGGAAGACGGTCGCGAGCCTCGCCGAGGCGCTGGACGAGGTGGCGGAGACGGGCTACCCGGCGATCCTGCGGCCCTCGTTCACGCTCGGCGGCACGGGCGGGGGCGTGGCGTACAACCGCGCGGAGCTCGAGGAGCTGGTGGAGCGGGCGCTCGCGGTGTCGCCGGTCCACACGACGCTGATCGAGCGCTCGGTGCTCGGCTGGAAGGAGTTCGAGCTGGAGGTGATGCGCGACCGGCGCGACAACGTGGTGATCGTCTGCTCGATCGAGAACCTGGACCCGATGGGCGTACACACCGGGGACTCGATCACCGTCGCACCCGCCATGACCCTCACCGACCGCGAGTACCAGCGGATGCGCGACGCGGCGATCGCGATCATCCGCGAGATCGGCGTCGAGGCCGGCGGCTGCAACATCCAGTTCGCGGTCAACCCGGCCGACGGCGAGATGCTCGTCATCGAGATGAACCCGCGCGTGTCGCGTTCCTCCGCGCTCGCGTCCAAGGCGACCGGGTTCCCGATCGCCCGCATCGGCGCCAAGCTCGCGGTGGGCTACACCCTCGACGAGCTGCCGAACGACATCACGAAGACCACCCCCGCCTCGTTCGAGCCGGTGCTCGACTACGTCGTGGTGAAGGCGCCGCGCTTCGCGTTCGAGAAGTTCCCCACGGCAGACTACCGCCTGACGACGCAGATGAAATCGGTCGGCGAGGCGATGGCGATCGGCCGCACGTTCAAGGAGGCGTTCCAGAAGGGCCTGCGGGCGCTCGAGGCGGGGCGGCCGGGATGGGCCGTGGGGCAGACGCTCGCCGACGACCGGCTCACGAGCGATTCTCCCGAGGACCTGCGCGTGGCGCTCCGCACGCCCACCCCCGAGCGGATCTTCCAGATCAAGCGCGCGCTCCTGGCGGGGCTCTCGGTGGAGGCCGTCGCGCAGGCGACGGGCATCGACCCTTGGTTCCTCTATCAGATGGAAGAGCTGATCGCGGCCGAGCAGTGGTTCGCGGGGCTCGCGCGGATCGGGGCGGCCGAGCTGCGCCGCGTGAAGCGCCTGGGCTTCTCCGACGCGCAGCTCGCGGCTCTGCGCGGCACGACCGAGGCCGCGATCCGCGAGGAGCGCTGGCGGCTCGGCGTCCACCCCGCCTACAAGACCGTCGACACCTGCGCCGGCGAGTTCCCGTCGGCGACGCCCTACCTCTACAGCTCGTACGACGACGAGAACGAATCGGAGCCGCTCGGCGACCGGGGGGTGGTGATCCTCGGCAGCGGGCCCAACCGCATCGGCCAGGGCGTGGAGTTCGACTACTGCTGCGTGCGCGCGGGGCTCGCGTTCCGGGAGCTCGGGCTCCGGACGATCATGATCAACTCCAACCCGGAGACGGTTTCCACCGACTTCGACATCTCCGACAAGTTGTACTTCGAGCCGCTCACCCTGGAGGACGTGCTCGAGATCGTGCGCTGGGAGCGCCCCAAGGGCGTCGTCGTCCAGTTCGGGGGGCAGACGCCGCTCCGGCTGACCAAGCCGCTCGAGGCCGCGGGGATCCCCATCCTCGGCACCGCGCCCGACTCGATCGACGTCGCGGAGGACCGGGAGCGGTTCGAGGCGCTCGCGCGCCGGCTCGGCGTCCCGCAGCCGGCCAACGGTACAGCCCGCTCGGTGGGCGAAGCGGTGGCCGTGGCGCAGCGCATCGGGTACCCGGTGCTGGTCCGGCCCTCCTATGTGCTGGGGGGGCGCGCGATGGAGATCGTGTACGACGAGGGCTCGCTGCGCGACTACTTCGAGAAGGCCGCCCGCGTCGCCCCGGAGCATCCCGTCCTGATCGATCGCTTCCTCGAGGACGCGTTCGAGGGCGACGTGGACGCGATCGCCGACGGCGGGCGCTGCGTGATCGGCGGGGTGATGCAGCACATCGAAGACGCCGGTGTGCACTCGGGCGACTCGGCGTGCGTGCTGCCGCCCTACCTGATCGGCGACCGCCAGGTCGAGGAGATGCGCCGCTACACCAAGGCGTTCGCCGCGGCCCTCGGCGTCGTGGGGCTGATCAACGTCCAGTACGCCATCAAGGACGGCGTGGTCTACGTGCTCGAGGTGAACCCCCGGGGCTCCCGCACCATCCCCTTCGTGAGCAAGGCGACCGGGGTCTCCCTGGCCAAGCTCGCCGCCGCCGTGATGACCGGGCGCACCCTGGACGAACTGGCCGTTCCCGATGACCTTCCGCTCCCCGGGGTGGCGGTGAAGGAGGCGGTCTTCCCCTTCACGAAGCTGCCCGGGGTCGATACCATCCTGGGCCCGGAGATGCGCTCCACCGGGGAGGTGATGGGGCTGGCGGACAGCTTCGGCATGGCCTTCGCGAAGGCTCAGATCGCCGCCGACGGCAGCCTGCCGCTCGAGGGGGCGATCTTCGTGACGGTGAACGACTCGGACAAGCCGACCGTCGTGCCGATCGTCCGGCGGTTCCACGAACTGGGGTTCCGGATCGTCGCGACCGAGGGCACGCAGAAGTACCTCCGGGCGCGCGGCGTGCCGGCCGAGCGGGTGGCCAAGGTGCACGAGGGGCGGCCCAACGCGATCGACCTGATCGTGTCGGGCGAGGTCCAGCTGCTGATCAATACGCCGCTGGGGAAGTTCACCCAGGCGGACGACTACGCGATCCGGCGCGCGGCGCTGATGCACCGCGTGCCGTACACGACGACGATGTCGGCGGCGAGCGCCGCCTGTGACGCGGTTATCGCTCTGCGCAGCCGAACGGGCAGCGTGAGGAGTCTCCAAGAATGGCACGAAAGAACGACCGTCGAAAAGCAGTCACCGGAGGGCGCAAGGGCGCTGGCGCCAAGCCGCGCGCCGGCCGTCCGGACGTAGCGAAGCGGGCCCCCCCGTCCGCCGCCAAGGCGAAGGTGAAGCCGGCGGCCAAGCCGGCCGGGAAGGCCGCGCGCACGCCGGTGTCGCCGGTCGCGCCGCCCCCGCCCAAGGTGAAGTTCCGCGGCAAGGTGCTCGAAAACGAGCCCCTGGCGCGGTACACGACCTACCGGATCGGTGGCCCCGCCCGCTATCTCGTGCTGCCGGCCGACAACGAAGACGTCGTCAAGGCGCTCCAGCTGGCGGCGGACCGCGGGCTGCCGTGGTTCGTGCTCGGACTGGGATCGAACCTCCTCGTCAAGGACGGCGGGTTCCCCGGCGTCGTGATCAGGCTGGGGAAGGGGATCGACCGGTTCGAGATGAAGGGCGCGACGGCGATCGTGGGGGCGGGCCTCCCGACGCCGCTCCTGGCGCGCCGCACGGCCGAGGCCGGGTTCGCCGGCGTGGAGCGGTTCATCGGGATCCCGGGGACCGTGGGCGGCGGCGTGTACATGAACGCCGGTGCGCACGGCGCCGAGTTCGCGGAAGTCCTCACCGAAGTCACCGTGATGGACGCCAAGGGCAAGGTCCGCCAGATCCTGCGCAAGCAGATCTCGTTCAAGTACCGGTCCTCGAACCTCGGCCAGGTCGTCGTGCTCGAGGCGAAGCTGGCGCTGATCGAGGAGCCCCCGGCGAAGCTCAAGGACCTGCAGGCGCGCCTGCTGCGCTGGCGCAAGGCCGGCACGCCCTTCGACCAGCCGTGCTGCGGCTCGGTCTTCAAGAACCCGGGCGGCCCCCGCACCGCGGGGGCGCTCATCGACGAGTGCGGCCTCAAGGGCTTCACGGTGGGCGGCGCCCAGGTGTCCCCGCTGCACGCGAACTACATCGTCAACACAGGGACCGCGACGGCGAGCGACGTGCTCAAGCTCATCGAGCACGTCCGGAAGACCGTCGCCAAGAAGACCGGCGTCGAGCTGGAGCTCGAGGTCAAGGTGATCGGGGTGTAGATGCCGGACTACTTCGTCCACGAATCGAGCTATGTCGACGACGGCGCGCGCATCGGCAAGGGCACGAAGATCTGGCACTTCTGCCACGTGATGCCCGGCGCCGTGATCGGCGAGCGCTGCAACCTCGGGCAAAACGTGGTGGTGATGCCGGGCACCCGCATCGGCAACAACGTCAAGATCCAGAACAACGTCTCGATCTACGAAGGCGTCACGCTCGAGGACGACGTGTTCTGCGGTCCCTCGTGCGTGTTCACCAACGTCCTGAACCCGCGCAGCCACGTGTCGCGCAAGCACGAGTACCGGCCGACCCTGGTGAAGCGGGGCGGCTCGATCGGCGCGAACGCGACGATCGTATGCGGTGTGACGCTCGGCGAGTACGCGTTCATCGGCGCGGGCGCGGTCGTCACGTCCGACGTGCCGGCCTACGGGCTGATGGTCGGCGTGCCCGCGCGCCGCGTCGGGTGGATGTGCCAGTGCGGCGAGCGGCTCCTGCCGGCCGCGGGCGCGGCGGCGTGCGGCGCATGCGGCGCGACGTACGCCGAGGCGAACGGCAACCTCCGCCCGGTCGCGCCACCCAGGAGGGTCTCGACACCGTGAACGTGCCGCTGCTCGACCTCGTCGCCCAGTACCGGACCATCAAGGACGAGGTCCTCCCCGCCGTGCAGGCGGTCATCGAGTCGCAGCAGTTCGTCATGGGCCCCGCGGTGCCGCGGCTTGAGGCGGCGGTGGCGCAGCTCTCCCACGCGGTGCACGGCATCGCCTGCGCCAGCGGGACGGACGCGCTGCTGCTGCCGTTGAAGGCGCTGCACCTCGAGCCGGGGGACGAGGTCATCACCACCCCGTTCACGTTCTTCGCGACCGCCGGCGCCATCCACAACGCGGGCGGGACGCCGGTGTTCGTGGACATCGACGCGGCCACCTTCAACATCGACCCCGCCGCGGTGGAGCGGGCGATCACGCCGCGCACGCGCGCCGTCCTGCCGGTCCACCTCTACGGCCAGATGGCTGAGATGGAGGCGCTGCTGCGCATCGCGCCGCCCCGCGGCCTGAAGCTCATCGAAGACGCGGCCCAGGCGATCGGCGCGCGGCGCCAGATCGACGGGGAGTGGCGCGTGGCGGGAGAGCTGGGCTGGGCGACCGGCTTTTCCTTCTTCCCCAGCAAAAACCTGGGTGCCTGGGGCGACGGCGGCATGATGGTGACGTCCGACGCGGCGCTCGCCGAACGGCTGCGCAGGCTCCGGTTGCACGGCGGGGCGAAGCAATACCACCACGACGAAGTGGGCACGAATTCCCGGCTCGACAGCCTGCAGGCCGCCGTCCTGCTCGCCAAGCTGCCGCACCTCGCGTCCTGGTCCGCCCGCCGGCGCGAGCACGCCGCGTACTACGCGCGGGCGCTCGCCGGCATCCCGCAGGTGCGGCCGCCGGCGGTGGACCCCGCTAACGAGCACATCTTCCACCAGTACACGTTGCGCGTCGAGCGGCGCGACGAGCTGCAGGCGCACCTCAAGAGCAAGGGGATCGGCAGCGCGATCTACTATCCGGTGCCGCTCCACCTGCAGCAGTGCTTCGGCCACCTGGGCTACCGGGCGGGCCGGCTCCCTGAGTCGGAGCGGGCCTCCCGCGAGGTGCTGTCGCTCCCCGTCTATCCCGAGCTCAGCCGCGACCAGCTCGATTACGTGGTCGACGCGATCCGCGGATTTTACCGGTGAGCCGCGTGCGGCTCGGGGTGATCGGCGCCGGGGCGTGGGGCCGGAACCACGTCCGCACCGCGGCGGGCCTGGCGGAGGGCGAGCTGGCGGCGGTGTGCGACACCGACCCCAAGGTTCGCGAGCGGGTGGCGCGCCAGTACCCCGGGGTGCACGACACCGCGGACGTCGCCGACCTGCTCGGCCGCGTGGACGCGGTGATCATCGCGTCCCCGGCGGCGACGCATGCCCGGCTCGCGCTCGCGTGCATCGAGGCGGGGAAAGCGTGCCTCGTGGAGAAGCCCTTCGCCCTGAGCACGCGCGACGCGGAGGCGGTCGCCCGCGCCGCGGCCGATTGCAAGGTGCCGGTCCTGGCGGGCCACCTGCTCCTCTTCCACCCGGCCGTGGAGCGGCTGCGGGCGCTGGTGCAGAACGGGGAGCTGGGGCAGGTCTACTACCTGTACGGGCTGCGCGTGAACCTGGGCCAGGTGCGCGCCGACGAGAACGCGCTCTGGAGCTTCGGACCGCACGACGTCTCCGTCGCCCTGTTCCTGCTGGGCGAGGCGCCGATCCGCATCGCCGCCCAGGGCAAGAGCTACCTCCAGCCAAAGGTCGAGGACGTCGTCTTCCTCACGATGGAGTTCGCGAGCGGCGTGCTCGCGCACGTGCAGCTCTCGTGGCTCGATCCGCACAAGGAACGCAAGCTCACCGTGGTCGGCGCGAAGAAGATGGCCGTCTTCGACGACATGGAGGCGCGCGAGAAGCTCCGGATCTACGACAAGGGCGTGGACCGGCCGCCCGAGTACGGGTCGTACGGAGAAAGCCTGGCGGTGCGCGAGGGCGACATTTTCATCCCCAAGATCCCGAACGTCGAGCCGCTCGCCGCCGAGTTGTCCCACTTCGTGCGCGTGGCGCGCGGCGCCGAGCCGCCGCGCGCCGGCGCGGCGGACGGGGTCCGCGTCGTGCGGGTGCTCGACGCCGCCACCCGCTCCCTCGCGGCCGGCGGCGCGCCGGTGGCGCTGTGAGCCCCCCCTCTGCCCCCTCTCCCAAGACGCCCGCCGACCTGCTCGTCGGCAAGGCGGCGGACCGCTCGGCGCTGATCGGCATCGTCGGGCTGGGATACGTCGGGCTGCCGCTCGCGCTGGAGTTCGCGCGGGCCGGGTTCCGCGTGCTGGGCTTCGACGTGAACGCCAAGGTTGTGGACGAGCTGGCCCGGGGGCACTCGCACGTGCAGGACGTCCCGAGCGCGCAGCTCGCGGGGTTCATCCAGGCGGACAAGTTCGCCGCCACGACCGACCTGACGCGCCTCAACGAGCCCGACGTCGTCTCGATCTGCGTTCCGACGCCGCTTTCCAAGACCAAGGACCCCGACGTCAGTTACGTCCTCGCCGCCACGAACTCCGTGAAGCAGGCGCTGCGCCGCGGGCAGCTCGTCGTGCTCGAGTCCACCACCTATCCCGGCACGACCCGCGAGCTGATGCTCCCGGCGTTGCAGAGCACCGGCCTGAAGGTCGGTGAGGACTTCTTTCTGGCGTTCTCGCCCGAGCGGGTGGACCCCGGCAACCCGCAGTGGAATACGCGCAACACGCCCAAAGTGGTGGGGGGGATCACCGAGGCGTGCCGCCGGGTAACTGTGGCGGTCTACCAGCCGGCGATCGAGCGGCTCGTCTCGGTGTCGTCCACCGAGGCGGCCGAGCTGGTGAAGATCCTCGAGAACACCTTTCGCAGCGTGAACATCGGGCTCGTCAACGAGATGGCGATCGTGTGCGACAAGCTCGGCGTCGACGTGTGGGAGGTGATCGAGGCGGCGGCGACCAAGCCGTTCGGGTTCATGAAATTCACGCCGGGCCCCGGGGTCGGGGGGCATTGCATTCCGCTCGACCCGCACTACCTGGCATGGAAGATGCGCACGCTCAACTACCGCACGCGCTTCATCGAGCTGGCGGGCGAGATCAACGCCGAGATGCCCGAGTACTGGGTGGCGCAGGTGGTGGGCCGCCTCAACGAGCAGGGGAAGGCGGCGCGCGGCAGCACGGTGCTCGTGCTGGGCGTCGCGTACAAGAAGGACATCGACGACGTGCGCGAGAGTCCTGCGCTCGACGTGATCCGGTTGCTCGAGCAGCGCGGCACGGTCGTTCGCTACCACGATCCGCACGTCCCGCGGCTCACGGATGACGACGTCGAGCTCCAGTCCGTACCGCTCACGGCGGAAACGCTCGAGGGCGCGGACTGCGTCGTCATCGTGACGGACCATTCGGCCGTCGACTACGAGCTCGTGGCGCGACGGGCCAAGGTGGTCGTGGATACTCGGAACGCGCTCGCGCGGGCGCGGGGAAGGGGGAACGCTCGGTGAAAGTGGCGGTCGTCGGAACCGGATACGTGGGGCTCGTGGTCGGCGCCTGTCTCGCCGAAACGGGCAACGACGTGGTCTGCGCGGATCTCGATGCCGCGAAGATCGACGCGCTGAAAAAGAGCCGCCTGCCCATCTACGAGCCGGGGCTCGAGCCGCTCGTGGTGCGCAACCAGCGGGAGGGCCGGCTGCAGTTCACGACGGACGTGGGCGGCGCGATCGAGCGCTCGGACGTCGTGTGCATCGCCGTCGGGACGCCGCCCGATGAGGATGGCTCGGCCGACGTACAGCACGTGCTCGACGCGGCGCGCACGATTGGGCGCCATATGAACGGTCCCAAGCTCGTGGTCACGAAGAGCACCGTGCCCGTGGGGACGGCCGAGCGCGTACGCGCCGAGATCGCCCGCCAGACCAAGACGCCGTTCCACGTCTGCTCCAACCCGGAATTCCTCAAGGAGGGCGCGGCGATCGAGGACTTCATGAAGCCCGACCGTGTGATCGTAGGCGTCGATTCCGAGGAGGCAGCGAAGACGCTCGAAGAGCTCTACGCGCCGTTCGTGCGCACCGGGAATCCCCTGATCTTCATGGACATCCCGTCCGCCGAGATGACCAAGTACGCCGCGAACGCGATGCTGGCGACGCGCATCTCGTTCATGAACCAGATCGCGCGCCTGTGCGAGGTGGTGGGCGCCGACATCTCGCTGGTCCGCAAGGGCCTGGGCACGGACCACCGCATCGGGCCCGCGTTCCTGTTTCCCGGGCCGGGCTACGGCGGCTCGTGCTTCCCGAAGGACGTCAAGGCGCTCATCCGCACCGGCGAGGACCGAAACGTGCCGCTCGACATCCTGAAGGCGGTCGAGGAGGCGAACGAGCGGCAGAAGCGCGTGCTGTTCGAGAAGCTCGCGCGCCATTTCGAGGGCAAGCTCGCGGGCGTGACGGTCGCCGTGTGGGGCCTCGCCTTCAAGGCCGAGACGGACGACGTCCGGGAAAGCCCGGCCCTGGTGGTGGTGGACGAGCTGCTCGCCGCCGGCGCGGCCGTGCGCGTGCACGACCCCGCGGCGCTCGCCACCGCGCGCCGCCACCTGGGCGACCGGGTGTGCTATGCGGCGCACGCGTACGAGGCGCTCGAGGGCGCGGCCGCGCTCGCGATCGTCACAGAGTGGCTCGAGTATCGCAACCCCGACTTCGAGCGGATCAAGCGGCTGCTCACGCGGCCGCTGATCGTCGACGGGCGCAATCTCTACGACCCCGAGCGCCTCGCGCGGCTCGGCTTCACCTACGACAGCATCGGCCGCCGCTTGACATGCGCGTCCTCGTAACGGGGGCCGCGGGATTCCTGGGCTCGCACCTGTGCGACCGGCTGCTCGCGCAGGGGCACCGCGTCGTGGGGATGGACAACTGCCTCACCGGTAACCCCGCGAACATCGCCCACCTCAAGCGCAACCCGAGCTTTCAGTTCGTCCAGCACGACGTCACGAATTTCATCGAGGTCCAGGGGCCGCTCGACGGCGTGCTCCACTTCGCCAGCCCCGCGAGCCCCGTCGACTACCTCGAGTTTCCCATCCAGACGCTCAAAGTCGGCTCGCTCGGCACCCACAAGGCGCTGGGCCTGGCGAAGGCCAAAGGCGCGCGCTTCCTGCTCGCCTCGACGTCCGAGGTGTACGGGGATCCCCTCGTGCACCCGCAGCCCGAGAGCTACTGGGGCAACGTCAACCCCGTGGGCCCGCGCGGCGTGTACGACGAGGCCAAGCGGTTCGCGGAGGCGATGACGACGGCGTATCATCGCTCCCACACGCTGGACACCCGCATCGTGCGGATCTTCAACACCTACGGGCCGCGCATGCGGCCGAACGACGGCCGGGTGGTGTCGAACTTCATCGTGCAGGCGCTGAAAGGCGAGCCGCTCACGGTGTACGGCGACGGCTCGCAGACCCGCTCGTTCTGTTTCGTGGACGACCTGATCGACGGCATCGTGCGGTTGTTCGAGCGCGGGGGGCCGGAGCCCACCAACATCGGCAACCCGAACGAGTTCACCGTGCGCCAGCTGGCCGCCACCGTGCTGCAGCTCACGGGCAGCCGCAGCGCCGTGGTGGAGCGCCCGCTGCCCACGGACGATCCCAAGGTGCGCCAGCCCGACATCACCCGCGCCCGTGAGGTCTTGGGCTGGGAACCGCAGGTCCCCCTCGAAGCGGGCCTGCGCCGCACGATCGAGTACTTCCGCGGGATCCTGCGTTGAGCCCGCGCGTCCTCGTGACGGGCGCAGCCGGCTTCATCGGCTCGCACGTCTGCGAGGCCCTCGTCGCCCGCGGCGACGAGGTGATCGGGGTGGACAACTTCGATCCCTTCTACCCGCGCGCCGTGAAGGAGCATAACCTCGACGGCTTGCGCCGGGCCAAGGGCTTCCGCTTCGTCGAGGCGGACATCGTCCGCGACGCGCTCCCGCTCGATGGCGTGTCGGTCGTGCTCCACCTCGCGGCGCGCCCCGGCGTCCGGCCCTCGCTCGAGGACCCCGCCTCCTACGGCGAGACCAACGTGACCGGGACGGTGCGCGTGTTCGAGGCGGCGCGGCGCGCCGGCCTCCGGCGGATCGTGTTCGGCTCTTCATCCTCCGTGTACGGCGACGCCACGCCCGCGCCGTTCGCCGAGGACACGGCGGCCGTCTGGCCGATCTCCCCTTACGCCGCAAGCAAGCGCGCGGGCGAGCTGATGGCGCACGCGTTCGCGCACCTCTACGGCATGCAGATCGCCTGCCTTCGGTTTTTCACGGTGTACGGGCCGCGCCAGCGACCCGACCTCGCGATCCATCGCTTCACGCACCTGATCGCCGCAGGGCAGCCGGTCCGGATGTACGGGGACGGGTCGAGCGAGCGCGACTATACCTATATTACGGATTGCGTGGACGGCGTCCTCGCCGCCGTTGAATGGACGGTGCGGCCGCGGGCCGCCGGGCTGGCCCAGCCGATCAACATCGGCGGTGGGGCGCGCGTGCGGCTCGACCGATTGATCGAGCTGATCGGGCGGACGTTGGGACGCGAGGTCCGGATCGAGCGCCACGCCGACCAGCCGGGAGACGTGCGGCTCACCGCGGCGGACCTGCGTCGCGCCGAGCGCGAGCTCGGGTACCGCCCCACGGTCGGCATCGAGGAGGGGATCCGGCAGTTCGTCCGCTGGTACGAGGCGACCCATGGACGTCAGTCCTGAGCATCTCGTCGAGCAGGCCCGCGAACGGTTTCAACTGCAGGACTACTACGGGGCGATCCACCTCCTCGAGGAAGTGATCGCGACCGGGCGTGCGTTCGCCGACGCGCACCACCTGCTCGGCCTCTCCTACTCGCTGGTGGGGCAGGGGGAGCAGGCCCTGGCGCAGCTCGATCGCGCTCTGGCGTTGAACCCGCACTACGTGGAGGCGCTCGTCCACCGGGCGATCGTCCTCAACGAGCTGGGGCGGGAAGCGGAGGCGGACTCGGCGTTCCGGCGGGCGGCGCAGGTAGGCGGCGAGCCCCGGCAGGGGTTCTCGGCTCACGTGGCCGCGAAGCTCGCCAACCAGCACGCGGCGTTGGGCGAGGCCTACCTCGAGGCGGGCGGCATGGCGCAGGCGATCGAGCAGTACGAGGCGGCGCTCGGGCTCGGACCCGCGTTTCACGACCTGCGGTACAAGCTGGGGCGCATGCTGCTGCAGGCGGGCCGCGCGCTCGACGCGCGGGAGCACTTCGAGATCATCGTGCGGGCGCGGCCCAGCTACCTGGACGCGGCCGCCATGCTCGGCCTCGCCTGCTACCTGGCGGGGGACGGGCTCGCGGCGAAGGCGGTGTGGGAGGAGTGCCGGGAGCGGCGGCCGGAGGATCCCCGCGTGGAGGCGTATCTCGCGATGCTGGAGCGGAACGACACCGCCGCCCCCCCCCAGGCGCCCGCGGCGACCTCGAGCGACACCGGCCGCGGCGCGCGAAAGAGGCCGTCGTGAAGCGCTGGGCTTTCGCGTGCCTCGCGCTGGCGGTCGCCTGCCAGCCGAGCGCCGCCGACCACGAGGAGCTGGGCGACCGCGCCTACGCCGCGGGCGCCTACCGCGACGCGCTCGCCGAGTACCTGCTGGGCCTGAAGGCCCACCCGGGGAACACCGACCTGTCCGCCAAGTCGGCCGCCGCCGCGCTGCACGTGGGCGAGTACGAGCTCGCGGTGGACGGGTACGTCGCGCTCGGGGAGAACGACCGCTCCCGCGCCGGCGAGGCCGCCGACGGGCTGGAGCGCGTGGTGCGCGCGGCGCTCGCGGCCAACGACCGCGGGGACGCCAGCCGGGGGCTCGCGGGATTGCGCGCGGTCGCGCCCGCGCGGCCGCTCGGCCGCTACGCGCGGCTCGCGGCGCTCGACGCCGCCGACCGCGGCGACACGGCCGGGGCGCTCGCGCTCCTGCCGAGCGCCGCCGCCGCCGCGAGCGACGCCAGGAGCGCGGACTCGCTGCTCTACGTGTACGGGATGGCGGCGGTGCGGGCGCGGGCGTGCAGCACCGCCGTGCCGGTGTTCGAAGGCGTGATCCGGCGGCAGCGGGAGCCCGCCGTCGCGGACGGAGCGCGCGAAGGCCTGGGCCTGTGCGCGCTCGTCGAGGGCCAGCGGCTGCTGGCGGGCGGCAAGCCGGCGGACGCGGAGGACTGGTTCCGGCGCGCCACCGCGCCGGGCGCGCCCGCGGACGTGGTGCGCGGGGCGTTTCTCGGGCTCGGCGACGTGAAGCTCGCCCAGGGCGACCTCGCCGGGGCGCTCGAGAGCTACCAGCAGGCGCTGGCGGGCGGCGCGCCCGGGGACACGATCACCCACCGGGCTCAGGAGAAGATCAACGCGCTGGGCAAGGCGGATGCCCCGCCCGCCGGCCCGCCGAACAATCCGTGAGGACGATGCGTCGGTTCTGGTTCATCGCCTGGGCGGCCACCGCGGTGGCGTGCCCTCACCCGCGCCGCGTGGCGCCCGCGCCCGATCCCGCCGCCGAGCTCGCGCGAGCCCGGGCACAATTCCGGGCCGGCGACTGCGGGCGCGCGCTGCGGTCGTTCCGCCGGCTCACCTTCGAGCTGAGCCCGACCCAGCCGGAGATGGCCGAGGCGCAGTACTACCTCGCCGAGTGTGAATTCCAGAGCGGCGACCGCGTGCAGGCGGCGCACGACTTCCGCGAGGTCGCCGATCGCTACCCCGGGAGCCCGTACGCGCCGCTCGCGCTGCTGCGCGCCGGCGATGCCAACCTGCGGCTGTGGCGGCGGCCGGAGCTCGACGCGTCGTACGGCGAGTCGGCGCTGGCGATCTATCAGGAGCTGGCGGGGCGCTACCCCGGCACCGACGCGGCGGTCCGCGCCCAGGCGCACGTGCTGGAGCTGCGGGAGTGGTTCGCCGACAAGGACTACCGGAACGGCATGTTCTACTTCCGGCGGCGCGCGTACGATTCGGCGATCATCTACTTCAAGGACGTCATCGCGACCTTTCCGGGCACCGCGCGCGTCCCCGATGCCCTGCTGCGCCTGGCGGACAGCTACCGCGCCATCGGCTACGCGGAGGAGCTGAAGGAGACGTGCGCGAACCTGCGGCGCTTCTACCCGCAGGCGGACGGGCTCGGCAAGACCTGCCCCGCCGACTCGAGCGCCGCCGCGCCGTCTTGAGCGCGCGTGGACGCCCTGTTCGGCGGCTCGTTCGACCCGGTGCATCTCGGGCATCTGGTCGTGGCGGAGGCGGCGGGCGAGCTGCTCGGCGCGCGGGTGCGGTTCGTGCCCGCCCGCGAGCAGCCGTTCAAGCGGGCCGCGCACGGGGGAGTGGGGGGGGCCACGCCCGAGCAGCGTGCGGAGATGCTCGACCTCGCGGTGGCGGACAATCCTCGGTTCTCCGTCGAGCGGATCGAGCTCGCGCTGCCGCCGCCGTCCTACACCGTGCGCACGCTGCGGGCGCTCGCCGAGCGGGAGCCGGGGAACCGCTTCACGTTACTCCTCGGAGCGGACGCCGCGCGGGACCTGCCCGCGTGGCACGAGGTCGACGCGCTCCCCGACCTCGCCGACGTCGTGGTGTTCGCGCGCCCCGGCGCGTCGCTGCCGTCGCACCGCCTGGTCGGCCGGGTGATCGAGGTGCCGGCGGTCGACATCGCGGCGACCGGGATCCGCGAGCGCGTGCGGCAGGAGCGCTCCATTCGCTATCTGGTGCCCGACGCGGTGCGCGAGTACATCGCGGCCCACGGGCTGTATCGGTAGAGGGCTGATGGTCAAGACCTGGTTCACGAAGATCTTCGGGACCCGCTTCAAGCGCGAGCTGAAGCGGCTGCGTCCCATCGTGGACGCGATCCAGCGCCACGAGGAGCGCCTCAAGGACGTGCCCGACGAGGGAGTCCAGGCGCAGACCGGGAAGCTTCGCGCGCTGATCGCGGAGCGGACGGGGCCCCTGGCCGCCGAGGTGGAGCGCCTGAAGCGCGAGAAGCACGACTGCCCGGACGCCGAGCAGCGCGCCGTGCTCAGCGACAAACTCGCCGGGGCCGAAGCGGCCTACGTGAAAGCGCTCCAGGCGACGCTCAACGAGCTGCTCCCCGAAGCGTTCGCGACGGTGCGGGAGGCGTGCCGCCGGCTGCTGGGGAGCGAGGTCGTCGTCACCGGCCACGCCCTCAAGTGGGATATGGTGCCGTACGACGTCCAGCTGATCGGCGGGATCGTGCTGCACCAGGGGAGGATCGCCGAGATGGCGACGGGCGAGGGGAAGACGCTCGTGGCCACGCTGCCGCTGTACCTGAACGCCCTGGCGGGCCGCGGGGCGCACCTCGTGACCGTGAACAACTACCTGGCCCGCCGCGACTCGCAGTGGATGGGCCACCTGTTCCGGTGGCTCGGGCTGACGGTCGGCTGCATCGACGACACCGAGCCCTCGACGCCGGAGCGCCGCGCGGCGTACCTCTGCGACATCACGTACGGCACGAACAACGAGTTCGGCTTCGACTACCTGCGCGACAACATGGTGTTCTCGCTGGAGCAGCGCGTCCAGCGGGGCCACGCCTACGCCATCATCGACGAGGTGGACTCGATCCTCATCGACGAGGCGCGCACGCCGCTGATCATCTCTGGTCCCGTCGGGACCGAGTCGGACGAGAAGTACGCGCAATTCAACGCGCAGGTCATCCAGCTGGTGCGCAAGCAGACGGCGGTGGTGAACGACCTGCTCGCGAAGGCCGAGCCGTTGATCGCGGACGAGAAGACCGTGTACGAGGGGGCGACGCTGCTCTACCAGGCGCAGCTCGGGATGCCCAAGAACAAGAAGCTCCTGAAGCTGCTCCAGGAGCCGGGCGTCAAGTCGCTGGTGCAGCGCGTGGAGCTCGACGTCCTGGCCGATCGCAAGCTCCCGGCGCGCGAGCAGAAGATGCGGCACCTGGAAGAGGAGCTGTACTTCGTCCTCGACGAGCGGGGCCACTCGGTGCACCTCACCGACAAGGGCGTCGAGACGATGTCCCCGCAGGACCCGAACCTGTTCGTCGTCCCGGACATCTCGCACGCCGTGCACGAGATCGACCACGACGAGAGCTTGTCGGCCAAGGAGAAGGTGGAGCGCCGCCGCGCGGTCGAGGCCGAGTACGCGCTCAAGAGCGAGACGCTCCACATCATTCACAAGTTGCTCCAGGCCCACGCCCTCTACGAGAAGGACGTGGACTACGTCGTGCAGGACGGCAAGGTCTTGATCGTCGACGAGTTCACGGGGCGCCTGATGCACGGCCGCCGCTGGTCGGAGGGGCTCCATCAGGCCGTGGAAGCGAAGGAGGGCGTCGCGGTCCAGGAGGAGACGCAGACGCTCGCCACCATCACGATCCAGAACTACTTCCGGATGTACGACAAGCTCGCCGGCATGACCGGCACGGCGGAGACGGAAGAGACCGAGTTCTACCAGATCTACAAGCTCGACGTGATGGTGATTCCCACGAACCGTGCCGTGCGGCGCGTGGACAAGCACGACCTCATCTACAAGACGCGGCGGGAGAAGTACAACGCCATCCTGGACGAGCTCGAGCGGCAGCACCAGCGCGGGCTGCCGGTGCTCGTGGGCACCGTGAACGTGGACGTCTCGGAGACGCTGTCGCGCATGCTCAAGCGCCGCGGCTTGAGGCACGAGGTGCTGAACGCCAAGTACCACGAGCGCGAGGCCGAGATCGTCGCGCAGGCGGGCCAGCCCGGCGCGATCACGATCGCGACCAACATGGCGGGCCGGGGCACCGACATCAAACTCGGTCCCGGCGTCAAGAAGTGTCAGGTGTGCGGCATCCGTGCCCGGGGCGAAGCCGCGTTCGGCCAGGTGGTGGAGCGGCCCGACCTGTCCCCCGAGGAGATCGAGCGGCTCGGCTGCGACGAGGACCCGCCGTGCGGGCTCGTGATCATCGGCACCGAGCGCCACGAGGCGCGCCGCATCGACCGCCAGCTGCGCGGCCGCTCCGGCCGCCAGGGCGACCCGGGCCAGAGCGTATTCTACCTGTCCCTCGAGGACGACCTGATGCGGCTGTTCGGCTCGGACCGCATCGCCCGCTGGATGGACCGCAGCGGCGCCGAGGAAGGCGAAGTCATCACCCATCCCTGGGTGACGAGCGCGATCGGCCAGGCGCAGAAGCGTGTCGAGCTGCAGAACTTCCAGGCCCGCAAGAAGCTGCTCGAGTACGACGACGTGATGAACCAGCAGCGCGAAGTGATCTACTCGCTGCGGCTGTTCGCCCTCGAGGGCGGCGAGGAGCTCAGGGCCGAGGCGCAGCGGATGGTGGAGCAGGCGGTGGAGACGCTCGCCGACGAGCTGATCGGCGAT
>WNGF01004653.1_pt1 | contig 22443 bp, 21 predicted proteins | sample 5400641 | NCBI WGS metagenome assembly WNGF01 (sample SAMN13153371, study PRJNA577476) | soil metagenome | isolation source: 80 cm soil or saprolite under grassland replicate 2 | place: USA:California | collected 2016-06-15 | reverse complement strand
GCCCGCTGTCGCTGGTCGCGCTGATCTGCGGCTGGGTGACGACCGAGGTTGGCCGCCAGCCGTGGATCGCCTACGGCGTCATGCGCACCACCGACGCGGTCACAGGGGCGGGCGGGGTCCCCGTCGGCTACGTCACGCTGGCGCTCGTCTACCTGGCACTCATCGGCGCGGTCGTGTGGATCCTGCGCCGCCTGGCCCGCGCGCCGCTGGAGCTCTGAGCCGCCCATGCAACTCGCCTACGCTCCGCTGCTCCTGATCCTGGTCGGCCTGGTCGCCTACACGGTCCTCGCCGGCGCCGACTTCGGCACCGGGATGTGGGAGCTGACCGCCCGCCGCGGCCCGCGGGCGCTGGCGCTGCGCGACCATGCCCACGACGCGATGGCGCCCGTCTGGGAGGCCAACCACGTCTGGCTGATCTTCCTGCTGACCGTCTGCTGGAGCGCCTACCCGACGGCATTCGGCTCGATCTTCTCGACCCTGTCGGTCCCATTCTTCGTCGCCGTGGTGGGCATCATCCTGCGCGGCTCCGCGTATGCCCTGCGGGCGGGCGCCGGGACCCAACGAGAGCGGGGGCTGATCGACGACCTGTTCGCGTTGTCGTCGATCCTGACGCCGTTCGCCCTCGGCGCGGCGGTCGGCGGCATCGCCTCCGGCCGCGTGCCGGTGGGCAACGCCGCCGGCAACCTGGTCAGCAGCTGGCTGAACCCGACGTCGATCATCATCGGCGCGATCGCGGTGGCGGCCGCAGCGCACCTGGCGGCCGTCTACCTGGCGGCGGATGCGACCCGCGTCGGAGCGGCCGAGCTGGTGCGCGGGTTCCGGGTCAGAGCCCTGTCGTCCGGCGTCGCCACCGGTGTGCTCGCCCTGGCAGGGCTGGCAGTGGTGCATAGCGACGCTGAGCACCTGTTCGACGGCCTGACGCATGGCGCCGGCCTGGCCGCCGTGCTCGTCTCCGGCGCGGCGGGCGTCGTCACCTTGCTGCTGGTCTGGGCCGGCCGCTTCGAGCCTGCCCGCTATGCCGGAGCGCTGTCGGTCGCAGCGGTCGTGGCAGGCTGGGCCTTCGCACAGCGACCCGACTTCCTCCCGGGCCTGACGGTCGGCGAGGCGGCCGCGGGCCGCGCCACGCTGATCACCGTCCTGGTCGTGGTCGGGATCGGCGCCGTGGTGCTGATCCCCTCGCTCGCCCTGCTGTTCGGCCTGTTCCTGCACGGCAGGTTCGACCTGTCGGCGGCCCAGAAAACCGCGGTCGAGCGGCACCAGAGCAGCCCGCCAACCCCGACACTTGGGGTGATCCTGCTCGGCCTGCTCGTCGTGGGCGCTGTGCTGGCCGTCTACGCGACCTCCTGGGGACTCGCGCTCGGCATCGCCCTGCTGCTGGTCTTCGTCCTGGGCGGGTTCGTGGTGCTCGCCAGCGCCACCGCCACCGGCGAAAGCGACGACTTGCACCCTGCCTTGACCGGTCACCAAGGTCCAGGCGATGACGATGCGCAATCCGCGGCCGTCGCGAACCTGGGCGGCGATGCTACGACCGCCGCTGACGCTGCGGCGGGCTCGCGCGGGATCCGGGGCGGCTACGCCATGGTCGCGCTCGCCGCCGCCCTCTGGATCCTGCGCCGGCTCACCCGCGCCGCCCGAGCCCGGAGACGCCATGCGCCTCGCTGACGCCCCGCGCGGCGCTCCCGGCGAGGCGGTGGCTGGCCGCCCTCGTCGGCCCGCCGGGTTGAGCGGCCCGCGCTGGCCCACACGACGCGTTGGCTGTTTGCGAGGACGCGGGGTGAGAAAGGTGAACGGTATGGGCGGGCGTACTTGGATTCAGGGTTGGCCGGTGTTCCGCCAGCTCACCGGCACCGATCCACTGGGTCGCGGAGCGGCGGCGATGTCCGCCCATTCGGCGGCGCTCAGCTCGCGGACGGAGACGGCCGACAGGATGGCCCGCTCGGTCTGCCCGTACTGCGCGGTCGGCTGTGGGCAGCGCGTCTACGTCAAGGACGAGCAGGTCATCCAGATCGAGGGCGATCCGGACAGCCCGGTCTCCCGTGGGCGGCTGTGCCCCAAGGGGTCGGCGAGCAAGAGCCTGGTCACCAGCCCGCTCCGCCAGACCACGGTCAGGTACCGGCGGCCGTACGGCACGCAGTGGGAGGACCTGGACCTGGCGACCGCTATGGACATGATCGCCGAACGGGTCATCAGGGCCCGCGCCGACACCTGGCAGGACGTCGACGACCAGGGCCGCCCCCTGCACCGGACCCTGGGCATCGCCAGCCTCGGCGGCGCGACCCTGGACAACGAGGAGAACTACCTCATCAAGAAGCTGTTCACGGCGTTGGGGGCCCTGCAGATCGAGAACCAGGCGCGGATATGACACTCGGCCACCGTCCCCGGTCTGGGGACCTCGTTCGGTCGCGGCGGTGCCACCGGATTCCAGCAGGACCTGGCTAACGCTGACTGCATCATCATCCAGGGCTCCAACATGGCCGAGGCCCACCCGGTCGGCTTCCAGTGGGTCATGGAGGCCAAGGCCCGCGGCGCGAAGGTGATCCACGTCGACCCGCGCTTCACCCGCACCAGCGCGCTCGCCGACACCTACGTGCCCATCCGCGCGGGCTCCGACATCGCCTTCCTGGGCGGGATCGTCAACTACATCTTGTCCAACGAGCTGGACTTCCGCGAGTACCTGCTCGCCTACACCAACGCGGCCACGATCGTGACCGGGGACTTCCGCGACACCGAGGACCTGGACGGCCTGTTCTCCGGCTTCGACCCAAACAAGCGCGGCTATGACATCGCGAGCTGGATGTACCAGGGCCACGAGTCGGACAGCGCCCGCCACGACACCGCGATGCAGCGTGCGACGGCCGGTGGTCTGCAGCACGAGTCGCACGGCCCCGGGGTGGCCGCCACCACGGAGCGGGACGAGACGCTGCGGCACCCACACTGCGTCTACCAGATCCTCAAGCGTCACTTCTCCCGCTACACCCCGGAGCTGGTCTCAAGGGTCTGTGGGGTGCCGCGGGAGCGGTTCGAGGAGGTCTGCCGGGCGTGGACGGACAACTCCGGCCGCGAACGCACCACCGCGTTGGTCTATGCGGTGGGCTGGACCCAGCACAGCGTCGGGGTCCAGTACATCCGCACCGGCGCGATCATCCAGCTCCTGCTCGGCAACGTCGGCCGGCCCGGTGGCGGCGTCATGGCGATGCGGGGGCACGCCAACATCCAGGGCGCGACCGACATCCCCACGCTGTTCAACCTGCTGCCGGGCTACCTGCCGATGCCCTTCCACGCCCAGCACGAGACCTTCCGGAAGTGGATCGACAGCATCCGCCATCCAGGGCAGAAGGGGTTCTGGAGCGATGCGGAAGCGTACGCCGTGAGCCTGCTCAAGGCGTACTGGGGCGACGCAGCCACCGCGCAGAACGACTACTGCTACGGCTACCTGCCGCGGATGACCGGCGACCACGGCACGTACCGGCAGGTGCTGGACATGATCGACGGCAAGATAAAGGGCTACTTCCTGGTCGGGGAGAACCCGGCGGTCGGCTCGGCGCATGGCAGGGCGCAGCGGCTGGGCATGGCCAACCTCGACTGGCTGGTGGTGCGTGACCTGTTCCTTATTGAGAGCGCGACCTTCTGGAAGGACTCGCCCGAGGTGGCCACCGGCGAGATCGTGCCCACCCAGTGCCGCACCGAGGTGTTCTTCCTGCCGGCGGCCTCGCATGTGGAGAAAGATGGCTCCTTCACCCAGACCCAGCGGATGCTGCAGTGGCGGGAGAAGGCCCTGGAGCCGCCCGGCGAGTGCCGCTCCGACCTGTGGTTCTTCTACCATCTGGGCCAGATCATCCGGGAGAGGCTGGCCGCCTCTACCCTGCCACGGGACCGCGCGGTGCTCGAGTTGGCCTGGGACTACCCGGTGACCGGCGGCAACGACGAGCCGAGCGCCGCGGCCGTGCTGCGGGAGATCGGCGGTTTCGAGGTGGCGACCGGCCGGTCGCTGTCGAGCTACACCGAGCTGGAGGACGACGGCTCCACGGCGTGCGGCTGTTGGATCTACAGCGGCGTGTTCGCCGATGGGGTGAACCAGGCGGCCCGTCGCAAACCCGGCAGCCAGCAGAGCTGGGTGGCCGGCGAGTGGGGCTGGGCGTGGCCGGCCAACCGACGCATGCTCTACAACCGCGCGTCCGCCGACCCCCAGGGACGGCCGTGGAGCCAGCGCAAGGCCTACGTCTGGTGGGACGCCGAGGCCGGCGAGTGGACCGGCCACGACGTGCCCGACTTCGAGAAGACCAAGCCTCCGGACTATCGCCCGCCGCCGGGCTCCAGCGGGACGGCCGCGCTGGCCGGCGACGACCCGTTCATCATGCAGGGCGACGGCAAGGGCTGGCTGTACGTGCCGGCCGGGCTGGTCGACGGGCCGCTGCCCACCCACTACGAACCGCCCGAGTCGCCGGTCTCGAACCCGCTGTACGGCCAGCAGGCCAGCCCGACGCGGGTGGTGTACCAGCGGCCGGACAACCCGATGAACCCCAGCCCGCCGCAGGCCCATTCCGAGGTCTTCCCGTACGTGTTCGGACTGGGCGCACGTGGTGACCGCCCGAGCGGTGATCGAGGCGCGGGTGCTGGTGACCACCCGGCTCACCCCGCTGCGGGTCGAGGACCGGCTCGTCCACCAGATCTGGATGCCGTACCACTGGGGCGGTGCGGGGCTGTCGAGGGGAGACTCGGCCAACGACCTGTTCGGGATCACGCTCGACCCGAACGTGCTCATCCAGGAAAGCAAGGTGGGCACCTGCGACGTCCAGCCCGGACGGCGGCCCACCGGACCGGCGCTGCTCGACTACGTCGCCTCCTACCGGCGCCGCGCCGGCATCACCGGCGACCACCACGTCCCGATCGTCACCACCCCAGCGGCACGGCAACGACCCAGCCGCGAGCCGGGTGGCCGGGACAGGGAGGACTGAGGGATGGTGGGTTCCGACAGCCTGTCCGGTCCACTGGACCCGGCCGCCGACGCCGGCTACCCCGACGCGCCACCGCGGATGGGCTTCTTCACCGACACCAGCGTCTGCATCGGCTGCAAGGCCTGCGAGGTCGCGTGCAAGGAGTGGAACGGGGTCCCCGACGACGGCCTGAACCTGCTCGGCATGTCGTTCGACAACACCGGCGCCCTGACCGCGAACTCGTGGCGGCACGTGGCCTTCATCGAGCAGGCGGCGCCCAGCGCCGTCCAGGCGCCCGGCGAGGACGGCGTGCGCTGGCTGATGAGCTCCGACGTGTGCAAGCACTGCACGCACGCCGCCTGCCTGGACGTCTGCCCGACCGGCGCGCTGTTCCGCACCGAGTTCGGCACGGTGGTGGTGCAGGCCGACGTCTGCAACGGCTGCGGCAACTGCATCCCGGCCTGCCCCTACGGGGTTATCGACCAGCGCGAGGGCGACGGCCGGGCGTGGAAGTGCACGCTGTGCTACGACCGCATCGGCGACGGTCTGATGCCCGCGTGCGCCACCGCCTGCCCCACCGAGTCCATCCAGTACGGGCCGCTGGAGGAGTTGCGCGAGCGGGCCGAGCGGCGGGTCGAGCACCTGCACGAGGCGGGGACACAGGAGGCCCGGCTGTACGGCCACGACCCCCACGACGGCGTCGGCGGCGACGGCGCGTTCTTCCTGCTGCTGGACGAGCCGGAGGTCTACGGACTGCCTCCGGACCCGGTGGTCACCACACGCGACCTCCCGGCGATGTGGCGCCGGGCAGGCCTGGCCGCCGCCAGCATGGCCGCCGCCGCCGTGGTCGCCTTCGTCGGGGGTCGGCCGTGAGCGGCCCTGGCCGCGGTGGCGGCCGCGACCGGGGCGAGCAGCTGGCGGTGCCCGAGGCGCAGGTCCAGTCCTACTACGGCCGGCCGATCGTCCGGGCACCGGTCTGGGGGCACGGCATCCCCGCCTACTTCTTCACCGGTGGCCTGGCCGCGGGCTGCGCCCTGCTTGCCGCCGGCGCCGACCTGACCGGGCGGCCCACGATGCGGCGGGCCGCTCGGCTGGCCTGCCTGGGAGCGCTCGGCGCAAGCGCCGGCCTGCTCGTCAGCGATCTGGGCCGGCCCGACCGCTTCTACAACATGCTCCGGCTCGCCAAGCCCACCTCGCCGATGTCGATGGGCAGCTGGATCCTCACCGCCATCGGACCGCCCGCGGGGATCGCCGCGGCCGCCGAGTTCGCCGACCGCCTGCCGTCCCGAGGCGTGCTCGGGCTGGCCCGCCGGGTGCTGCCGCCGGCCGGGCGGGCGGCCGGCCTTGCCGCCGCCGGCCTCGCCCCGGCGCTGGCCACCTACACCGCCGTGCTGATCGCCGACACCGCCGCCCCGTCCTGGCATGAGGCCTACCCGGAGCTGCCGTTCGTCTTCGCCGGCAGCGCGCTGGCCAGCGCGTCAGGGGTTGGCTTGCTGGCGGCGCCGCCCAGCGAGAGCACGCCGGCTCGCCGGCTCGCACTGGTCGGCGCCGGCATCGAACTGGCCGCCTCGCGGTCGATCGAGACGCGGCTCGGCCTGCTCAGCGAGCCCTACCGCCAGGGCCGCGCCGGCCGGCTGCTCAGCACCGGCCGCAACCTCACGCTGATGGGTGCGCTCGGGGCGCTGCTGGGCGGCCGCAGCCGCGTCGTCTCCGCCCTGTCCGGCGGCGCGCTGCTGGCGGCCGCGGCAGCCACCCGGTTCGGCATCTACGCGGGCGGCGTGGCCTCGATGAAGGATCCGCGATACACGGTGCTCCCGCAGCGGGAGCGACTCGACCAGGGACGGCCGGCACGCGCCGACGACACCTGACCCGACCTGCCGTGCCTTGCGTGGAGGCTACGCCGCCGTTGCCCGGCCACGTTCTGCTCCGGGTGGCCGATTGTGCTGGTGCCCTGGGATGGGCAGGGTCGGCAGAGTGTCCCGTCATGGTGCGGAGACCGGCCGGGGTACCTGGGCATCGAGGGGCCCGCCGCTGGCACCACGAGGGGGCGGCTCGCGTGGGATCCGGGTCGGCTACGCCATGGTCGCGCTTGCCGCGGCCGCCGCCTGGATCTTGCGCCGGCTCACCCGGGCGCCCGAGTCCGGAGACGCCATGCGCCTCGCCAACGCCGCGCTGGAGGCGTTCGCGCGGAGAACGTGGCTGCCGCCTCCGTCAGCTCGTCGCTTCACGCGAAACCAGCGGTTGCAACGACCCCCTGCGTAGCCACAGCGCAACAGGCTCAGAAGCGAGACCGCAGGAAAGAAGAGGTGAGCATGACAACCGAATTGGTGCTTCTTGGAACGGCTGGCGGGCCGTTGCCCGTGGCCGGTCGCGCGGGGATCTCGTCGGCGCTCGTGGTCGACGGACGCGTGTTCGTGGTCGACTGTGGTCGCGGGTCGCCGTCCCGCTTCGCCGACGCGGGACTCGACTTCTCCCGCTTGGAGGCGGTGTTCCTCACCCACCTTCATGCCGACCATACCGGTGATCTGGCCGGCATGCTCCTGTACCCGTGGGGCGTCCGCGTGGGCGGTGACGGCCCGCTGGCTCCGATCCGCGTCTACGGGCCGTCGCGGCCCGAAGCGGTGCCAACAGGTGATGCCACCTTCCATCGTGTAACGACGATCCGCCCGGAACTTCCGGCCCCCGGCTCGGCGGACCTGGTCGAGAGCATCCTCGCGGGCTACTCCTACCATCTGAACGTCATGCCACTGGATGCCCGCATGCCGGACGCGGGCGCGCTCGTCCGGGGAATCGACATCCCCGTCCCGGCAAGCACGGCGGGCAGCACCCAGGTTCCGGTCGTCGTCTTCGATGATGAAGTGGTTCGGGTCAGGGTCGTCGCAGTGACGCACGGCCGGGCGGTCCCGGCGCTCGCCTACCGGTTCGACACCGCGGACGGCTCCGTGGTGTTCTCTGGCGACACCACCGTGAACGACGATCTGATCGCCCTCGCCCAGGGTGCTGACATCCTCGTCCACCAGGTTGCCGACCTCGACTGGCTCCGGCGGCACGGCACCACCGGTGCCGCCCTGGAGCGGATGGCCGCACTGCACACCGATGTCACCCAGGTCGGGGGCGTCGCCGAACGCGCACAAGTCCACGAGCTCATCCTCAGCCATTACCTTCCGGCTGCACCGGACGCGATCACGGATGCGGAATGGGCAGAACGCGCCGCGCAGGGCTTCAGCGGGAGAACCACCGCAGGCAGCGACGGCCTGCGTCGAGCGCTCCCTGGCGTGACTTCGTGATCACCTCAAGGTCGCGCAGTGCATCTGATCACAGCCCGCAACAGCCGTCTCATGCTCCTCGCGGTCCGCTGGCGGACTGCGGTACGGCCTGCCTACCGCGACGTCGCAGAACTGCTGGCCAAACGAGGTGTCACCGTTGCCAACAGGCATGAAGATCCCAACCGGCATGATCTGCTTCGTTCCTCGTGATAGGCGCCGCCTCAACCCACGGTTTCTTGGACCGAAGAACTACTTGGGGGCACCCGCTGGCGTGGCCGCTGGTGGTGCCCGACTTGGCCGCGGGTCGGAAGGGTGGCGTGGACTGGTCCGGCAGGCTCGTGGCTGCCGCCTTCGCTCCAGAAGGGAACTGGATCGTGGACGTGGAGATCAGGCTGCGGGTGGACGGGACCCAGCACCGGCTGGTGGTGGACACCCGCACCACGCTGCTGGACGCGCTGCGGGAGCGGCTGGGGATCACCAGCGCCAAAAAGGGCTGCGACCACGGCCAGTGCGGCGCCTGCACCATCCTGCTGGACGGCCGGCGCGCCAACAGCTGCCTGGCACTGGCCGTGGCCCACCAGGACACCGACATCGTCACCGCCGCCGGGCTGGCCGACGGCCAGGAGCTGCACCCCCTGCAGCGCGCGTTCATCGACCACGACGCGTTCCAGTGCGGCTATTGCACCCCGGGGCAGCTGTGCTCGGCGGTGGGGATGCTACAAGAGGCCCAGGCGGGCTGGCCAAGCGCCGTAAGCCGCGACCTGGACGCCGATGAGGTGGTGCTGGAGGAGGCGGAGATCGCCGAGCGGATGAGCGGCAACCTGTGCCGCTGCGCCGCCTACGCCAACATCGTCCCGGCGATTAGGGAGGTGGCGGGCCGATGAGGCCGTTTGCCTACCAGCGCCCGGGCGACGTGGCCGGGGCGGTCGCGATGCTGGCCCAGGCGCCAAACGGGACCTTCCTTGCCGGTGGGACCAACCTGGTGGACCTGATGCGGCTGGGGGTGGCGACCCCGGATGTGCTGGTCGACGTGCGGCGGCTGACCTCGGACCGGATCCAGGAGCTGCCCGACGGCGGCTTGCGGGTCGGCGCGGCGGTGCCCAACAGCGAGCTGGCCGCCGACCAGAGGGTCCGGCGGCGCTATCCGGTGCTGTCGCAGGCGCTGCTTGGGGGCGCCTCTGGGCAGCTGCGCAACCTGGCCACCACCGGTGGGAACCTGCTGCAGCGCACCCGCTGCGTCTACTTCCAGAACCTCACCACCCCCTGCAACAAACGCCAGCCGGGGTTGGGCTGCTCGGCGCTGGAGGGCTACCATCGCGAGCTGGCGGTGCTTGGCTGGTCGGAGGCGTGCGTGGCCACCCACCCCTCGGACATGGCGGTGGCGATGGCCGCGCTGGACGCGGTGGTCCACACCCTGGGGCCGGACGGGCAGCGGACGATCCCGCTGTCCGAGCTGCATCGGCTGCCGGGCGATGCGCCGGAGCGCGACACCGTCCTTGAGCACGGCGAGCTGATCACCGCGGTGGACCTGCCGCCGCTACCGCTGGCGGCCAACTCGCGCTACCGCAAGGTCCGCGACCGGGCCTCCTACGCGTTCGCGCTGGTCTCGGTGGCCGCCGCGCTCCAGGTCACCGACGGACAGGTCCGCGACGTGCGCCTGGCGCTGGGCGGGATGGCGCACAAGCCGTGGCGGGCCACCACGGCCGAGCAGGCCCTGCGCGGCGCGCCCGCCACCGCCGACAGCTTCCGCGCCGCCGCCGACGCCGAGCTGGCAGTCGCGCGGCCGCTGCCCGGCAATGCCTTCAAGGTCCCCCTGGCGCGCAACGTCATCGCCTCGACCCTGCTGGAGCTGACGGAGGCGGCACCATGAGCGCCCGCAGGCTGCCCACCCGCGCCATCGGCACGCCGATGGACCGCCTCGACGGTCTGGACAAGGTCAGGGGCGCCACCACCTACGCCTACGAATGGCAGGTGGACCGGCCGGCGTACCTGTACCCGCTGCAGGCCACCATCGCCGCCGGACGCATCATCAGCATCGACACGGCCGCCGCGGGCGCCGAGCCGGGGGTGCTGGTGGTCCTGACCCACCACAACGCCCCGAAGCTGGCGGACACCGGCGACGGCGAGCTGGCGATCCTGCAGTCGGAGGAGGTCGCCTTCCGCGGCCAGCTCATCGGCGGCGTCATCGCCGACACCTCCGAGATCGCCCGCCACGCCGCCGGCCTGGTCCGCATGGACTACCAGCAGCGCGCCCACGACGTCCAGCTGCGGGCCGACCGCGACGACCTGTACGCCCCCGAGCTGCTCAACGCCGGATTCGAGACCGACACCGCCCAGGGCGACGTCGACACCGGGCTGGCGTCGGCGGCCGTCACGCTGGATGCCACCTACACCACGCCGATGGAGCACAACAACCCGATGGAGCCGCACGCCACTATCGCCATCTGGACCGGCGACGGGCTCACCCTCTACGTCTCCACGCAAGGGGTGCATCCGCTGCGGGCAGCGGTGGCGGCGGCGTTCGGGCTCGACCCGCAGCAGGTGCGCCTGATCTCCCCGCACGTCGGCGGCGGGTTCGGGTCGAAAGGACGTCATCACGCGGACGTCATCCTGGCCGCGATGGCCGCCCAGCTTGTCCCGGGCCGGCCGGTGAAGCTGGCGCTCACCCGCCAGCAGATGTTCTCGCAGGTCGGCTACCGGACCCCGTCGATCCAGCGGATCCGGCTCGGCGCCGAGGGGGGCGGGCGGCTGGTCGCGATCAGCCACGACGTGGTCGAGCAGACCTCCAGGATCAAGGAGTTCGCCGAGCAGACCGCGATCTGCTCCCGGGTGATGTATGCGGCACCCAACCGGCGGACGACGCACCGGCTGGCGGCCCTGGACGTGCCGGTGCCCACCATCATGCGGGCGCCGGGGGAGGCCCCGAGCATGTTCGCGCTCGAGTCCGCCATCGACGAGCTGGCGATCGCCTGCGGTCTGGACCCGATCGAGCTTCGCATCCGCAACGAGCCCGACGTCGACCCGGAGTCCGGGCTGCCGTTCTCCAGCCGCAACCTGGTCGCCTGCCTCCAAGAGGGCGCCCGCCGGTTCGGGTGGGAGCGGCGCGACCCCACCCCGCGGGCCCGGCAGGAGGCGGGCTGGCTGGGGGGCACCGGGGTGGCCGCCGCCACCTACCCTGCGTACTGGCGGACCGGGTCGGCCGCGACCATCCGGGTCGGCCCCGACGGCCGCTACGGCGTGCTGATCGGCGCCGCCGACATCGGCACCGGCACCTGGACGGCGCTCACCCAGATCGCCGCCGACGCGCTGGAGGTCCCCATCGAGGACGTCGACCTGCGGATCGGGGATTCCGCGCTGCCGGCGGCAATCGTGGCCGGCGGTTCGGCGGGGACGGCCAGCTGGGGCTCGGCGATCGTCGAGGCGGCCCGCCAGCTGCGCGCGCGCCTGGCGGCCGAGCACGGCGGGGTGGTGCCGGCCGAGGGACTGGAGGTCACCGCCGCGATGCCCGCCAACCCCGACACCGAGCGGTACGCGATGCACAGCTTCGGGGCGCAGTTCGCCGAGGTCCGGGTGCACCAGGACAGCGGCGAGGTGCGGGTCCCCCGCCTGCTCGGCGTGTTCGCGGCCGGCCGGATCATCAACCCCAAGCTTGGCCGCTCGCAGCTGTTGGGGGGGATGACCTGGGGCTTGTCGATGGCGCTGCACGAGCACAGCGTGCTGGACCCCCGCTTCGGGCACGTCGCCAACCAGGACTTTGCCACCTACCACATCGCCGCCAACGCCGACGTCGGCTCTATCGAGGTGGCCTGGGTGGAGGAGGAGGACCCCTACGTCAACCCGATGGGGTCCAAGGGCATCGGCGAGCTGGGCATCGTCGGCACCGCCGCCGCGATCGCCAACGCCGTCTATCACGCCACCGGCATCCGCGTCCGCGACCTGCCGATCACCCTCGACAAGCTCCTGACCCAGGGGCTGAAAGCAGGATGAGCGCCCGCCGCCCGAAACGAGCGTGGTCTGCGCGGACGAGCTCGGCCCAGTCGGGTGCGCAGCACGGGCTAAGGCTCGTCGGCAAGGTGCTGACCGGGCCGACGCGATCGCCTATTGAGGCCGTCTGGTCGGGTCGGTACGTTAGTTGGTTGCGCCTTCGTGGTGGCTGTGCCGTTGCCGCCCTGATCGTTGTGTGCCTTCTCCTGTCTGGGTGCACGTCGGGCGGCGCCCGCCCGCCGGTGTCGCTGCCGGTGCCCAAGGCGGGTGAGGTCGCCTTCTACCTGTCGCTGCCCAGCTCAACGGCGGGGCTCGCCCAGGCGGCGGCCAGGGTGGCGACGCCGGGGTCATCGCGGTACCGGCACTTCAGCTCGCTGGACGAGGCCGCGCGCCGGTTCGGCGCTTCGGATGCGCAGATCAACACCGTCGCCAAGTCGGTCAGAACCCTGGGCCTGCAGTTCGCGGCGGACCCCACCCGGTTGTTCGGGCGCGTGACCGGCTCGACCCAGCAGTGGCAGGCAGCCCTTGGCGGCATGCCGCTGTCCAAGCAGGCGGCCACGGCGGCCAGCCCGTTCATCACCTATAGCCTCCCCCAGCAGACACCCGCCGGGCTGCAACCGGCGGGCACCACTCTGCTGCTGCCACAGGCCCTGGTGTATGACCCCACCGCCGAGGGGAGCCGTCCGCCCAGTGGGATGCGTCCCACGCCAACTCCGGCAGCCGCCGGCACCGCGACCCCGGCCAAGGCGGCCCGGCCGTTTCCGGCAAACACCGGCACCCCGCTGGTCGCCGGCTGCTCGGCTGCGCTGCTGGCGCAGCGCCGCGTCTACACCCAGCAGCAGGTGCAGACCGCCTACGGCATCGACACGCTGCGAGCCCACGCCGCCGGCACGCCGGTGATCACGGTCCTGGACCTGGGGGGTGGCTGGCTGGCCAACGACCTCAAGCTGGCGGGGCAGTGCTTCGGGTACTTCCCACCCAAGGTGACCCAGACCCAGGGTGACGGCGTGGCCGCCCCCATCGGCCATGCCGACGACGAGACCTCCCTGGATCTGCAGACCGTGGCGGCGGTGGCCCCCACCGCACAGGTGCGGCTGGTGCAGAGCACCCTCAACGGCGTCCTTGACGGGTTCAGCCGGGCGGTGGGCGACAGCGGCGGCGTCCCCGACGTCGTCTCGGTGTCCTTTGGCGGCTGCGCGCTGGCCGAGAACCGCGGGCTGCCCGCCTACACCGCGGTGATCAACGCGGTGCTGGCGATGACGGCGCTGGCCGGGGTGTCCTCGTTTGTGGCGGCGGGCGATGCTGGGTCGACCACCTGTGGGACCAGCGTGCCCGGGACCACGCTGTCGTATCCGGCGGTGTCGCCGTTTGTCACCGCGGTCGGCGGCACCCGGCTGACGCTTGGCGCGGGAAACACCCGTGTTTCCGAGACGGTGTGGAACGACTCGGTGTTCGGCGTCAGGGGGGCCGGTGGCGGGGCAGTGGCCCGTCTGCAGCCTCGGCCGGCCTACCAGGACGGCGCCAACGCACAGAATCACCGCGCGGTCCCCGATGTCAGCGCGCTGGCCGACATCGTGCCCGGCTGGCCCGACGTGATCAGCTCCGCGCTGCAGACTGTGGGCGGGACCAGCGGCTCGACGCCGTTTGTCGCCGCGGCCACCGCGCTGGTGGATGCCTCGGAGCGCAACGCCGGTCGTCCACGGGTCGGGCTGGCCAACGGCTGGTTCTACAAGGCGGCGGCGCAGCCGTCGGCCTTCTTCGACGTCACGCAAGGCAGCAACGATCTCGCCGGCGTCGGCTGCTGCCAGGCAGGCGTCGGCTACGACCCCGCCAGCGGGCTGGGCGTACCGAACTGGGCCACCCTGCCCGCCGCGCTCCCCAAGCCAGGCTGAACCCGCTCCCCAAGCCGGGCTGACGCGCCCGGAGCCAGGTCATGCCGTTCGCAGGGTGGGCAGCAGCTCGGTTGCCGCCCAGGTGATGAATCGCTCCTGGGTGTCTGCGCCGACCTGGACCAGCGCGAGGTGGGTGAACCCTGCCGCCTCGAACTGGCGAATCCCGGCGACGTGCCGGCCGACGTCGGGACCGCACGGCATCCGCGCGGCCACGTCCGCCTCGCGCACCGCCCTGGACGCCACCTCGAACGACGCCGGAACCGGGAGCTCGGCGTTGACCCTCCAGCCGCCGGTGAACCAGCGGAACTGCTCCATCGCCCGCTTGACCGCGATCTGCGGATCGGGGTCGTACGACAAAGCGATCTGGCCGATGCGCGGCTTCCCGGCGCCTCCCGCGTCGTCGAATATCTGGCCGAGCTCGGCACGGGGCTCGACCGCGATCATCGCGTCGGCGTGCCGCCCCGCCAGCCGACAGCTTGCCGGCCCCGACACCGCGATGCCGATCGGCGGGGCGGTGTCCGGCAGGTCCCAGACCTTCGCGGACTCGACGTCGAAATGCTTGCCCCGATAGGTCACCGTGCCGCCCGCCCACAGGGCCCGGATGATCTCCACCGCCTCCTCGAGCATCTGGTGGCGCACGCCGGCAAGCGGCCACCCTCCGCCAACAATGTGCTCGTTCAGGTTCTCGCCCGCGCCGAACCCAAGCGTGAACCGCCCCTCGGACAAAAGCTGCATCGTCGCCGCCTTCTGCGCGACGACGGCGGGATGATAACGACGGGTCGGGCAGGTCACATAGGTCATCAACGGAATGCGGTCGGTCGCCTGGGCAGCCGCGCCGAGCACGCTCCACGCGTACGGAGCGTGGCCCTGCACATCCAGCCACGGGAAATAATGGTCGCTGATGACCGCGAAGTCGAAGCCAGCTTCCTCGGCCAGGCAGGCGTCTCGCACCAACTGCTTCGGACCCGCCTGCTCGCACAGCATCGTGTAGCCAATCAGGGTCATGGCGTTCCCCCTCCATGCTCGAGCACGCGCGTCACCACCGTCAGGTCCTGGCCGCCGAGCCCCTGATCCACGGCCTGCTGCCATTCGTCGGCCAGGCCCGCAAGGGCGGCGAACCGGTCGTCGCCGGCCGCCTGCAGCGCCAGCCGCACGTCCTTGAGCGCCAGCGACAGCGCGAACTGGGCCGAGAACTCGCCCTTGGCGATCCGCTCCAGCTTGGCTGCCTGCCAAGCCGACACCAGCGGACTGCCACCCAGGGCCTCCAGCACCTTCCCGGCCTCCAGCCCCAACCGGCCCGCCAGGGCGACCGAGGTGGCCACCGCTTCCGCCGCGAACGCGACCAGCGTGTTGTTCACCAGCTTCAGTCGCGATCCCGCCCCCACCGGGCCGACCCAGATGGTCCGCTGCCCGAGCGCATCGAACAGCCCAGCCACCCGCGATCGGGCCTCCTCAGACCCTGACGCGAAGATCGTCAGCTGGCCCTGCTCGGCAGGGTCCCTACTGCCCGACACCGGCGCGTCCAAAAGCGTCACGTCAGGACGCTCGGCCGCCACCATGGCCGCCACCCGCTCGATGCCCGCCACGCCGATAGTGCTCATCTGCACCCAGACCGCGCCCGCAGCCAGCGCGGCGAGCATGCCCTGGTCGCGCGCGATCGAGATGACCGCGTCAGTGTCGGTCACCATCGTGACGACGATGGGGGCTCGCCGCGCGGCGTCGGCGGCGCTGGCGGCGACGTCCGCGCCGAGCTCGGCGAGGTCTCGGGTCGCCGCCAGGTCGCGGTTCCACACGATCGTCGGGATACCCGCACGCAGCGCACTGGACGCCATCCCATGGCCCATCGCGCCGATCCCCAGCACCGCAACCAACTCCTGCCTGCCTTCCATCAGTCCCCCTTGGCGGTGTCAGGTCAGAGTGTGGCGCACACCACTATCACAGCTCACCTCTCACCACCTCGGCCATCGCAAACGGACACCGCATCCTGCCGACGATCGCGCGACGCTCCAACCGGCGACCTGACGAAGGCAGCAGCCCGTTGGTCGCGCACCAAGGTGACCACGAGACGGCGGCCCACCCGATCGGCGACGTTTGGGGGTATTCGCCCTGTAGGCGACCCATGGCCACCAGCAACGAGGGAGACCGTGCCGGTTGCGGCCGTCGATCATGCAGAGAGGAGCGCGCAGGGCGGATCCGGCGGAGTGGCATGTTCAGTGGGTGTCACGCATGCCTCTGTGGTGACGATGCTCTCAACTCCGCTGCACGGCTTGTCCCAGCCGGCGCGAGCGTGGAGAGCGGGCAGCCTCATGGCTCGGGGTCCATGGTGGCGGCTGGGTGCTGGGCGACCTTGAATCCTCCGACAACGATTGCCGCGAACTGTCCGCGTGAGAGCGCTTACCGTCATCAACGTGGATTATCGGCTTGCTGCCGAGCACCGGTATCCCGACGGGCTGGACGACCGTTACCAGGTTCTGTGGTTGGTAGTCGACCAACCCAGGTGAGCCTGGGATCAAACCGGGAATGACGGTGGCTCACGGATTGGAGCGGTTGGTCTTCAATTCGCGCCAATCTACTCCGGTGCGGGCGGGCGCTTCCGCGACTGGCTCCGAGACGTCCGTCAGGGCATCAGCTCACCTACAAGAAGTTCGCGCATTCCCGCGGGTGCTGCGTCGGTAGGCGGTTGGTCTCATGCCGCCATGCCGCCAGAATGTCGCTGGAATACGCGAACTTCTCGTAGGTCAATCACGGGTTCTTCTTGGGTTTTCACACCAAGCTCTTACCTCTTCGTCGCATCGTGAGATCAACCATCAACCCACCGTTCATGGAGACTCTCGATGTTTTCCCGAAAGCTCACCAGATCCATCGCGCTCGGCACCGCGGCCATCGCGGTCGCGATCGGTGCCTACACGAGCGTCAACGCGAGTTCCAGCAACGGCGCGTCAGGCACCGAGAAACCGGCAACGTCAGCGCAACCGGACCAGAACCAGCGAGTCGTCGGTCAGGTCCCACAGAACTGGCATTCCGGGGCGGGAACGATCATCACCGGAGCGACGGCGAACAAGGCCAAGGCCGCCGCGCTCGCCAAATACCCGGGCGGCACCGTCAACCGTGTGCTGAAGCTGAGCGACGGCTCGTACGCGGTCCACATGATCAAGATCAGCTGGCCGCACCACGTCTTCGTCAGCAAGAACTTCAAGGTGACCGGCGCCATCGGATAGGCGCGTCGGTCTTGGTAGCGGGAGAGGGTCAGACCCCCGGACCCCCATACAATCAATGTCCAAGTCGTCGCAGCAGCGGCATCTCGGCGGTGCGCCATCGCCGGGTCCGCTGGCGGGCGTCAGGCCGTTTTGACGCCCTGGGCCATGCCGCGCAGGTCGGTGGCCAGGTCGGCGAGCTGCCCGAGCCCGGCGGTCCCGCTCAGCCGCTCGGCCCGGCTCGCCAGCTCCCCGAGCCGCTCGGCCAGGATTCGCCAGGCCGCCTGGCGGTGTGGCAGCACGTAGAACGAGGGCTGCACGATCTCGAACGCCGGCCCCGCCAGCATCCCGGGACGGTCCGCCCCGACCGGCAGGGTGGTCAGGACACTGCCCAGCGGGCGCATCACCCAGTTCATCAGGTGCTTGGTCGTGGTGGCCAGCGTGGTGACCTGCTCGCCGGTCTCCCCGCTGTGCACGAAGTAGCGGCTGAGGGCCTGCAGGGTGGTCTCGTAGGTCGCGTTGAACAGGTCGGCGACCTGCGCGGTCAGCGGATCGGTGATGAGCACCATGTCCGCCTCCACGTCGGGTGGGCGTCGCACGTAGGCCGGCACCACCGGCCGGGCCGGCTGGAAGCCGGGTTCGGCCGCCCTGGCCGCCAGGTAGTCCTCCAGCAGGGCGACGAACTTGCCGAAGTGGGCGTTGCGCCAGTCGCCGCGGGCACCCTCGCCCTGCTCCACGATCAGCTCGATCGCGGCCCGGGCCGAGGCCAGGTCGGTGACCGCGGTCAGCTCCGCCCACTCGAACACCTCGGTGGTCGCCTGCGCCTGGGCGGCCCGATGAACACCCCTCCCTCACCGTGGCGCTCCACCAGCCGCTCCAGGCCCTGCTCGATGCCGCGGTACAGGTGCCCGACGGTCTCGCACGCCTGGGAGAGCAACCAGACCAGCTCCTCACGGCTCTCAACCCGCAGTGGCGGCTCAACCACCATCAAGGCCTCCTCGCTTCCACCGGGTCCGGGGGCGATGCTACCGCCCAACCCGACGCCGACCCGCGCCACCAGAGTTCCCGCTAGCGGGTATCCGAATATGGCCGCCCGCTGGAGTGGAGATGGGCGCCTACGGTGAAGACACCCGGCCGGCGCCGCGAGATCCTGGGCGGCAAGGATCGACTTTCCCAGTCATTGGGGTGCGAGATGCCGCAGGTGCGGATTACCAGGCGGCGCCGGCCGGCGGACACCGCTTGGCGCAGGCGGGGGGAGCGGGTGCTCCCGCTGGATCCTCGAGAGGTTGAGATCATCCGCGCCAAGCGACTGGCGGCGCCAACGGGGCCAGCCATGATCGCCAGCTCTGAGTACCTGTGGACCGGACCCGGTGAGGGGATGTCGCCGTGAGCCACTCGTCGGTCTTGGTCACCACCTTCCTGGCCGCCTGCGTCGAGGTCATCGAGATCGTGATCATCGTGGTGGGTGTCGGGAGCGTGCGTGGGTGGCGCTCGACCTGGCTGGGTGCCGGCGGCGGCCTCGGCGTGCTCGCGGTGCTGGTCACCGCGTTCGGGACGGCGCTTCAGGCGGTGCCGATCGGCGCGTTGCGCCTGGTGATCGGGTCGCTGCTGCTGGTCTTTGGCTTGCAGTGGCTGCGCAAGGCGATCCGCCGCGTGAGCGCCAACGGCTTTCGGGGCATGGGCCAGCGGAGCGCGCCCTCCGAGGGCGTCCCGCCCGCGGGATGGTGGACTGGACCGCGTTCGTCCTGTCGTTCAAGGGCGTGCTGCTGGAGGGCCTGGAGGTGGCGTTCATCGTGGTCAGCTTCGGCCTCACCGCCCAGGCGCTTGGCAGCGCCGTGCTCGGCGCGGCCGCCGCGTTCGTGGTCATTGCCGGTGCGGGCCTGCTCGCCCGCGGGGTGGTGCAGCGCATCCCACGCAGCGCCCTGCAATTGCTGGTGGGAACGCTGCTGTCGAGCTTTGGGACTTTCTGGGCGGTGCAGGGACTGGGGGTGGCGTGGCCGGGCAGCGACGCCGCGATCCTGGTCCTGGTCGGCTGGTACGCGCTGGCGGCGGCCGGCTACGTCTGGCTGCTGCGCCGGCGCGCACGCAGGCTGCTTGCCCAGGAGGCGAGCAGATGACGGTGATCCCTGGCTGGCTCAGGGGGTTCGGACGGTTCTGGTACGGCTTTGTCATCGGCGACGACTGGACCGTCGCGGCGACGGTGGCGGTCGCGCTGGTGGTGACGTGGCTGCTGCACACGGCCTCCGTGGTCGCGTGGTGGTTCCCGCCACTTGCTGCCGTGGTCGTGGTCGGGGTCAGCCTTCGCAGCGCCAGGCGGTGAGCCAGCCAGTCGTCCCGGCCGGTGCGGCGACAACGATACGGGTGGGCAATGAACGCAATCGTGCAGTTGGTCCTCAACCTTCACGGGGTTGCTGCCCTGGCCTTCGTTTTGCCGTGCCCGTCATCGGCGACAGCGTGGGCTACGCGCGCCGGATCGTCACCCATCATGGCCACCTGGAGGACGCGCCAGACCTCTACCAGCGCTTCGACCTGCGCGCCGACGGCGTGATCAAGGCGGTGCTGCGGCCGAGCTGACTCGTCCCAGGCTGACGGTCAGGGCGAGCAGGGCCAAGCCGGCGGGCAGTGCCAGCGAGATCAGGCCTGCGGCCGCGTAGCAGGCCGCGCCCAGCGCGGCGCCGGCGACAAAGCCGACGATCGCCGGCCAGACGCGCGCGGCTCGGCGCCGCGCCGCTGCCGCGTCCGCCGGGTCGCGCCGCAGCAGCACCTCGGCGACGTCCAAGGTGAAGCGGGTGACGTTGGTCGTCATCACGGCGGTGGCGGGCGTCCCCCGCATCGAGAGCTGCACCAACGCGTTCTGGACGGCCATGGCGGCGACGCCGAGCATCCCCGCCAGGATCGCGGAGACCCCGTTGGGGTCGACGTGCGGACCGGCGGCGATGCCAAGGCCCATGAAGCCGGCGAGCAGTAGGAATTGCAGCAGGAGCAGCGGCCGCAGCGTGGCGACCCCGACCCCTTCCAGGCTGGCGGCCAGCAGCCTCGTCAGCCCCAGCACCAGCACGAAGAGCGGCACCGACAGCAGCAGCGCCAAGCCTACCCGTGTCCCGGTGACCAGGTAGGCGGCCAGCAGCACCAGGTTGCCGGTGATGTGGGCGACGAACAGGCCGCCGAGCCCGAGGAAGCTGATGACGTCGGCGCTGCCGGCGGTCATGCTCAGCACGACGGGCAGCCGCTCGTCCCCCATCACCGAGCGCGCCAGCTCTACGATCCGGGTGCGAACCGAACCCACACCACCTCCCTGCTTTCGCCGGCGATCGGAGGCGATCCCACCGGGACCCTGACGGCTTCCCGGGCGTCCTGCCCAGCATCGCGCTGGTGGGGTGCGAGGGCATCGTGGCCAGCGCCACTTTGCGCCTCCGAGGGCCGGTATATCCGGCCCTACCGGCCAACTGCAACGCTCTGGGGTCTGACCTGCGCCTTCAGGCGTACGGCGGTACGCCAGTCTGGGACATGCCTCCGCGCACCGTACCTGGCGCACCCGGTCAACGCCGCCTCAAGGACGCCAGACTCGGTTGCGCTGGACTCGTTGGCATGCGTGCGGCATGTGCCATGTTTGCGAGGAGCATGTGGTGGTACCTGCCCGGTCGTTGACGCGGAATTGACGAGGCGACGATGTCCAGCCAAGCACCAGCAGGCGTGGTGACAAAGACCAGTGCGCGGCCGGTAGCGGCCACCCTGGAACGCCTCCAGGCCGCCGTCGAAGCAAAGGGGCTGATGGTGTTCGCCCTGGTCGACCACAGCGGCGAGGCGGCCAAGGCGGGCCTGGCCATGCCCGACACCAAGCTGCTCATCTTCGGCAGCCCGGCCGGAGGCACCCCCATCATGCTGGCCGCGCCGCTGGCCGCCCTGGACCTGCCGCTGAAGGTGCTGGTCTGGGAGAACCGGGGCCGGCGGGTCCTTCGTCAGCTATGTCGACCCGGCGTACCTGGGGGCGCGCCACCAGCTTCCCGCCGACCTGACAGCCCGGATCGCCGGAATCAACACCATCACCGACGCCGCCGTCGCGCCTTGACGGAGCGCCGACAGACCTCACCGACCAGCGCCGTGTCGGGCACCCGGCTCCTGGCGAACCGCTCGGCCGCCTTGACGTCGGCTGGGAAGTTGTCCTTGCCGCCCAGCCAGTAGTCGTAGAGCCGTATGCACGATGCTGGTATCCAGCTTCTCAGGTGGCCGGTCGCGGCCGGTCATGATGGCCTCCGTTAGCTTGGCTGAGCGTCGAGGTTGTGGCGCGGGCCGTCGCGGCCAACGCCAGTCCGACCGCCACCGGCACGGCCGGCTTGCTGCGCCTTGCGGGGGCCGCGGACGGTGAACACGACCGTGTCGCCCATCACCGCGACAGCCCCTGTGGCGCCCCTATGGCGACGATTGTCTCGGCGCTGTGCCCTGCCGTGCCCCTGCCATGCCCCTGCCATGCCCCTGCCATGCCCCTCGATGTCTGCTGCGAAGCCGCCGAGGCGGAGCCTTCTGGCTGTGGAGGTGGCTACCGGGTGACGTCGTGCGGCTGGTGGACGAGGCGAATGCTCGACAAGGCTCTACACCGCGACCGGCGCGTGAACTCTGGCAGTGGCCCAGTCGGCCATCGACTCGAACCCCTACGCTGCCCGCCACAACAGGGGCGGATTCTGGCCGGGTGGCGGCCGAATTTCGCTCCACTTTCGCTCCGCCCGACGCTGGGCCGCGCGGGACGGCGCGGAACGGGCGGGGACGCCAAGGGACGGCTGAACCTGTCAATAGGCCGTTTGCGCACGTCACGGGGCTATAACCGGGACTTGGTGGGGATGGGAGGGGACCTGCGGGGAGCCGGCATTGGGGTCTGTAAAATCGCTGGCATCGCTTACACAGGTTCGAGCCCCATTCCTGTCAGCCGAGATTCGAACCTGCGCCGTCGGAGGTGCTTCACATCACAGCGCGCGATTGCGCTGGTACTTGGCTGGGAGCGGGATCTCGGTCGTTGTGAGCGGCACCGATGTTTCTTTCTAGAGTGTGGTTTGCTCCGTGCCTCCGCCTCGCTTGCTCCGGCGAGGCCCGCAACAGCTGCAGCGAGCAGGAGCACGAGCACTGGCCTTCTCATGCGTCCCTCTTTCTCCGCGGCAAGTCAGCACATGGCGTCGGTGCT
>WNGF01006757.1_pt1 | contig 22454 bp, 19 predicted proteins | sample 5400641 | NCBI WGS metagenome assembly WNGF01 (sample SAMN13153371, study PRJNA577476) | soil metagenome | isolation source: 80 cm soil or saprolite under grassland replicate 2 | place: USA:California | collected 2016-06-15 | reverse complement strand
TGCGTCCCCAGCTTTCCGAAGCCGCGCTCCATCAGGTCGGAGAACGTCATGCGCGCCAGCTCGTCACGCGAGAATCCAAGCGCGCGCACGAACGCGTCGTTCGCATGCTCGATCGCGCCGTTCACGCGCGTGATCAGGATCAGATCAGCGGTCTGCTCCGTCGCGGCCGCCAGGAGCCGCATGCGTGCATCGGCGCGCTGCAGCTCCCCTCCCTGCGTGGCGAGCCGCAGCGTCAACAGGGCGAGGCCCGCGACCGTCACGAACGCCGTCAGCATCGCGCGGAGCGAATCACCCGAACCTCCCAGCGGCTGGATGAAAATGGTGCCGTACCCGATCAGCGGAACCAGGAACACTGGCACGAGCGAAAACGCGGTGTGCAGCGGACGCACAGGCACCTCGGTGGCGCGCTCCACCGGTGAGGCCGGCGCGGCGAGCACCGCCCCGAGATAGCACAGGAACGGAACGATCCAGGCGAGATCGTAGATTGTGCCGCTCTGGTAAGAGCCGCGCACGATGGCCATGCTCGTGAAAATCCGCAGCAGGAACCCGGCGCCGGTGCCGATCGCGAGCCATCGATAGGTCTCGTACCACGCGGTTCGGCGTGCCATGATCATGACGCCCGCAAAGCAGGCGAAGAGCAGCGCGCGGTTCAGCTGCACGAGCTGCAGCAGCGTTACGTCGCTGTCGCCGGCGCCCGGCACGAGCGGCGGGATCAGCACGAAATACGCATAGATGAACACCGCGAGCAGCCCGTAACTGGCCAACAGGAAGCTGACTTTCCCGAGCGCGTACGGGCGCGCGCCTCGATGCGGGCGCGCGAAGAGCGCGATGAGAGGTCCGATGCCGCCGCACAGGCTGAAGAGCGTGTGCCACTGCACCCAGGACTGGTGTTTATGGACGTAGGTTTCGTACGCCCATCCGAAATGACCGATCACCCACAGCCCGAGGCCGATGGCAAACGTGTCCCAGAACAGACGCTGACAGCCCGCCCAGTGCCGGCGGCGCCACAGGATCGCCGCGCACGTGGCGACGGGTGGAAGCAGCAGGAAGACATTCCCGAAGATCGACTGCGTGAGCGTGTGATCGCGCAGGACCCAGCCCAGGCCCGCGTAGAGCACGACATAACTGAGGACTATCGGCAGAAATTGTGAGGAGACCGTGACGTTCCGGGGTCCGGGGTCCGGGGTCCGGGGTCCGGGGTCCGGGGTCCGGGGTCCGGGATCCGGGGTCCGGGATCCGATCGGATCCCGCATCCCGAAACCCGCATCCCGGCAGCGTCAAATCTGTTCCACGTCGATCTGCGCCCGCTGGAGCTTTCCGCTGAAATCGATGTAGATCGACTTCCATTCCGAAAACACGTCGAGCGCCGCGACACCCGCCTCGCGATGTCCGTTGCCCGTGTTCTTCGTTCCGCCGAACGGCAGGTGCACTTCTGCGCCGATCGTCGGTGCGTTCACGTAGAAGATCCCCGTGTAGAGATCCCGCATGGCCGTGAAGGCGCGGTTGATCTCCTGCGTGTAGATCGATGCGGAGAGGCCGTACTCGACATCGTTGCCGATGTGGATCGCTTCATCGAGCGACTTGCACGAGATCACGGAGACGACCGGCCCGAAGATCTCCTCGCGCGCGATGCGCATCCGGCGATCGACGTCCGTGAAGATCGTCGGCTCGAGGAAGAACCCTTTCGCGTGCGCGCCTGATTCGAGCCGGTTGCCGCCGCACGCGAGCGTCGCCCCTTCCTCGTTCCCGATGCGCACGTACTTCATCACGGTCTCGAGCTGCGACGCGCTGATTGACGGACCCATCTGCGTCTCATCACACAGGCCGTCGCCGACCACGAGCGATTTCGCCCGGCGCACGAACTCCGTCACGAACGCCTTGTAGACCTTCTCGTGCACGACCACGCGGCTTGCCGCGGTGCACCGCTGCCCCGTCGTCCCGAATCCGCCCCAGAGGCAGCCGTCCACCGCCAGCTCGAGGTTCGCGTCGTCCATGATCATGACGACGTTCTTGCCCCCCATCTCGAGGTGGACCTTCTTGAATCCAGGGGCCGAGGCCTGATTCACGATGCGCCCGACGTGGGTGGAGCCGGTGAACGACACGACGCGGACCGCTTCGTGAGCCGTGAGCGGCGTCCCGACTTCGTCGCCGTCGCCGGTGACCATGTTGACGACACCCGCGGGAACGCCCGCGTCCTCGAGCACCTTCACGAAGTTGACCGCCGACAGCGGCGTCAGGGACGCCGGCTTGAACACGAGCGTGTTGCCGCAGACGAGCGCCGGAATCATCTTCCACGACGGGATCGCCATCGGGAAATTCCACGGCGTGATGATCGAGCAGACGCCGAGCGGCTGGCGCACGGACATCGCAAACTTGTTGCGCAGCTCCGACGGGACGGTCTGACCGAACATGCGGCGGCCTTCGCCGGCGATGTAGAAGGTCATGTCGATGGCTTCCTGCACATCGCCCCGCGTCTCGTTGAGCACCTTCCCCATCTCGCGCGTCATGTCGCGCGCGAACTGCTCCTTCCGCTCCACGATGAGCTGCGCCGCCTTGAACAGCATCTCCGCGCGGATCGGCGCCGGGACGAGCCGCCACCGGTCGTATGCGCGCGCGGCCACATCGAGCGCGGCTTCGACGTCGGCGCGGTTCGATTTCTGAAAGACGCCAATCAGATCATCGGTGTTCGCGGGATTGCGGTTTTCGAAGGTATGGCCCGATGAGGAAGAGACCCAGCGGCCGTCGATGTAGTTGTTGTAGGTGGTTACGGAGGACATGACGGGATTATTGATCGTGCCCGGATGCGGGATGCGATCGGATCCCGGATCCCGGACCCCGGATCGCGGCGGACGGCGGGTCAGTTCCCGTCGTCGGCGAGCTCGGCATCGACGATGGTCAGCGGCGCGGACGCGGCCGCCTTCTGCGTCTCGACGAACGAGCGCATCGCCGCGAGCGCGTGTTCCGACGGTTCGATGAACTCGACGCCCGTCCTGTAAAGCACCACGCCCTCGTGCAGCTCGCCGATCTTGCAGTGCACGATGCGTCCCTTGACTACGACGGAGCGGTTGCCGAGCGACAGGCGAAATTCGTGAAGGGAGTCGAGCTGAAGCGGGAACTTCGTCTCGATCTGCGCACCAGTGACGGAGATGTCGAGGATCGTGATCGGTTCGTACACGGTCACTTCCCCCGTCACTTCGGCGGACACGAGCACGCGTTCGGATTCGCGTTTATCTTCGCTCATAAACCGGCGGCTTCGCTGTTCGTTAGCGGCTTCGCCGTCCGTTGGCGGCTTCGCTGTTCGTTATACGTTATGCGTTTTTCGTTCTAAAAACGGACAACGAACAACGAATGACGGACAGGGAACCTCCCAACGGACAGGGAACCCGCCTATTACTTATCGGACTTTGATGTGCTCGAAATAGTCCCCGGATGGAATCCGCTGCGCCTGGCCGAGAGGGGCGTTATAGAAGTAAACCCACGCCGTCGTCTCCGCGCCGTCCGGGAGGGTGACAGCGACGTTGGAGCGGACATACAGGCTCCGGTCCGGATGTTCGGGGGTATAGCCTTCGATTTCGTCCAGCGCGGCCAGGACCGCGGGCGCATCGCGCACCTCGTAGACCTCCCCCCAGACGTGTCCTTCGGGGGCCGGTACGGCGGCCGGATAGATGCCCAGGTCGAAGAGTGCGGCCTTGATCGAGCCGCGGCCGGCGTAGGTCAGCTTGTCGTCGATTTCCGCGCGGCGCCGGCGATCGAAGCCGGCCATCAGCGTGCCATAAAAGAAGACGCGTTCGGACACGGCCAAAGTCTAATGCTGAATGCTGAATGTTGAATGTTGAATGTTGAATGTTGAATGTTGAATGATGGCTCGAATTTGAGCATTCATCATTCACCATTCACCATTTTCGCTGACGCAAAAAAAGGCCCGCGATTTCTCGCGGGCCTTTTTTCCGTCGAACGGAGGGTGCGCTTGCTTACTTCTGCTCGGGCTGAGATGCCTGGTGCTCGAGCTGCTGGTGTGCCTTCGGAATCATCTGGAGCACTTCGGCCGGGACGGTGAACGCCAGCGCCACCGTTTTGCCCGATCCGGTCAGCTGCAGTGAATCCACGAGTCCCTGGATGCGCGGGTCCGAGCCGGACTGCATGCGGGCCAGGGCGAGGAAGCCGCGGACAACGTCGCGCAGATTTTCCGCGGCCTGATCATCCCGCGCTTCGGCGCGCAGGCTGCCCGACAATCCGCCGTTCACATGTCCCGCCGCCGCAAACCACTTGATCGGCGGCAGCCGCGACGCCACCTGCTCCGGCAGGTGCGCCTGCGAGGCGAGCACATCGAAGCGGCCCACGGCCCATGCGTTGTTGTACGAGCCGATCTCGCCGACGAGCTCCATCATTTCATTGTTGCTCGTGATGCTGTGTGACGTGAGCTGCGCGTCGATCGAGGTCTTGACCGCGTTCGTGTCGCCGATGGCGATGAGGCCCGGCTCGAGGAACGCGAGGGTCACGCTGCCCGACTGCGTCGGAACAGGACCGCCATGCTCGTTGGTCGAGCAGACGACGATCCGCTTGCCTTTGTAGTCCGCGACGGCGCCGCCATGTTCGCGGGCAAGGCTTTCGAGCTGCGTGTCGTTGAACCGCCCGCGCGCGACGACGAGGGGAGCCGGGTTGTGGCCCGAGATGCTGGAGAGCGAGGCCACGACAAAGTCGATGTCCCGCTCGACGTCGATGCCGGTGTGTTCCTGGAATTCGCGCTGCCCCTCCTCGTGCATCGGCATCGCCTCTTTGAGGCGTGCACGCAGGTCCGAGTCCATGATCTGCCGGACGTCGGCGTAGGCGACCAGCGTGGCATCAGCCGGGACGTATCGGAGCTCGTTTTCGACCGGCGACGCGGACAGCGTCTCGAAGCCGCCGGTGTAGTACGCGATGAGGCCGGTTCCGAGCCCTGCCGCCAGCACCGCGGCCGAACCTGCGAGGAAATACCGGGTTTTTTTAGTCATGCGCATCGCCCTCTGGATGAATTATACAGGCCGGGACGGTAAAAAGTTCCACGGAAAGCGGCTGTAACTGTGCGGAACCGGACAACTTACTGTTCGAGGACGTATTCCTTACGTTCCACGACCCACGCGGCGAGTGAGACGAACCCGACCAGGATCAGGGACAGCCACGCCAGACTGGAGAACAGGCCGGGGCTTTCCCGGAAAATGCCCTGGATCAGGCTGATCGTGCTGTCGTTGGGCATCGCCTGCGGCACGAGCCCCTGGACGTAATAGGCGATCGTGAACCGCTTCAGGTAGCCCGGAAACGCCATCGCCATCTGCTCCCATCCAAAAATGAAAATCAGGCCGATGAGGAGCGGCCGCTTGAATTTGGCGCCGATGAACGCGAAGAGCGCACCATAGACGGCCAGCCCGAGCGCGAGCAGCGCCAGGTCCTTCACCAGATCGAGGAAGGACCCGCCGAGACTTCCCCGCATCGGCACCACGAGCAGGTAAACAAGCATCACGGACGGCAGGACGACGAAGATCGTGCACGCCAGGTACGCGAGGTATTTCCCGAGCAGCACCGCCCCGCGGCGGATCGGCCGCGTGAACAGGTAGGTAATCGTCTTGTCTTCGACCTCGTCGGCCATCAGCGCCGTTCCGTAGAACACGCCGAGCACCGGGACGGTGAACCGCAGGTAGAAGATCCAGATCATCAAGCCGAAAATCGCGGGCCCCGCCATGCGGATTGTCTGCGTCGTGCCGTTCTCGACGCGGTGCCCCTCGAGAATCGGCGCGCCGAGCGCGACGAGGACACGGAGGAAGAGCGCGATGACGACGGGCGCGCCGACCACGAGCAGCATGAAGATCGTGCGCCGCGACCACAGCATCTCGCTCAGGGAGAGATCGAAGATGCGGAAGCCGGAGGCAAAGAAGCCGGGAGCCGCGGGAATGGGTCGGGGCGCGTCGGTGTCGGCCATCATTTCACCAGGTACTGGAACACCGCCTGCAGATTGTCGTCAGGCGACGTGACCTCTTCGATCGCGCCGTACTCGCCGCTTGCGGCGAGCTCCGTCAGCCGGGCGTAGAACGCGTCCGGCTTTCCGGTTTCAACGGTGACCGCCCCCTCGTCGAACTTTATGCTACGCACGTCCACCTGCTCGAGGAAGTCGCGCGCGAGGTCGCGCGGGTTCTCCGCGCGCACGTAGACGGTGTGCGGATGCTCGTCGATGAGGCCGCGGATGTGATGCACGTCTCCTTCCGCGAGAATCCGGCCGTTGTGGATCAACAGGATGTTCCCGGTCATCGACTCGATCTCGTGCAGGATGTGGCTCGAGACCAGCACGCTCTTGCCCGCGCGCGCCCACTCGCGAATCAGGCGGATCGTCTTTCGCCGCGCGAGCGGGTCCATGCCCGACAACGGTTCATCGAGAATCAGCAGAGCGGGGTCGTGCACGATCGCCTGCGCGAGCTTGACGCGCTGGCGCATGCCCTTGCTGTAGGCGCCAATCTTCTTGTCGGCCGCGTCCATCAGATCGACGGCCGTCAACGCCCGCCGCGCCGCCTCGTCGGCCTGCTTGTCGTCGAGGCCGTTCAGGCGCACGAGCGCGGTGATCCACTCGAGCCCCGTCATGCGCTCGTAGAACGCATCCTGCTCCGGACAGAAGCCGATCTGAAAATACAGGTGCGGGTTGCCCCAGATCGGCTCGCCGAGCACCTGCATCGAGCCCTTGCTCGGCTTGAGCTGACCCGTGATCAGCTTCATGAACGTCGACTTGCCCGCGCCGTTCGGGCCGAGCAGCCCGGTGATGCCGGGCGGCACGCTGACGCTCACGTCGTTGAGGCCGATGACCTGGCCGTACCACTTGGAGACGTGGTCGGCGGCCACGACAGGCGCCGTCACGTCACCACCTCCACGCCGCGCACGCGCCGCTCGAGGACCGAGATCGACAGCGCGATCAGGCCGAAGATGACGATCAGCGACACCGGCCACGGCGTCAGGTAGCGCGGCGGCACCCGGAAGATTACGTCGCCGATCTGCGTCAGGTTCGCGCCGAGCGAAATCCACGACAGCCGCGTGTTCCCGGTAATGGCCAGCATCGCCCCGTAGATCGCCGCGGTGAAAAACAGGATGCCCGCATACAGGATCCCGACGTAGCGGGCGCTCTTGGAGAGCGACGACAGCGCCAGCATCGTGAACGTCGCGATGAGCGCCTGCAGGCCCGCCGCCACCGCAATCGCGGGGAAGAGGAACAGGTTCTTCCGCAGGAACTCGAAGCTGCCCGCGAAGAGCACCTGCAGCATCAGCAGCATCAGCGCGGGCACCAGCGTGACAAACAGCAGGAACGCGAACAGGATCGCCGCTTTCCCGAAGATGTACTCGGTGCGCATCAGCGGCTTCGACAGGTAGATCTGGAGCGCGTTGGCGCGCCGATCGTTGGCGATGAGCCCCGCGCCCGCATAGATGGTGATGATGAAGACGAAGAAATCCTGCTGCTCGAGGAATTGCCGGAAGGTCTGCGCGGTGGGTGCGAACATCGCGACCTGCGGGTAATTCGCGGTCACGTAAATCTGGACGGCGCGGACCAGGAACGGCGACCAGGCGAAGATCAACAGCCCGAGAAACGTGCGCTTGCGGATCATGGTCATGATTCCGGCGCGCGCGATGACGGTCCACGCCTGTCCCGGCGTCGCTTTCCCGCCGCCGTAGCGGCGGTAGCTCTGGTCATGTATCGGCATGGGTCGTTGTGGCTCTGCTTCTGTACTTCTCTGCTTTTTTACTTCTCTCCAAGGGCCTTCGCGAAGACGTCTTCGAGCGTCGGGATGCTCGGGCGGAGGTGCCGCACCTGCACGCCGTGGCGGGCCGCGAGCGCGAAAACCGTGCGCTGCGCGTTGCTGTCGTTCGCGCCGAGCGCGTCCGGCACGAACACGCGCATGACGTCCTCGTCTGTCGAGGTGCATTCCATGCCGGCCGCGCGCAGCACGTCGAGGAACGACGGCAGGTCCCCCTTGATCCGCAGCTCGAACACGCGGCCGCCGGGTCCCTTCAACTGTGCAATCGGCCCCTGCGCCGCCACCTGCCCCTTGTCCATCACGACGACGTCGTCGCACGTGTATTCGACATCGGGCAGCAGGTGCGACGAGAGAATCAGGTTGACGTTCTTGTTGTGGCCGAGGTCGCGAATGAGCTCGAGCATCTCGTCGCGCCCCTTCGGGTCCATGCCGTTCGTCGGCTCGTCGAGGAACAGCAGATCCGGATCGTGCACGAGCGCCTGCGCGAGCTTGATCCGCTGCTTCATGCCGGTCGAATACGTCTCGACGTTGCGGTATCTCGCTTCGCCGAGGCCGACGTAGTACAGCACCTCGTGCGCGCGCTGCATCGCGTCGACGGCGGGCAGCCCGGCGAGCTGGCCGCAATAGGCAACGAACGAGACCGCGTTCATGCCGGGAATGTGCGCGTCGGTCTCCGGCATGTAGCCGATGCGCGCGCGAATCTCCAGCGGACGGCGGGCCACGTCAAGGCCGAGCACCGTCATGCGCCCCTCGCTCGGCTTCACGAAGCCCAGGAGCGCCTTGAGCATCGTGCTCTTCCCGGCGCCGTTCGGGCCGAGCAGCCCGACAGCGCCGCGGTTGAACTGCGCGCTGACGCCGTTGAGCGCGGCATTCTTGCCGTAGATGACGGTGACGCCGTCGAGATGAACGACCGGGGTCGTGGTATCCACCTGTGTAATTTTTCAGCTGCGAACCGCGCGAACCGCGGCAGGGCACACGCCCTTAGCGTATACGGCCCGGAGAATCATAGCGTTCCCCGCAGGCCGAGCACATCGGCGCGCTCGCGCATGAACGTGATGACGTTGGCGATGTGCTGATCGAGCGGCAAACTGATCTCCTCCGCCCCCTTGCGCAGGTCGTCGCGGCTGACCGCGCGGGCGAACGCCTTGTCCTTCATTCTCTTCGTTACTGACGACGCCTCCAGATCGAGCACGCTCTTCGACGGCCGGACGAGCGAACACGCGGTCACGAACCCTGACATCTCGTCGCACGCAAACAGCGCGTGCTCGAGGCGCGATTCGCGTGGGACACCGGAATACTCGGCGTGCGAGAGGATTGCACGCGTGACCCACTCGGGATAGCCCTGCTCCTTGAGAATCTCGACGCCGCGGAACGGATGATTCTGCTGGTCGGGCCAGCGCTCGTAATCGAAGTCGTGCAGCAGCGCGACGACCGCCCAGTCCTCTTCCGGCTCTCCCCACAGCCGCGCGTAGCCACTCACGGCGGCCTCGACGGCGAGCATGTGTTTCCGCAGGCTCTCGCTCTGCGTGTATTCGGTCATCAAGGCATAGGCGGCTTCGCGTGACAAGGGCATGCTTCGCTTCACTCACCCATTACCTTGACGACGACCCGCTTTTTGCGCTGTCCGTCGAATTCCGCGTAGAACACCTGCTCCCACGGACCCAGATCGAGCTTGCCGCCGGTGATTGGCAACAGGATCTGCTGCCCCATGATCGTGCGCTTCAAGTGGGCGTCCGCGTTGTCCTCGCCCGTCTGGTGATGTTTATACGGCAGCCCCGCGGGCGCGAGCTTCTCGAGCCAGACCTGGAAGTCTTCGATCAGCCCGTCCTCCCAGTCGTTCACGTAGACGCCTGCGGTGATGTGCATCGCGGACACGAGCACCATGCCGTCCTGCACGCCGCTCTTCGTCACGATCGCCGCGATCTCGTCGGTGATACGGACGAACTCCTGCCGCTTCTTCGTGTTGAACCACAGATAGTCGGTGGAGACTGTCAATCCCTTATCCCTAATCGTGAATCCCTAATCGTCGAATCGCTGAATCGCTGAATCGCTGAATCGTTGAATCTGTCAATCGGCTCCGACCGGCATTCGCCGGTGGTGCCCGACGGGTGCGTCTCGATCCGCGAGAACCGTCGACGGGCCTGAAGGCCGGCTCCGCCGAACCAGGTCCACGCTTACAACCACCGAGAGCAAACAAGTATTCTCCCGTTCTCCCGTTCTCCTGTTTGTCTCTTTTGCCAGGGATGCAGCGTGACAGTGAACATCGCTGATTGGTTACTCAACTCGCCGACTCGAGAGCCAGGGACGCTTCAGCATTGAAATCGAGACTGCCCGCACCCCGCAGGTGAAATCGCCGGAGGGCGGCGGCGCCGATCATGGCGGCGTTATCGGTCGACAGCGACAGGGGCGGAATAAAGACGGCGATGCCGTGCTTCTCGCCGCGTTCCTGCGCGTCCCTGCGCAGCCGGCTGTTGGCAGACACGCCCCCCGCGATGCCGATGCTCCGCGCGCCAAGCCACTGCGCCGCCTCGAACGTGCGATCGAGCAGCGCGGTCACGACGATCCGCTGAAAGCTCGCGGCGATGTCCGCCACTTCCGACGCCGGCAGCGCCGCACCCGCACCGTCCGACGCGGCCGCCTTGATCTGGCGCGCGTCGCCGGACCCGCCGGTGCGCTCGCGGACGAGGCGCAGTACGGCGGTTTTCAGACCGCTGAAGCTGAAGTCAACGCGCCGCGCGATATCGGCGGGCAGAAAGCCGTCGCCGGTCGCCTTCGGCGCGTTGCGATCCGCATGGGTCAGGCGCGCGGCGGGAAAATCGAACGCCCGATCGTTGCCCGTCTGCGCGACCCGATCAATTGCGGGACCGCCCGGATATCCCAGGCCCAGCAGCTTCGCCACCTTGTCGTACGCCTCCCCCGCCGCATCGTCGCGCGTCCGTCCGATCAGGCGATAGTGCCCGGGACGATCGATGAAGTAGAGGCTGGTGTGGCCGCCAGAAACCACGAGCGTCGCGTTCGGCAGCGGCATTTCCCCGTGCGCCAGCGTCAGCGACTCGATGTGGCCGGCGAGATGATGCACCGGGATGACTGGAATCCCGCGGGCCCACGCAAGCGCCTTCGCGAACGCCACGCCCACCAGCAGCGATCCGACGAGCCCCGGCCCCTGGGTGACCGCAACCGCGGACATGTCGGCGATCGTCGTGCCGGATCGCGTGAGCGCTTCCTCGTACACGCCGCAGATGTCCCTGACGTGCTGGCGTGACGCAAGCTCCGGCACCACGCCGCCCCACTCGCGGTGCACCGCCGTCTGGGACGCGACAACGTTGGATCGCAGCTCCCACGGGCACGACGGATCGCCCGTCTCGGCGATCACCGCGGCGGCGGTCTCGTCGCACGAGGTTTCGATGGCGAGCAGGTTCATCGCAGGCTGGCCGGCGCCGCCCCGTCGAGCGCCTTCTTGAGCGACTCGATGTACGGCGCGGTGAAGATGCCGCGCTCGGTGATGATGCCGGCGATGTACCGGTGCGGCGTGATGTCGAACGCCGGGTTCCGGATCTTCGCGCCGATCGGCGTCAGCCGCGACGCGCCGAGGTGCGTCACCTCGCGCTGATCGCGTTCCTCGATCGGGATGTGCTCGCCGTCGGGCGTGGCGAGATCGATCGTCGAGAGCGGCGCCGCGACGTAGAACGGGATCTTGTGCTCGTGCGCGAGGACGGCGACGGTGTAGGTGCCGATCTTGTTCGCGGTGTCGCCGTTGGCCGCGATGCGGTCGGCGCCGACGACGACGATATCGATCTCGCCGGCGCGCATGAGCGGGCCGGCCATGCTCTCGGTGATCACCGTCGTGCTGATGCCGTCGCGGATGAGCTCCCACGCGGTGAGCCGCGCCCCCTGCATGAACGGCCGCGTCTCGTCGGCAAAGACCGCGATCTTCTTCCCCTGTTCAACCGCGGCGCGAATAACGCCGAGCGCGGATCCATAGCCCGCCGTCGCGAGCGCGCCGGCATTGCAGTGCGTGAGCACGCGCGCGCCGTCGGGCACGACCTCGGCGCCGACGCCCCCCATCAGCCGGCAGTTCGCCACGTCCTCGTCATGGATGGCGCGCGCTTCGCGCTCGAGCCGGTTCGCGATGCCTTCCGGCGACTCGCCGGCATGGGCCGCCTCGGCGAACGCCGCCTTCATGCGATCGATCGCCCAGAACAGGTTCACCGCCGTCGGCCGCGTGCTCGCCATCATGTCGCAGTTCTTCTGGAACTCGACCGTGAACTGCCGCGTGCCCTTCGCCGTGCTGCGGCGCATCCCGAGCGCGAGGCCCATCGCGGCCGCGACGCCGATCGCGGGAGCGCCCCGAATGACCATCGTCCGGATCGCGCGCGCGACTTCCTGCGCGGTCCGGCAGCGCACGTAGAGTTCCTGTCCCGGCAGCTTGCGCTGGTCGACCATGACGATCGTGTCGCCCTGCCAGTCAATTGTCGGAAGCATGTGTTCTATCCCAGCAATCGGCGGTCGAACGGCATCGGCAGGAGCGCCGAAAGCCGGAACCGGCCGGTTGAGCCGTTCAGGTTCCCCAAAATAATATCGATGTCGCCGCAGTACTCCCACAGCAATTGACGGCACGGCCCGCATGGCGGGGTCGGCGACGGCGTATCCGCGACGATCGCGATGCGCGTGAAGATCGAGTGGCCATCAGAGAGCGCCTTCACGAGCGCCACCCGCTCGGCGCAGAGCGTCAGCCCATACGTGGCGTTCTCGATGTTGCAGCCGCCGATCACCTTGCCATCCGCGGTTTCGAGCGCGGCGCCCACCATGAAATGGGAGTACGCCGCCTGCGCACGGGTGCGCGCGTCGGTTGCGGCGACAAGAAGCGCCTGTTCCGCCTCGGCGCTCGAAGAGGACGACGTCTCGATCGAGACCGGCTGCCATTCGGTCTCGTTGCGACGGTCCTCGCCGCTTCGCCGCTCGGCCGCACGCCGATCCACGCCGGTGCGCCGCTCTCCCTGCACCGCGACCTCCGCCTTCGTCCGGCGATCGACGCCGCTGCGCCGGTCCTTCTGACGGCGATCGCCCGGCGACCGCCGGTCGACGCGTGGCCAGTCCTTGCGGTCAGAGTCGCTCAATGATCGCCTCCAGCAGCGCGGAGAACTGCGCGCGCACGCGACGCGCGACCTCCATGACTTCGTCGTGGACCAACGGCTTCGGCAGCACGCCCGCCGCCGGATTCGTGATGCACGAGATGCCGAGGACCTCCATCCCCATGTGACGCGCGACGATCGTTTCGGGTACCGTCGACATCCCAACCGCATCTGCGCCTATCGTTCGCAGATATCGGATCTCCGCCGGCGTTTCGTAACTCGGACCGTGGAGCGCCACGTAGACGCCGTGTGCCACCGGCACTCCTGTCGCAGTCGCCGCCGCGTCCGCGACCTCCCGCAGCCGCCTCGAATACGCCTCGGTCATATCGGGAAACCGCGGGCCGAAGCGCTCGTCATTCGTGCCGACCAGCGGGTTCGTACCCATCAGGTTGATGTGATCGTCGATCACCATCAGCGTTCCGGGCTTGAAGTTCAGATTGATCCCGCCGGCCGCGTTCGTGAGGATCAACGTCCTGACGCCCAGCAGCCCCAGCACGCGCGTCGCGAACGTTGCGACCTGCATCGCGTGACCTTCGTAGAAATGGGCCCGCCCGGAGAGGGCCGCCACGCGCCTGGCGCCGAGCGTCCCGGCGACAAGCGTGCCCGCGTGCCCGACGACCGCGGCCGCGGGCCAGTGAGGGATCTCGCCGTACGGGACGGTCACGCTGTCGCGGAGGACCGACGCGAAATCCCCGAGCCCCGATCCGAGCACGATGCCGACGTCCGGGCGGTCGCCGATTCTCGGGCGCAGCCGTTCCGCCGCATCCGACACTGTGTCGTAGTACGACGCGTTTGTCACAACAGGGCCGCCGCGATCGACGCGTTGATCAGCGTCGCGATGAAGCCGGCGAGCAGCGCGCGCGACCCGAGCCTCGCAAGATCGCCGCGGCGCGTCGGCGCCATGCCGCCAATTCCGCCGAGCTGAATGCCGATCGACGCGAAGTTCGCGAACCCGGTGAGCGCATACGTGGCCAGCGTGTACGACCGCGGCGTCAGGACGTTCCGGTACTCCCCCGTGAGCTTCACGTACGCGACGAACTCATTGGCGACGAGCTTCGTCCCGAGCAGATCGCCGATCGCGGGTACGTCCTGCGCCGGCACCCCCATCAGCACGGCGACAGGCGCAAAGATCCACGCGAAGACGCGCGCGAGCGAGAGCTGCGGGTTGACCAAGCCCAGGAGGTAATCGAAGAGCGCGATGAACGCCAGGAATGCGATGAGCATTGCGGCCACGTTAATCGCGAGCATCGTCCCGTCGGACGCCCCCGCGGAAGCGGCGTCGATGACGTTCGTGTGCTGCTTCTCGACGGCGATCTTCACCTCGCCGCGGGTCGCCGGCTCCTCGAGCTCCGGATAGAGGATCTTCGACAGGTAGAGTCCGCACGGGGCCGCCATCACGCTCGTCGTGAGGATCGCGATGGGATCCGCCCCGAGCGCGATATAGACCGCCATCACGCCACCGGAAATCGTCGCCATGCCGCCGACCATCAGCGCGAGCAGCTCCGACTGCGTCATCGACGGCACATACGGCTTGACGATGATCGGCGCTTCGGTCTGTCCCATGAAGACGTTGGCCGCGGCCGAGAGCGTTTCGGCGCCGCTCGTCCGCATGGCGAGCATCATCACGCGCGCGAACAGCTTCACGATGAACTGCAGAATGCCGAAGTAATAAAGGACGGTGAAGAACGACGACACGAAGATGATCGTCGGCAGTGCGGTAAAGGCGAAGACAAACCCCTGGCCGGGCCCAAACACCTTGTCCATGGCCGGCTGGTTCGCAAGAGGACCGAAGACGAACTGCGATCCGGCATTCGTGAATTCGAGGAACCGCTTGACGACGCCGGCGACCTTACTGAAGAACAGGTAGCCGGGCCGCACGCCGTTGATCTCGAGCTTCAGGATGAGCAGCGCGAGGCCGATCTGCAGCGCCATGCCCCAGCCGACGGTCCGCCAGCTGACTGCGCGGAGATCCCGCGACGCGGCCGCAACGATGCTGATGAAACAGATGATGCCGGCGACCGCCTGTACGCGCGGGTTGATCGTGTTCCTGAGCGCGAACGCCGCGGCGGCCAGCACGAGCGCGATTGCCGCAGCGAGCAGTCGAAGTCCTCGATCCGTCATGCAACCCTCTCAAGCACCAATGGTGCAGGGGGCGGCGCGTCATCTGTGATCTCGAGCGCCTGTTCCAGCAGCACGCGCGCAGCATCCAGCCCCCGGCCGTCGCGATGATGCACGCGCAGCACGGGCTCCCTCTTGTCGACGGGCGTGCCGGCCGGCGCAAGCACCTCGATCCCGACGCCCGGGTCGCGTCCGACGAGCTCGGCATGGATCGCCGAGACGTGTCCGGCGGTGGGCGCGATCACGTCATGACGGCCGGGCGCGGCGGGCAGCCGGTCGTACGCGTCGACCACGCGCGGATCGCCCCCCTGGTGCTCGACGATGGCGCGGAATTTCTCCAGGCCGGCGCCCGACGCGAGCGCAGTGCGGATACGCTGCTCCGCCCGCGCCTCATCCTGTTCGAGGCCGGCCGCGATCAACATGCGTGCGGCGAGCAGCACCGACAGCGACTCGAGATCCGCGGGGCCGTTCCCCTTCAGCATCTCGATCGATTCGATCACCTCGAGGCTGTTGCCGACCGTGCGGCCGAGCGGCGCGTCCATCGCGGTAATGAGCGCCTCGGTCCGCACGCCGGAGGCGTTGCCGATGTCGACGAGCGCCCTCGCGAGGCGGCGCGAATCGTCGCGCGTCTTCATGAACGCCCCTGCGCCGGTCTTCACATCCAGCACCAGGCCGCCGATCCCCTCGGCGATCTTCTTGCTCATGATTGACGCGCAGATGAGCGGGATGCTCTCGACGGTCCCCGTCACATCGCGCAGCGCATACAACTTCTTGTCCGCCGGCGCGATCTCCCACGTCTGCCCGATGAGCGCGCAGCCGACGGTCCGGAGCGCAATCCGCAGCTCGTCAAGCGACAGTCCGGTGCGGAAGCCGGGAATCGACTCCAGCTTGTCGAGCGTGCCGCCCGTGTGTCCCAGGCCGCGCCCCGACATCATCGGCACGTAGGCGCCGCACGCGGCGACGAGCGGCGCCAGGATCAACGACGTCTTGTCCCCGACTCCGCCGGTGCTGTGCTTGTCGACCGGGATCCCGTCGATCTCGGGGTACGCCATCCGCACACCGGAGCGCACCATGGCACCGGTGAGCGCGGCGGTCTCGTCAGGCGACATCCCGCGCAGCAGGATCGCCATCAGCAGGGCGGACACCTGGTAATCCGGGAGGCTGCCCGTCGTCACGCCCTGGATGAAATACTCGATATCGGCGCGATCGAGCGCACCACCATCGCGCTTCTTCCGTATGAGGTCGACCGCGGGCATCAGGGATTTTGATGGAGGTTCCGATCCGGCTAAAGCCGGACTCTACTATAGATTACAATGTGTCGTTTCAACGGCAGCATCCCGCAACATGCCCGAAGTGACGCCCCTGTCCCCGGAGCTTTCGCGCAGCGTGTCGGCGCTTGCAAGGGCGCTCGTCGCCGCGTCGCGCGGCTGGTCGCTGTACCCGCCGGAACATCCGGCGGTGAAGACGTCCATCGACCGCCTGCGCACTGCGCTCGCCGCGGCGTCGTCCGGGCACATCCTCTCATTCGGGGTCACTCCGGAAACGCTGCTCATCGAAGGGCTTGCCGTCGGAACGGACGCCCCGGTGGCGGAGGCTGCGCATTGGCTGCATCAGCACGACATCTTTCAGCTGACGTTCGCCGGCGAGGTGCCGATTGAATCGCTCCAGGCGCTCCTCGAACTGATGGCGGAAGACGTCGCGTCGGTGCGCGCGCGTGGCGGCCCGGCACACGCGTGGCGCAACCTCCAGCACGGCGCCATCGCGATCGAGCAGATCGATTTCGCCTCCGTGTTCGAGGATCGCGAGGTCGAGCACCCCGCGCGCCGCAAGGACGACCTGTGGCGGTCAATCGTCCGGGCCGTCACGCAGCGGCACAAGATCAGCGACGAAGCCGCGCAGCGTCGCATCCTGGAAATTGCGGGCGACACCGTCGCGATCGGCGAGCTGGCGCAGGACGTCATGGCGCCGAGCTTCGCCGCCGACGGCTCCCCCATGCTGACCTCCCAGGCCGCCGCCGTAGTCGCCGCCTATCGCCACCTCGTCACGATCGTCGACGTGATGGAACCCGCGCGGCGCACCGAGGTCATGCAGAACCTCACGGCCGCGACTGCCGCACTCGATCCGCGCGTGATCATGCAGATGCTCAGCACAGCGGACGACCCTGCGGGAGCCGCAGGAGGCGGCGTCACGACAGCGGAGATTCGCACGGGGATTGCGTCAGGCTTCGACGACCTGAAGGTCGCGCAGCTGCTGGCGACGACGCTCGCGATCGACGGGCAGGCGTCGGATCGGCTCGCCGGCGTCTTCGACACCATTGCGCCCGACGACGCCCGGAAACGCCGCGTGCTGAGGATGACGAAAACGCTGCTCAGCGAAACGTCATTCGGGCAGACCAACCAGTTCCAGACGCTCTGGACGTCGATGGAGGAGCTCCTCCTCACGTACAACGAGCGTCCGTTCGTGTCGGCGGATTACAAGGCGGGGCTCGACGGCGCAGGCGCGCGTGCCGCGACGATGGCGGCGGACGTGCCGGAGGACTTGTCGGCGCTGATCGACACGCTCGGGCAGGACAACGTCCGCAAGCTCTCGGTGACGCTGCTGGTGGACCTGCTGAAGCTCGAACGCGACCCGAAGCGCGCGCCGGAGCTCGCGCGCGACGTGGCGGCCCTCGCGGAGGATCTGTTTCTCGCGGGCGATTACGCCTCGGCGCTGACCGTCACCACGGCGCTCAGCGAACAGGCGGCGACAGCGGGCGCGGTCACGCAGACCGGAAGCCGGTTGGCGCTCGACAGCCTCGTGGAGACCGTCGCGTTTCACGAAACGGTCGATCTGCTGGGGGACATGCCGGCCGACAACGCGGCGGTGTTCGCGAAGATCTGCATGGCGATCGGACCGGCGGCGACCGACGCGTTACGCGATGTAATCGCAGTGGAAGCCGAAACGACGGCACGCGTCCGCGCCGCCGACATCATCGCCACATACGGCGAGCCGGCGGTGACCCGGCTGGCTCCGCTCATCGACAACCGGCAATGGTTCGTGCGGCAGAACGCCGCCGAGCTGCTCGGACGGCTCGCCGAGCCCGAGGGGGTGCCGCTGCTGCAGCCGCTGCTGCGCGGAGGCGATCCGCGCGTCATGCGCGCAGCCGTCCGCGCGCTGTCGCACATCGACGATCCCGCGGCGGCGCGTGCGGTCCATACCGTGCTGCGGTCCGCCGGCGGCGCGCACCGGCACGCCGTCGTCGCCGCGCTCGTCGAGGAGCGCGATCCCCGCGTGGTGCCGGTTCTCGTCTGCATTCTGAACGAGAGCGACCCGTTCGGGAGCGATCACCAGATCGTGCTGGAAACGCTCACGGCGATCGCCGACGTTGGCCGTGACGAGGCCGTGCCGCACGTCGCGCACGCGATGCGGCGCCGCAGCTGGCTCGCGCGAAAGAAGACGCGCGCGCTGAAACAGACGTCGATTCAGACGCTCCAGCGGATCGGCTCGCCGGCCGCCGCCCGGGCGCTTACGGACGCGGCGGTCCAGGGCGATCGGCTCCTGCGCAAGCTCGTGCGCGCCGCGACGGTGCCGCATGCCTGATACGCAGACGTACGAGGAGCTCGTTCGGCGTCTGGCGGCCGCGGTGCGCGGGGCGTGTCTTTACAATCCCGATCACCCGCTCGTCCGCCGCGGCGTCGACGCGCTGAGCGCGCTCTCGAACAAGGCGCTGCAGCAGGACGAGTCGGTCGTGATCGGCTTCATCGGCGACGAGGTCGTCGTCAACGCGCAGCGGCTGTTGCGCTCGGCGGCAATGCTCGTCGGCTTCGCGCGCGACCTGCAGGAGCGCCGGATCGAGAAGGTCACGATCGCGCGCGGGATCACGCGCGAAGAGCTGCGCTGGTTCGTCTACGAACTCGCGGATCGCCGGGCGCCGCTCCCCCTGGCGGCCCGCCTCGATCAGCGCGGCGTCCACCGGATCACGATCGGCCGCATCAACGTCAAGCACAGCGACGACGGATCCACCGGCATCGCGGCGGCGAGGCAGTTATACGGATCCGCCGTCGAAACCGCGGAGACGCTGTGGCAGGCGGCGAAGGCGGGCGACCAGCCAGACCCCAATGCCGCGCGCAAGATCATCGACAGCCTCGCGAAGCTGGTTTCGCAGGACCGCACGTCGCTGATGGCGCTGACGGCGCTGAAGCGCTATGACAATTACACGTTCACGCACATGGTGAACGTCTCGGTGCTCGCGATGGCGCAGGCGCGCTCGCTCAACCTCGAAGGAACGCTGCTGCGCGAGTTCGGCTTCGCCGCGCTGATGCACGACATCGGCAAGGTCAAGACACCGCTGGAGGTGCTGAACAAGCCCGACAAGCTGACGAAGGACGAGTTCGACGTCATGAAACAGCATGTGGTCGACGGCGCGCACATTCTCCGGCAGACGCCCGAGATGCCCGCGCTCGCGCCGGTGGTCGCGTTCGAGCATCATCTCAGGCAGGATCTCTCCGGGTATCCGGAAAACATCGGCCACCGCGACCTGAATCTCTGTACGCAGATTGTCAGCATCGCCGACGTGTACGACGCGCTGCGGAGCAATCGCATCTACCGGCAAGGACTGCCGAGCGAGCGCATCCGAGCGATCATGACGCAGAAGGACAGTCCCGCATTCAACACGCGGCTCCTCCGGCGGTTCATCAACCTGATGGGACTGTTTCCTGTCGGCACGCTCGTCCGGCTCAACACCGACGAGGTCGGCGTCGTCACGCACGAACATCCAAGCGACCCATTCCGGCCGCAGGTGAAAGTGTTGCGGGATCGACTCGGCGCGCAGGTCGACGATCCGATTTTGATCAACACGTGGGAAGCGGACGATCGCGGAGATTTCAAATATGCCGTCGTGGAAGCGGTAGACCCCGATGCGGTCGACATCGATCCGCTGAAGTACATGTAGCCATGGCCGAGCCCGCCAGGACGCCCACGCTCTCGCCGGAGATCAGCGCCACGTTCGCGGAGTTCGCGCGCGCGTGCAAGGCGGCCGCGCGCGCGGTCGCGCTGTATCCCGGCAGCCATCCGGCCATCGGCACATCGCTCAGCCGCCTGGCGCAGGCAACGGCAAAGCTCGCGGCAAAAGGCCCCTTCGCCCTGCAGGTGCGCGCGGGATCGCTCGTCCTTGACGGCGCCGTGGCGCAGCGGCCCGATCCCGCGATCGGCGAGCTCGCGGAGGTGCTCAGCCGCCATACGATCGGCGCGCTCACCGTCAACGCCGCCGCCGACGCCGGGTCATGGCGGACCCTGCTGCTCCTGCTGGCGCGCACGCCCGAAGAAGTGCGTGGCGATGGCGGCATCGCCCACCTGTGGGCGACGGCTGGCGGTCCCAGCCTCGAGATCGTCGAGATCGATTACGCGGAGGTCCTTCGGGAAAAGGAAGGGGAAGCGGCCACGATCGAGCAGGTGATCGCAGCCGCGCTGGCGGGCCCGCAGCTGCAGCTCGACGACGCCACCCTCGAATCGCTCGTCCGCATCGTCCGGGATCCCGAGAAGCTCCAGCAGCTGATGAAACAGCTCGAGGCGGCCGCAGAGGAGAGCGGCGCCGACGCAAAGGCCGCCGCGGTGCTGACCCTGCTGCGCGGTCTCGTCGAGTACGTCGCTCGGACGACTCCCGATCAGTTGGAGAGCATCTTCAAGCAGGTCGGCCGCGCCGCCGGCGCGTTCTCAGCCGACACGATGGCGGCGCTGCTCGCCCACGCAGACAGGCCGGATGCAATGGCCGGGACGACCAACGTGGTCCGCGCCATGACGACGCGCATGACCGATGCGTCGATTGCGGAGTTCGTCTCGGGATCGGTGATCGCGGAGCGCGGCGCCACGGACCGCCTCGTCACGGCGTTCCAGGCGCTGGTGCCCGAGCGCGATCGGCAACGCCAGCTGCTCGCGCTCGCTGAGAGCGAAGTGTCGGCGTCAGAGCTCGGGCAGGAGGAAGCATTCTCCGAGCTGTGGGGACGCGTCGAGGGGATGCTGACCTCGTACTCCGACGAGAACTTCGTCTCGACGGAGTACGGCCGGGAGCTGAACAACGCGCGGGTGCGCGCCGTCGATGTCGAGCGCGTCAGCGACGATCCGCCGGAACGCCTTGCCGGGTGGCTCAGCACGGTCAACGACACCGCGCTGCACGCGCTCGACCACCAGCTCCTGCTCGATCTGCTCGTCATCGAGCAGGATCCGCTCCGCTGGCGCGACGTCGCCCAGACGGTGATCGCGCACGCGGACGATCTCGTCCGCGTCGGTCAGCTCGATCGCGCGGGGCAACTCGCCGAAGCGGTGCTCGACCAGGGGGACCAGAACGACGCGCGCAAGCCTCACGCGCGCGCCGCACTCGAGCAGTTCGGCCGCGGCTCGATGATGAAGCACGTCGCCGCGCACCTGCGCAGCGCGGACGAGGACGCGTTCGCGCGGTTCCAGCGGCTGGTGCTCGCGATGGGCACCGCGGTGATCGCGCCGCTCGCCGAAGTGTTGTCGGCCGAGCAGGACGCCCGCTCCCGCCGCCGGCTGCGCGACGTGCTGCTCGCGTTCGGCGCGCAGGGGCGTGAGTCCGTCCAGAAGCTGATGAGCGCCCCGAACTGGGAAGTCCGCCGGACGGCCGCCTTCCTGCTTCGCGAATTCGGCGGCTCGGAGGGGTTGAAGGAACTGATTCCGCTGCTCGCGGACACGGAACCGCTCGTCCAGCGCGAGGCGGTGCAGGGACTGGTGATGAACGGCAGCGACCAGGCGTCGGCGATCCTGCTGCGCGCGGTGAGGACGGCGAGCGGCCGCACGCGCGGGACGTTGATCGCCGAGCTGATGTCGATCCGCGACGACCGCGTCGTCCCTGTCTTTTCACATTTCCTGCGCACCACGGATCCCGGAGCGCTCGAGGAAAAGATCTACAACGGCGCCGTGGAAGCGCTGAGCACCCATGGAGGCCCTGACGCGGTGGATGCGCTCACGTTCGCACTCCACCAGGGATCGTGGCGGTGGCCGCTCCGCACGCGCCGCCGCCGCGCGGCCGCCGCCGCGGGGTTGAGAAAGATCGGCTCGCCGCCTGCGATCGACGCGCTCCGGGCCGCATCCGCGCGCGGTCCGCGCGGCGTCCGCACGATTGCCCGCGGCGAGCTCGCAAGGCTGGAGGGCTGACGCTGTCGCGGTTCGCGGTTCGCGGCTCGTGGCTCGCGGTTCCCGGTTCGCGGTTCGCGGCTTGCGGTTCGCGGTTCGCGGCTTGCGGTTCGCGGTTCGGGATTCTCGATTCAGGGATTCACTACTTTGTCAGATCCGCTGACCACGGCTGGTTGCGCCGCGCATCTCGTTGTGGCTCCTGCGGAGCGAAGCCGACAACTGCGGCTCCGGCGGGTCCTTCTATGAGGACCCTCGTTGTCAACCCCCCCTCGTGATCCGCGTTTTTGGGCACACGTCGCCGGAGCGGTCC
>WNGF01003756.1_pt1 | contig 22454 bp, 13 predicted proteins | sample 5400641 | NCBI WGS metagenome assembly WNGF01 (sample SAMN13153371, study PRJNA577476) | soil metagenome | isolation source: 80 cm soil or saprolite under grassland replicate 2 | place: USA:California | collected 2016-06-15 | reverse complement strand
CCGCCACGCGGTCCCGTCCCACGAGCCGACGGCGACGACGAGGTCCCCCGGGCTTCCGTGGTCGACCTCGAGGTCCAGGAACGCGCGGGTCGCGATCCCCGCCCATTTCGGCCGCTCGAGCGTCATCACGAGGACGTCCGTGCCGTTGTTCGGGATCGCCTTCGGCAGGCCGTCCACGAGGGCGTCTTGGCGGTACCACGTCGTCTCCTCGAAGGCGTTCGCCAACCCGTCCGCGTCCGTGTCCTGGTTCGGGTTCCCCCACGCTTCGAGCTCCGCGACCTGGGGCGGGTGCGTCTCCGTGTACGTCGTCGTCTGGGTCTCGTAGTGGCCCGCCGAACAGTAGCGGTGCCGCGTGGCCTCGTCGTAGTCCCAGACGTCGCACACCCACACCTGGGTCGTCGTCGTGTGCGTGTGGGTGACCGTCGTGAGGAAATCGACGCGGACCTTCTTCGCGGCCATCAAGGAGAACGTCCCGATGACGTCCATCGCCGTGTTGCCTCGGACGCTCTTGACGAGGACCCAGTTCGTCTCCGTGCCGTCGGGGTCGACCTTCACGTCGAGGTCGGGTTGGGCGACCCCGGCCATGTGGACGTGGACCTCGCCGATGTTGTAGAGAGCCAGGAAGGCCACCGTGAGGGTCGCCGTGCCGGTGGCCGAAGCCCAGTACGTCGACGTGGATCCGTCGATCGCCTTGCCGACCTCGAAGCCCGCCGCACTGGACGACGCCGACGCGGATGCGCCCATCGCCGCGAGCGCCGCGTTGCTCCCCGACAGCGTCGTGGCGGTCGATGCCGCGGCCTGCGGCGCCTGGAAGACGAGGGCCACCATGACGAACGCGGCGACGAACGCGGAGATCCGCAATCCACGGGGCAGCCGGGAACGCGCGGGCGGACGCCGTCTCCTACGAGGGAAATCCTCGGGTGCGCGCCCGGCGCGATCGGCAGGGGAAAGGCGCAGGCGGTCCCGAGAAGAGCCGACCGCGCTGGAGGAGGCGAAGCCCGTCGCCACCGCGCTCGCGAGGTCGGCGTTACCTCGGTTGCGGGTCGGGGGCGGGGTCGCGGCGGACGGCTGGGATGCCGAGGGTCCAGCAAGGCGGACCCCGGAGCTGGCGAAGACGATCTCAAGATCACACCTCAGACGGACGCCTGCGCCCCCCTCATTCTTCATGTCGTCGGGCTTTCCACCATGCCCCCGGACCGAGCCGGAATCCATCTTGTCACGGAGATATTCGCCGCGTTTGCATATGAACGAATATTGCCACATTGTTGCCGTCAGCCGCGTGACATGCCAATCGGCGGCCCGTATGCCGGCGTTTCGTTATGACCGAGTAGTTGACCTCGCAGGGAAGGGCTTGGCTATCGGAACCGCGCGCCTGCTTTCAGGAGTCGAACCGCCCGGGGAGACGATTGCCTCCGCCGGATCTGCCCCCAGCCGGTGCCTCCGCCCACGCATTTATTGCCCCGAGACCCAATTCGTCATCCGTGGCCTCCGAATCCGCGGCGAGCCCGAGTGCGGCAGGGTTCGTCCGTGCGAGCGTCCACCGCTCTTCCGCGCTTCTCTCGTTGCTGGACTGGCCGAAAACGACGGGACAGACCGCCGCGGCATGTGGATTGAGCCTCCCCCACGCGAGTCGGGCGGTGCGGGCACTGGTCACGCAAGGACTGGCAGAACTCACAACGCCCGATATCCGAGGGCGGGGGAGGCTTTACGCACTCACGACGGAGGGCCGGCGTGTTGCGGAGACCCTTGGCTGGAATCCACGACTGCGAACGCCGATGGTCCGGGGGACGCACGCGAAAGCGTGGTGCCAAGCGATCGCGGCGAGGTTCGGAGAACGTCGCACGATGGAACTGATGCGCGACCTGAACCTGGTCGAAGTCCTCGAATCCCCTACGCGACGGTGGATTCCGTTGGGGTCCATCATGCGGCTCCTCGATGAAATCGAACGGAGGTTCGGCGACGGTTCCTTTCGCGTCGTCCGAGAGTTGGCGAGAGACACGGTCCAGCACTACCCATCCGTAAGACGCTACCTCGTTCGGGGTCTGCCTTGGCATTTGTTCTTGGAAATCGGCCCCTCGGCCTACATGAGGGAGTTCAACCACGGAAGGATTGAGGTCGAGGTTGAACGTGATCAAGCGCTGGTAAAGCTATTCGAGTGGCTTAGCTCCCCGGCTCGTTGCGCGGGGTGGGTGGGAGTGTTCGAAGGCGTCCTTCGGCTTAAGGGACTCAAAGGGAGCGTGGAGAAGCGAAGCTGCATGCTGCAAGGCGACGATTATTGCGGCTACCTGATGCGCTGGGAAGAATCGGCATGAGATTGGGAAAAATCGGGGACCCAAGGAGCCTTCCAAGTCCGCGTATGTGTCCGCATCCCTCCAGCTCCTTCCACGGGAAGGGATTTCGCGAGGATCGGAATGGTTTCTCGGGTCCTCCCGATTCAGAATCGTGAGGGTTCAGCTTACCGGTTGTTGCCAGAATGTTGCACCAGTAGGCTCGGCCCGTCGTAGCTCCCGGCGGAAGATCGGGATGGTCGGAGGATGAGAGCCGATACGGCGGCGAATATGGTGCTCCGAGAATACTTAAGAGCCTACCCCGCTTCCGACAAGATCGATGCAGTTCGCGCACGTCGTCGATTCATACGAGAAGATCGAGGCGACGACGAAGCGGCTTGAGATGACGGACCTGCTCGTCGGGCTGCTGCGCGCCACGCCGCCGGAGGATCTCGATAAAGTCGTCTACCTAACGCAAGGGCGGATCCACCCGGACTACACCGGCATCGAGCTCGGCCTCGCCGAGAAGATGGTAATCCGCGTCCTCGCGCTTGCGACGGGCCTCGAGGAGGCCCGCGTGCAGAGGCTTTGGAAAGAAAAAGGGGATCTCGGTCTCGTCGCGGAGGAGGCGATCGCCGCCCGTCGGCAGAAGCCGCTCGAGTCCACGCCGCTCACGATCGGGAAGGTGTACGCGAACCTGGACGCAATCGCCCGGGAATCCGGTGAAGGGAGCCAGGATCGGAAGATTCGCTTGCTGTCCGACCTGCTCGGCAACGCGACGCCGCGAGAGGCGAAGTACGTCGTCCGCATGGTCGTCGGGCAGATGCGACTCGGCATCGCGGACATGACGATCGTGGACGCGCTCGCCTCCGCTTACGCGACAAAAGCGGATCGAGACCGCGTTGAGCGCGCCTACAACGTGTCGTCGGACCTCGGCGAGGTCGCGTGCGCAATCGCGGCGAAGGGTCTCGCCGGCCTCGAAGAAATCCATCTGAAGCTTTTCCGCCCCATACGCGCGATGCTCGCGGAACGGCTCGAGACCCTCGAGGAGATCTTCGAGCGAATGGGGAAGGCCGCCCTCGAGTACAAGTACGACGGCCTGCGGGTCCAAGCGCACGTCTCGCCGGACAAAATCGAGCTGTTCTCCCGTCACCTGGAGAACATCACGGGACAGTTTCCCGATATCGTCGCGGGGCTGAAGGCCGCGATCCGGGTGCGGGGAGCGATCGTGGAAGGCGAGGCCGTCCCCGTCGAGCCGAACACGGGCGAGTTCCTCCCGTTCCAGGAGGTGAGCCGCCGGCGCGGAAGGAAGACGGAGGTCGAGCGGATGGCGAAAGAGTTCCCCGTCACCCTCTTCGCTTTCGACTGTCTGCTTCGCGGGGACGAGGACTTGACCGCACGGCCCTACACGGAGCGTCGAAAGGTTCTGGAAGCCGCGCTCACGCCGAGTGAGGGGATCCGGCATTCGACGGTCCGAGTGACGGACGACGTGAAGCAGGCCGAGGCGTTCTTCGACGAGGCGCTCCAAGTAGGGTGCGAGGGGCTCATGGCGAAGGCGCTCGACTCGACATACGATGCAGGCGCTCGCGGATTTCAGTGGATCAAGTTCAAGCGGGAATACAGCGCGGCCTTGAGCGACACGATCGACCTCGTAATCGTCGGTGCGTTCGCAGGGCGCGGCAAGCGAGCCGGCACGTACGGCGCGCTCCTAATGGCCGCGTACGACGACCAGGCGGACATCTTCCGGACGACGTGCAAGCTTGGGACCGGGTTCGCGGATGAGGCCTTGTTCGCGCTCCCGGACAAACTCAAGAGCGCGAAACGGGACCACAAGCCTGCGCGGGTCGATTCGAAGCTTGAGCCCGACGTCTGGTTCGAGCCGGAGACGGTGCTTGAGGTGCGGGGGGCGGAAATCACTCTGAGCCCGGTCCACACGTGCGCGTGGGGAGCAATCCGGGAGAACGCCGGCCTCGCCGTGCGATTCCCACGGTTCACGGGCCGGTGGCGGGGCGACAAGCGGCCCGAGGACGCGACGACACAGAAGGAACTCCTCGAGATGCTCAGGCTGCAGTCGAAGAAAGCGAAGCCGGCCGCCTGACTGAACCCCGCTGGCCGGCCAGTCAAGGCGCGAGCCCGCGGGCGGGGAACGCCGCCTTCAAAGTCCCGCCTTCATGCGGATGCGCGCCTCACGCTCGGCGTCCGTCAGGTGGAGGGTTCGCGACGCCGCGGCCTCGATCCACGCAGCGACCTTCGACATCTCTGCGGCGTAACGGGACCCGATGTCTCGGCCTTGGGCCACCGAGGCCGCCGCGGCCGCGCCGCTCTGAACGGCGAACGTGATCCCCTCCCCCGTTGGTGGGTAGCAGAAGCCCGCGGCGTCGCCCGCGAGGAGGACCCGATCCTTCCCCATGTGAATCCCCCCGAGGGGGACCGGATACCCCTCTTTGCGTCGAGGGCCTAGATCTCGGAACCCGAACTCCTCGGCGAGCCATCCTTTGAAACGCTGCATCCCCACCTCATACGTGGGCGCGACGGACTTGTGGATCCCGATTCCGAGACATAGGAGATCCTCCTTCGGAATCACGTATGAGTAGATTGGCGACGTGTCCCCGCGGTACATAAGGTAGAACCAATCCTCGAAGTCTCCCGTGCGAGGGCAATATTCTTGGATGTAGTAGGCCCGCTGGGCGAAAGGGCGCGGATCGATTTGGTCCCGAATGCGGGAGTGGATCCCATCCGCCCCGACGAGATAGCGGGTCTCAATGTCCGTTCGGCCGTCTCGCGTGGCCACCGAGACGACAAGCCTGTCTCCTTTCGGCAGGAATCGGATCGCCTCCGCGTCGCGCCAGAGGTCCGCGCCACGTTCCTCCGCACACCTCGCAAGCCATCCATCGAATCCGCGACGGGTGACATTGAGGACGTACTCATGAGGAACAAGGAACCCCGCCGAGCGCCCACTCGGCGGAGCAACGAACACGGGCATGGGGCTGGGAGGAATCTGGATCTCCGAAGGCACTGTCCGGCCGAATATCTTCTGGACGAAGTCCACACAGAGGTTCGTCACGAGGCCCCCGCACGTTTTGTCCCTCGGCGGGCCGCGTCTTTCGAGAAGGAGCGTCCGTAGGCCCCGGTCTGCAGCGACGTAGGCGGCTGATCCCCCGGCAGGGCCCGCACCCGCGACGACTACGTCGTAAGGCTCAGAGAACTCGACGCTCTGGGTCACCGCAGCCTTCTCCTCGTGGGTTCGCAACCTCGCGCAAGCCCTCGGTTGGCGGATATCGCGGAGCCCGAGAGATAACCGTTTCGTTATCGGACGGCCGGGCAGGTCACGGCCGACGGTCCCAAAGGGTCGCATCTGGATACCCAGAAACCACCTCATCGAGCTCCCGGAGGGTTTCGAGCCTGACGCATCCCGCAGGGACCTTGGGTTCGTGCGGAAGGAACTGTCTCACAATGTGAACGGTACCCATCCCGAGCGCGGCCGCTCCCTGGAGATCGAGAGCAGAATCCGACACGAAGAGGCTCATAGATGCCTCCGCGCCCATTGCTTCGAGGGCGGCGTGGTAGATGCGCGAATCTGGCTTGTAGGCCCGGGCATCTTCTGACGTCGTCACGTTGTCGAAAAATCTTCGGATTCCGAGACGATCGAGCACCCGCGGGACGAACTGCGTGTCCCCGTCCGTCACGACCCCCATACCCGCGGTAAGGCCTCGGACCCGATCCAATAACTCGATGTCCACATCCGGATAAAGCCGCACGCGATCGACGCTGAACTCCATTGTGTCCTCTATCATGCCCACAGCGTCCTTCAGCCGAACGGAGACCCCGTTGGCCTTAAGCAACTCCTGGAGGACGACGGAGCCGATGCGATGCTCGGTGTCAAAGTCGGGTCCCTGTGATTTTGGCAACCTAGACGCCGCTCGGATGGCCCACTCTCGGGCGAGATCCTTCGCCTCGCGCCGCAGGTCAGGAACGCGTCCGCGCAGGACCTCCGTGAGGCTGACCACAAGGACCTGAAGTTCGATCAAAGTCTCGCCTAGGTCGAAGAAGATGTAACGTCGGCTTCGAGCCACAAAGCACCTCGGATGCGAATCCTCCATCCGCCCAAGCTCGTCATTACTGCGGAGTATTTCACGCTATCCTTCACCCCTTGGTTGCCTCCAGTCGGCGAGACTCAGAATCCTCTGGGAACTCGCTTGCGCGCATACTCTTGTAGGGTGATCTCCGGGCCCAGCTCCGCGACCATTCGGTCGTAGTCTTCGTTCGTTGCTTGGTTGAGCCTCGCGCGGAATGCATTGGCGCGGTGAAACTCGTCTGCGAAGACTCGCTTCAGGAGGTCCCTATAGTCCTGCCCATCGAGAACCGCGCGGGCCGCAAGCGATCCGGTGATCACCGCGTATCGGAACCCAAACCCTGCGACAGCATCTTGGAACCCACCCGCCTCGCCTGCCAATAGCGTTCCGTCCTGCTCCGCAGTCGCAATCGGATCCGGCGCGAAGTAAGCCCGTCCATGAATCTTCGAAACACGACGACTCTCTCCTAAGAGATTCTTGATCCATGGAATCTCGAACGCGTGTTGGGTCCTCGCGAGGAGGGACTCGAAGATGAGATCCTTCCAAGAAACGCTATAGATCGAGTGGAAGTCGATTCCCGGTGTGACGGTGAGATAGCCCGACGGCGCAACCTCGTTGTCAAAGAGAGCGTAGGCCGCATCTCGTTGCAACGCGCTGCCCTTCGCGGTGAAGGTGTAACCCGCACCCAAGACGTTGAAACGGTCTTGCGGTGGACCTGTTGCGGCGATATCTGCATCCGTGGGCTCAATTTCCTGAGCGAAGCAAAACTGCACGCCCGCCGCCTTTGCGCGGCGATATAGAACTTGATCAACGGTGTGCTCCTCTCGACCCCGCAAGAAAAGATAGTGAGCGCGCCCCCACAGCACGTTCGAGAATTGAGGAGAGCGTCGAATCGTCCGCTGAACCGTTGCGAACGGCTTGAGGTCGAACCCGTGTGAACGAAGTTCGTCTAATGCATCGACGGGACGATAGTTCCGGATTCCTTCCGTGTGGGGGCCGGAGCTCGGGAGCAGGCGTGACTTGCGCTCGTAGACGACGACTTCTCGGCCCGCGGTGGCAAGGACATTTGCTGCCGTCAAGCCCGCAAGTCCTGCGCCCGCAACCCGCACGAGCTCTGCCACGGAAGGAGAACCGCGACGCAGGAAAATAGGTTGCGTCAGGATCGATGCACCGCGGCTCGGCGTTAGGGCCCTCGTCAACGGTTCCGGGGTGGCCCTCCTGGCGCACGTTCCATCTCCAGCTACGTCGACCGGAAGACCAGTATCGGTCGGGTATTTACTTGACATCCCTTATATCTCCTAGCGCAAGCGTCAACAGGCAGTCTGATGGCCGATCTAATCGATATTCTGAGATACGCGCCGCTTGCCTCAGCGACGGCGTGGCTAACCCTCGCGGCCCTACAAGTCTACCGGGACCGTTGGCACACATGGACGGAGACGTTCTTCCTCTTCTCCTGCTTGTTTTCCGCAGTTTATGCAATCGGCGATTTCCTAGTATTCGTATCAGTCTCGGAGACGGCGGCACGACTTTCGGCCCTCGTGAGCCTCACAGGGCTGACGCTCGCATTGAATTTCTTCCTGCTATTCAGCCTCGTGTACGTAGACCGCATGAAGAGCCGGTATTGGGCCTTGATGGCCGTGTCCATCGCGATGCTCCTCCTGCTCTGGTCCGTGGGGCTCGAGAGCGTAATTCAGGGTCGAATCTGGGTACCGGTGTTCAACGGCACGGTCTTCGGCCTCTATTTGGTCTATGTCATGGTCTACTCGGTCGTCGCCATCTGGAGTCTCTACAGACTATACCGGATTGTCCGCGACAGCAGCAAGACGCTGGCCCGGCGTGCGGCCGGGCTCACAATCATTTTCACGGTCGTGCTGATCCTTGGATTGGGGACAAACGGATATTACGGGTTGGCACGGAATACGTCGGTCCCTCCGCCCTTCTCAACCCTGCTAATCTTCGTGGCCGCCAGCGCGTATTACACCCTCTACCCGGTCGGTCGACAGCGAATTTCAGAAGCCATTCGCCGCTTCCAAGCCCGGCGATATGCGATCAAGGCCGTCTTCCTCACGTACGGGGACGGCACCCTGATCGGCTCGAAAGTGCGGCCCGGGGAGAAGGTGGTCGACGAAGATCTGTTCGGCGCGACGCTCGACGTAATCCAAAATTTCATGCGAACGTCGTTCCCGATCCTCCGCGGGAAGAGCCTCAGCGCGATCACCCACGGGAACTACACGCTGGTCATGGAGCGCGGACGATACGCATACATAACCGTCGTCCTCGAGGGTGAGGAGTCGGATCAACTGCGACGCCAGATGCGTGACTTGCTGCTCAATTTCGAGGCGGAGAACCGACAGGTCCTCGTGAAGTGGCAAGGCGTGCCGAGCGACGCGAAAGGGACGGAACAGATGCTCACCGAGTTCTTCATCGAGTCGCCGCTCGTCTAGGCGTACACCTGGATCAACCCGATCGGCGAGCCGAGGACGAACAGCTTGCGCGGTTTCGGCGTGAGCCGGATGATCTTCTGCCGCAGCTTGAGCTCCCGTTCGCGGTAGCGGGCCTTGATCTCGTCGATCGACGCGTACTTCTTCGAGAGCGCCTCGCCCTGGTGCAACAGCTTCGCCAGGTAGGTGACCGCCACCATCGCGGCGTACTCGTTGAAGTTCCAATTGCTGTGAACGGTCCCGTTCTGCGAGTACACGTACGCCGACTTGCGCATTCGGATGGGAATCCACCCACCGGCAACCCCGAGCTTCGTATGCCGCACGACCACGTCGATCGGCGGGAGGACCTCGAGCAACTTCCGCCCTTCCGCGGTGAGGAACCACTCCTCCTCGTAATCCATGAGGAAGTGAGCGTTGAACCTCGGCTGCTTTGTGATTAGGAAGGCCCGGCGGAACGTGTCTTCGAGCTCGTATCCGGGGTGGATCCCTTCGAGGTGAATCGCGAGCCCGTGGCGGCGTGCGTATTCGCGAAACGGGTCGATTCCCTTCGCCAAGATCTCAAGGAACCGCTTCGTATCCTCCGGACCGCGCTCGCGATTGTACACGGTGTGCGTGAGGACGACGTTCGTCCGCGCGCCGAGGCTCGCCAGCGTGTGCACGAGGGCGAGGCAGTACAGTCCCGCATCGGCCTCGACGTCGTAGGCAATCGGCACGGACAGCGTCGACCGCGTGCCGTCCGGGATGTCGTACATCACGAGATCCTGGATGCCCAGCAACGCCTTCTCCGGCTCGACGCCGAGCCCGAGGGAATGGGAGAGGTTGTCCCACGATTCCGTGAACGCGTCCCGGATCGCCTCGGGCGTGGCCAGTTGCAACGCCCCTCCACTCCGGGCCGGGAGTGGCGTATATCCGTCCGCGTAGTCCGCCGACTCCACGAGGCTCTGAAACAGCTCCTCCTGGAGGCGGTGTTCCACGCTGTCGGGTTCGATCGAATCAGGGGGTTCCAGTCCTGGTTCCTCGGGGGGCGCGGGGCGCGCCTTCGGCGAGCTAGAACCGGTCACGGGGCCAACCCTCTCCCACTATTCCCAGAAGTGATTATCACCTATTTAGATGCTACGATTGATACCGAATGATAGGATATGCTAATATCTGTAGGAACTGTCATATACCGCGCGAACGTTCGCGGTTTGATGCCCACGAAAGGTGGGGACAAGATCCAGTTCAACATCCGCGTCGATCGGACGGTCCTCGATCAGTTCCGGGATTATTGTCGCAGGAACGGCCTGGACCCGCACGGGCAGATCGTCCTGTTCATGAGGCGGGTCCTCGAGATGGAATTCGACTTTCAGGAGCGGCTGTGGTCGGCCTTGAAGGAAGAGAGTCCCTGAGCAGGGACGCGGGCAGCGGCGCGTCGAAGCGGCGCGCCAGGATCGCGAGGTCCCGCACCCCGATTGCGTCGGGAGCCGCGGTGAGGAAGAACCGGCATCCATGGAGGCTCGCGATGTCGAGGCAGTCCTTGATGAACGGGAGCCACGTCTTCAGGTCGACGTAAAGGGCGAGCTGCTCGAGCCCGACCACGACGAGGTCGCTCCCCGGGTGCGTGGAGGCGAAGTTCGTCAGCGTGCGGCGGGCCTCCGTGTCGAGCGACTTCGGGCGCACGCACACGACCCCGGGCTCCGCGTGCTCCGTGACCCAGACGATCTCGAATCGGTCGCCATACCGGACGCGGGCCTTCGTCGGATGCTCCGTCGTGAAGAGCAGACCGTGCCGCGCCCCGACGAGGGGCAGCGCCACGGGGACGTCCTCGGCCGGGATGGTCAGGAGGACGTGGTCCGTGGGGCCGTTGGACGACGGCCCGGGGGTCTCGACGATCTCCAGCACCCGGTCGACGGATCCCCGCAGGATCGCGAACTGCTCCGCGGTGAAGGTCCCCACCCCCGCCGCGACGATTACGGTCCCTCGAGACGCGCTCGCCTGGTTCGCGACGCGCTTCAGGAACCGCGCGACCGCATCGAAGCCGGCGAACGTCGCGAGGTAGTCGAGGTCGTCGAGGACGACCGCCGTCCCCGGGTTCTCGCGGAGGAACTTCAGCAGCGTGTGGATGAGCTCGAAGTCCAAGCCGTTCGGGCGCACGGTCCGATCCCCGCTCGAGGCCGTCGTGATCCAGAGGATCGGCGTTCGCTCGAGGCCGAAGCGGGACGCGACGCGGCTCGGCGCGAGGCCGGTGACGCACAAGCCAGGCGTCGTCGAGACGATCTCCCGGAACGCGCCCATCGCGGCGGTCCGGCCATTCTCGACGACAAGGTAGTTCAGCCCTCGCTCGAGGCGGTGCGTCGCCGCGCGCGGCGCTTCCGCCTCCACGACCGTCTCGATCTCGAGATACTGATACCGCGCGACCGCGTAAGCGATGAAGATCGACCACATCATCGTGTACACGGATCCGAGGCCGAGCCGCGTGCCGCTCCCCATCAGGAGCGGCCAGAAGAGCTCCGTCACCGCAGCGGGGACGGTCCCGAGGATGAGGCCGAACAGGACGATGCCGAGCATGCGACGGCTCGGCGTCTTCCGCACCCGCCACCACGAGCGGACGAAGAGCATGACGGAGGAGAACATCCAGACGAAGAACAGCGGCGCGAAGTACACGTACGTCGGGGCGACCTGCGCGCTCGGGCCGAGCCAGTTCGAGGACGGGCCGACGATGATCAGGTTCGTCCCGAGGACGAGATACGCCCAGGCGACGAACGGGAGATAGATCGCGATTAGGACCCACGGTCGCCCGAAACGACGCGGCCGGACCGGGTACGTGACCGCGAGGTGGTACAGCGCCGCCGGCACGAGGGTGATCGCCGTCCACACGACGCGCGCCCATAGGAAGAGGGCGTCGGGAGACATCGAGGGGAAGGCCCGCTGCACCGCCTCTCCGAGGTCCCAGACGACGAAGGCGATCATCACGATGACGACCGCCCGGTTCGCCGCCCCGCGCGGATTCAGTCCGAAGACGTACGCGCCGAGGAACCCGCTCACGGCGAGGGCCGCGAGGGAGAGGACCGCGCCGCCGGTCAGCGTGAAGACGTCCGACGTCGCGGTCATTCCGACACGATCTCGAAGATCCCGCGCTCGACGAGGAGCGGGTAGTAGTCCAAGTCGTGCTCGACCCCGCGCATCTTGACGACCCCGATGTATCGGCGGACGGAGGTGCTCATGCCGACGTCGACCTCCCGCATGCGGAGATGGATGATCGTGTCCGCGAGGAACTCCTCGACGCCGAAGTGCGCGAAGTTCACGCTGTCCCGGGGCATCTCGGATACGAGGAACGTCGTCGCGTTCAGGTCCCGCAGCTCCTCGAAGAACTGGAAGATCTCGTTCCGCGGGCTCTCGAACGGGGCGAGGGCGTAGAGCGCGTCGAGGCTGTCGAGGCAGATCAGGTCGCAGCCCATCTCTTCCTTGTAGCGGGCCAGCTGACGGCGCAGACCAAGGAGCCAGCGCGGCTGCTCGCGGACCTCCTCGATCTCCCGCCTCAGGCCGCGGACGTCGATGATGTGCACGCCTTTGGCGTGTCCCGGATCCATGCCGAGCGAGGTCATCTGCGAGATCAGCGAGGTGCGGCTCTGCTCCATCGACAGGTAGAGCCCCGAGGCCGCGTGCTCCTTCGCTTCGTAGAAGAGGATGCGGTACACGAAGGACGACTTGAGGGATCCAGGCGGACCGGCGACGAGGACGATGTGCCCCCGCGGGATGCCGCCGCTCAGACGGTCGTCCAGGCCGACGACGTACGTCGGTATCCGATCTGGAGTGGACTCGGACAGCACAGAACCCCCCTCCCGGCTGGACGGGCTGCGGGCGGACAACGGTGAGTGCAAATAAAATGGTATCGCGCGCCACAACGGAGGACGACGTTTCGCGCGGACGCCGCGGAACCATTAAGGCGACGTCGTTGTTCCTGCGGAGATTCCATGCCCGCAACGGTCGCCGTCGGCAGCCAATTCGGGGACGAGGGCAAAGGCAAGATCATCGACTTCCTCGCGGACCGGGCGGACGTCGTCGTGCGGTTCCAGGGCGGCGCGAACGCCGGGCACACGGTCCAGGTGGGCGAGGACTTGTACGCGTTCCATCTGCTGCCGTCGGGCGTCCTCCACAAGCGGACGATGAACCTGATCGGGAATGGCGTCGTCGTCGAGCCCGCGCAGCTCCTCAAGGAAATTGACGAGACGCGCAAGCGCGGCCATCCCGTCAAGAACCTCCGCATCAGCGACCGGGCGCACGTCGTCATGCCGTACCACAAGATCCTCGACGCCCTCGAGGAGAAGCTGAAGGGAAACCTCGGGGCCGGCACGACGCTGCGCGGCATCGGGCCCGTCTTCGAGGACAAGGTCGGCCGCTTCGGGATCCGGATGTGCGACCTCATCGACCCCGAGATGCTGCGCGCGAAACTCCAGACGATCGTGCCGATCAAGCAGCGGCTCATCGAGGCGTACGGCGGGGACGAGCGGTTCGACGCGGATGCGATCTTCACCGAGTACGCCGCGTACGGCGAGCGTCTCGCGCCGTTCGTCATCGATACGTCGGCTTGGCTCGACGCGGCGTTGCGGCGTGGGAAGCGCATCCTGTTCGAGGGCGCGCAGGGCACGCACCTCTGCATCGACCATGGCGTCTACCCGTTCGGCACGTCGAGCGACTGCGTGGCGGGTGCCGCTTCGGTCGGCGCCGGCGTGGGGCCGCAGTTCCTCACGGACATCCTCGGGGTCGCGAAGGCGTTCACGTCCCGCGTCGGGGCGGGTCCATTCCCGACGGAACTCGAGGGCCCGATCGCCGAGCACCTCCGGGAACGCGGCGGCGGCGAGTACGGCACGACGACTCGTCGGCCCCGACGCGTCGGATGGATCGACCTCGTCATGCTTCGGATGTCGGTCCGCGTAAACGGGCTGACGGCCCTCGCCCTGACGAAGCTTGACGTCCTCGGCGGGCTCGACCGCATCCGAGCCTGCGTTGCGTACCGCTCCGAGGGCCAGGCGGTCAAGGAGTTCCCCGCCAGCATGCGCGTGCTGTCGCAATGCGGGCCGGTCTACCGCGACTTCAAGGGATGGCCCGAGTTCTCCGAGGGAGACTGGATCGGAATCGCGAAGAGAGGCCGGCGTGCGCTCCCGGAGGCGACCCGCAAGTTCGTCGCGTTCATCGAGTCGCAACTGAAGGTCCCCGTCCGGATCGTGTCCGTCGGGCGGTCGAGGGCCGCGACGATTAGCCGGTAACAGGGACGGACTTGCCCGTTCGCGTCGGGTACGGACGGAGCGCGGTCTGCGCGGTTCACACCCTCGCTTTCAGGGGATCGGGCGAAATAGAACAATTTCCGAAGGTTCTATGACCCCTGCGAGCCGATACCCCCTCGGAGGGGGACAGTGCGTTTTCTTCGTGTCGCTGCCGTGAGCTGTGCGGTTCTCATGATCGTGGTGGTCTTCCAGAGTCACGATGCGCTTGCCTCCCCGCCATCGCCGTCGGACTTCAACCACGCCCTCTCAGTGAACGGAGGGAGCGCTGTTGCGTCCGGGTACTCGGGGACCAATACGCCGGCCAATGCAATCGACGGGAACTCGTCGACGTATTGGGAGAGCTCGGGGACGGTCGGCTCGCTCTCGGTCCAGTTCCGAGCGATGTCGTATGTGAACGAAGTCCATGCTCACTTCCGCACGACCGTATACTCGTATCTCTCTTTGTATCTGGACACGAGCGGGAACGGCGCGTATGAGACAGGAGAACGGGTCTGGACGACGACGAAAAATGGCATCCTTGACGTCGTCCCGCCGTTGACGGGCCCCTACCGCGCCCTCGGGATGAGAATCTCAATCGACCTGAAGAACGGAAGCGCCCACCCGAAAGTCAACGAGTTCGAGGCGTACCTGCGGAGCGATACGGACGGCGACGGGCTCACGGGCGCGCAGGAAGCGGCGACTACCTACTTCCAAGACGCGCGTCCCGGAGGCTTGCCGCAGGCCATTCCGGACGACGGCGTGAACGTCTCCTCCGCCTCCGTGTCCCTCGCGCAATTCGCCGGCATCCCGGTCCGGGCCCTCGCGAACTTCACCGTCGACCACAGCCGTCCGGCGGACCTCACCGCGGCCATCGGATACTGGAACGGAACTGCGTGGGTCGATCGATACGTCTGGGACCCCGGGAGGAGGTTTGCGGGGGTTGGCATCGCGTCACCCGATGCGGTGCGCTGGTGGGAGGGGTTGGTCCCAGTGGTCGCCGTCGTCGGATTCCCTGAGGCCACGTCCAAAGTCGAATTCCGCGTCGACGGGATCCTCCAAGCGACCGTCACCGCTCCGGTCGGCAGCGAATACCGATGGACCTGGAACACGACAGGCTTGGGGGACCGCCGGAGCACGCTGAACGTCACGCAGTACGACGCCGTGGCGGCTCGAGCCTGGTCCCAGATCGTCGTGAAGGTCAACAACCTCGCGCCCGCCGCGAGCTGGGTTTCTCCCGCCCACTTGTCCACCGTCAACGGGGTCGTAACCCTGAACGCCTCCGCGAGCGACTTCTACGGAATCCAGCGCGTTCGATTCTACGCCGACGGCGTGTCCCTTGGGGACGGAATTCCGAAGGGCGGAGGCTATTTCACGATCGCTTGGGACACGACCGCGTACTGCTACAACGGCGACCACGCGATCTCAGCGACCGCGACGGAGAACACCGCGACCGCAAAGTCGACGACCGTCTTTGCGCAACTCTTCACGAACAACGATCCACTCGTTTGCATCACGAACCCCGCCGCGGGCGGAACCGTGAACGGGCAGGCCTACCCGGTTCGAGCGTCGACCGTCTCGGCCCTCGGCATCACGAAGGTTGAGTTCCTCGTCACCGTCGCGCCGTTCACCACGCCGCAGCTCCGCTTCACGGACACGGCCGCACCGTGGGAGTGGCTCTGGGACACGACCCGGGATCCGAACGGCCCTGCCCTCTTGACCGCGAAGGCGTACAACCGCGCGGGGGGTACCGATGCGCACGTCATCCAGGTGATGGTGGGCAATCCCGTATGCCAAGTCGGTTGCGGTCCCGGGACGGGCACCATGGAGGCATCCTCCGCGGAATCCTCGGAGCCCACCGCGACCCTCGGGGTGCTGACCGCGGAATGGTCCGTCGGCGAGACGACGTCCGGATCGCTGACGACCGTCGTGGCGGACCTCTCGGTCTTGCCTTCCTCCCGCTTCCTCTCTAATTTGCAATGGCGGCTCGTCCTTCGGGATTGGTCCGCTGGCACCGCAGGGACCGTGACCGCCTTCGCCCTCCGGTTCGAGGCGAGGACGAACGACTCCGCGAACGACGTGAATCACGACGGCGTCCCGGACGGCATGGACACCGACGGGGACGGGATCCGGGACGGGACGGAGGCGAACTACTGGCGGACGCTCGCCGTCGCCCGGGACTCAGACCTCGACGGCCTCGCGGACGGCTACGAGATCGCGGGGCACAGCCTCACGGTTCGGACGGACGGGGAGACGAAAATCTGGACGAACATCACGTCGGACCCTACGAAATGGGATACGGATGGGGACGGCCTGAGCGACGGCCAGGAGCGGGGCGTCGTCACGACGGGGCAGTCGAAGGTCATCGGCGAAGTCGGCATTCTGCGGAACATCACGACGGCTTGGTCGACCGTGTACTTGCGGAACGCCTACGCCCAAGCCGTCGTCATCGCGGAACCATCCACGTTCCGGGACCATTCCTTCTCCCACGTTCGAATTCAAGGGGTCACGGACCACACGTTCCAGGTGAAGCTCGAGAAGTGGCTGGCGGGAGGACCTGCCGCGGAGGACGTCTCGTACCTCGCCGTCGAGGCGGGGAACCACGTCCTCTCGGACGGGACCGTCGTCGAGGCAGGTCGGGCGACCGTCTCCACCTCGGGGACGACGGTCCCGTTCCGCGAAGCCTTCGCGACCGCCCCGATCGTCTTTGTCCAGGCCCAACCGGCGACCGCCACGGCCCTGCTCGTCGCGAAACGTACGAACGCATTCTCGTCCTCGAGCTTCGATGCGTATTTGAACCGGAACGGCTCCGGAACGTCGATCTCCGAAGTCGTTGGATACGTCGCCACCTCCCCCCAGCCGGATCCGACGGTCCTCGCGACGTGGACGCGCGCCGAGGCGTACTTGCCAAACCAGACCGGGAACTGGGTGTATCCGGCGAACTTCTCATCGACACCGCTTGTCCTCGCGTGGATGCGAGGGGAGGCCTCCGGCGGGAACAAGAACATTGGGCTGCGCCTGAGCTCGGTGACGAACCACAGCGCGACGATCTTCCGCGAGCAGAGCGGCACGGCTCCCGGGGACACGATCGAGTTCCTGGCCTTTGCGGGTCCGATGAACCTCACGGCCCGGATGACGACGCGGCCGAACGGCACGGGCTCGGCGGATACGGACGGCGACAAGCTGACCGACGGGACAGAGGTCAACACGTACGGATCCGACCCGACGCTGAAGGACACGGATGCGGATGGCCTCAACGACAGCGCGGAGGTCACGAGCCGATCGATCAGCGTTCCAATTAACGGGACCTTGAAGACGATCACGTTCACGACCTCGCCCACGTCGGACGACACGGACGCGGATGGCGTCAAGGACCCGGACGAGCTGGCGGGCATGTTGGACCACCGGGTCCTCTACTACGACATGGAGACGTTGGCGTCGGGTTCCACGTTCCGGGACATGAGCGGGAGCGGCGCCGACGGCGTCGCGAAGTTCGTCCAGCTGACGTCGGCGACGCCGAAGAAGGTCGGCAACGCGACGCTGTTCAACGGCACGACCGGCGCGAGCGCGAACCGCGTCCTCGTGCCCTCGACCCCCTGGCTGAACCTCACGGGCGGGTTCACGATCCTCGTCTGGGTGTATCCGACCACGACGACCCAGACGTCAGGCGCGGGAATCGTGGCGAAAGGGTACGGCAACTCGGCATCGTACATCCTCGATGTCGTGACGAGCGGATCGTCGAAGGTCTTCCGGGCGTACGTCGGCGGATCGACGTACGAGGCGAAGAGCACGACCGCGATCGCCGCGAACACGTGGTACCAAGTTGCGGCGGTCTACGATCCGACGGCGGGGACGGTGCAGCTTTACGTCAACCTGAACGCCCCCGTCCTGCGCACCGCCGTCCCCGCGATCTCCACGAACTCGCACGATCTCTCGATCGGAAGCCGGGAGTCCTCGTCGACATCGGGCTATGACCTGTCGTTCAAAGGTCGCCTCGACGAAGTCCAGATCTGGGACCGTCCTCTCACATTGTCGCAGATCCGAAGCCTCTACAACGCCACGACCGCGAGCTATAGAGCACGTCTCGACTTCGAGACGCGGACCTCGGCCGGCCAGCTGTTCGACTTCAGCGGGACGTACCATCGGGGCGTCGTCACGGGAACGAGCGTGGTCGAGGGACGGACCGGCTTCGCGCGACGTCTGGTGGGAGGCACGGATGGGATCGTCCTGTCCTCCTCGTCCGGGATCACGATCGACCGGACCACCGGCGCCACGGTCGACAATTTCGTCCTCGTATCGGCGATGCCGACGAAGGATGCCTCGCTCGTCGCCCGGCTTGGCTCGTTCTACCTGAACCTCAGTTCGGACGGCTCCATCCGCTGGTCGCTTCACAATGCGGGGACCGTCAGCACGCCTCTCCGGATCCCGCTGAACCGATGGATCCGCGTGACCGCGACGGCATCCGCCTCGCCGACGTCGGCCATGGCCGTATACCTCGACGGCGCCCTCGTCGCATCGGGTTCCGCCACCGCGTTCCCGTCCATATCGAACGCGATCACGCTCGGCTATACGAGCGGACAGGTGCACCTCTCCGCCGCGCTCGATGAGTTCCTCCTCCACGCCTCCGTGTTGTCCGCGGACACGATCTCGGGCCTCGGTCCCGCGGGGATCCGCCTCAATCCGAACGCGACCGACACGGACGGGGATGGCCTCGCGGACGGGCAGGAGCTCGTCGTGCGGGCGTTCAAGACCGATCAGCGCTATCCGATGCCCGACGGGACCTCGAGCGGCGGCGGCTCGATCAACATGACGACCCTAGGAGCGCCCGCGTGGTCGATTCGATCCGTCGACCTGATGGTCGGATTCACGCACGCCAACATGGCTCAGGTGGCAGGGGTTCTGTACCATTTCTCGCGCTGGCCCACGTTCCCCTATTTCACAATCGACCGGCTCTACGGATTCCGCACGAGCGGGTCGAATCCAGGCCAAGCGAACAACTTCACGTCGTACGACTTGCTCCAGAAGCCCGCGACGCCGGGTGATTCGTGGTTTGTGCCTTCGGACTTTGTCATCCTATCGCCAACGTCCATCGGCTGGTCCGTCTTCGGGGGTGACAACGCCGCCGACGGGAAGAAGGGCCAGCTCGAGTACGGGCAGCTTCAGCTCACGGTCCACACGCTCCCGAACCGCGCCGACACGGATTCCGACGGCCTGAACGACTCCGAGGAGTTGAACCTCGGCTCCGACGGATTCCGGACGGATCCTTGGAAGGCCGACACGGACGGCGACACGCTTCCGGACAACGAGTACCTCACGAAGGGCACGAGTCCCGTCCTCGCCGACACGGACCGGGACGGCGTGCGCGATGACGTCGACCGGGTGCCGTTGGGGGACGCGTTTGTCACCATCGAGATCGTCTCCGCCAAGGCGTTCGGATCGGACGATGATGGGTCGACGGCCTTGGAGCCGTTCCTCTCGGTCGAGGTCGGAGGCCAGACGGCGTACACCGCCCATCCGTCCGTGAACCCAGGATCGACGGCCTACTATTATCACCTATACAACGTGAACGTCCCGGACGACCAGGACTACGCGTCGATCACGATCAAGGCGTGGGACTACGACTCGGACGACGTCCATGATTTCTTCGAGGTTTCGAAGACATATGAACACGGGGCGTGGACCGGCGACGTAACGTGGTCGTTCGTACATCCTCTCGCCTCGACGGAGGTGCTCACGTACACGTCGAGTGGCCTCAATTCCATGAGGCTAGACCCGATCACGGTGACGGTCCAGACGGTCGTGCCGGACCGCAACCCGCTTTACCTGCTCGTGCCGACGGACTACGCCGGCTTGTACAACGTCACGGATTCGAATGGCGCGTTCCTATCCCATCGGTACGTCGGCGAACCGCGGTTCGTCGCCGTGCTCGCGAACGTAACGGACACGTCCGACGGAGGGACGTCGAACTACCTGCTGACATACCTCCTTCCGCGCTCCGTGTTCGTCGGGACGCATCTGTCCGCCATCCTCGAAGACCCGTCGCGCTCCCAGAGCGATCCCGTGCTGGGGCGGGCCACGGTGAGCTTCAACGGGACATCCGCCGCGGCGTCGGACGCGGTGCAATCGGTCGTGGCCGTGAACGTGAGCGTGACGAATACGTTCGATGGCCTGATCGACGTGACGGACGAACTGCTCCTACTGAACCTGCCCGACGAAGCCGTCCGCCTAGCCACGTACAGTCCGCCGATCAACACGCCGTCCGTGTCGTACCGCTTCTGCGCGGCGCCGAACTGCGGCGCGACGCCGACGTCGCCGCCGATCTGGGACCAGCTCTGGGCCGGCGTCGTGGCCGTCATTTCCGTCTCCTTGCAGTACGTCGTCTCGGCGCTGATCGCGACGTACAACCTCATGGTGCAAGTCGCGAACGTGATCGCTCAGTTCGGCGCGTGGATCTGGAATGGGATCGTCGGAGCCGCGCAGGCCGTCGCGAGCGCGGTGCAGGCGGCGGGAGAGGCCCTAGAACAGATGGTCGATTGGGTGTTCGAATGGGTCTTGTCGATGCTGAGGACGGCTTTCAGCCCACTACTCTCACCTCTGCTGGGTCCGCTGATCGACAACGCCCGTGACCTAGTCTCTGCGCTCGGCCTCGGTTCGTCTAGCGCCCCGGGGGAGGTCTCGGCGCTCTCCGCGCAAGCTCCCGACCCGCTCCTGGACGAACGCATGAAGAAAACAGAAGCCTTTTTGGTGGCCGGCATGGTGTTTGCGGGTGCGGTGCTCGTGATTGGGGCTTTCATCGCGCTGCTCCTCGATTCAAACCCCCTCGCAGCGGGTGTGATCGGGGCCGCCTTCACGATCATCGTCTTTACAATCCTCGTGTCTCCATTGGCCCCAGAGATCGAGGCCGGAGGACAACTCGCGGGGGAGGCCTTCGTTCGACTAGGCGGACTCACTTGGTCGAGCCTGCAATCATTGGGTTCAGTTTTGACCAAATTCACTTTGGATTTCGGTAATCAAGTGAATGGGAATATCGTCCTGATTGATGCCGTTGCCGCCTGGGTTACAAAGTTCACCCTCGTTGCCATCCCCGCAGCCCATGCCACCGGCCCGCTGAAGCCCATCGTGGTGCCCGCGATCGGCTGGGCAATAGCCTTGGCCGCCCTAGTCATGGACGGTGTATTAGGAGCGTATCCGAGCGACGCCGGTGCCTCTGTTGCACTGACCCTAGCCAGCCTCAGTCTGCTCGTCGCTGGCTATGGCATGCTCGAAGCTGTAACGACCCCCATCTATCCGTTCAACGTAGCAGGAGCTTTCCTGAGCGCACTCCTTGCGGTGTTCGCCTACGCCGGCATTGCGGCATCCATTGCACATCTTCTCAAGGCGTGACGCCGATGAATGAACCGAGATGGTTGGAGAATCGACGACCTGTTCGCGTCGCGACGATTGGTTCGCTCGCGCTCGCCGTTGCAGGGCTCGCAGGATTGGCTGTCCTCATCCCCCTGATTGGGGCTCCTCCGACCGAGACATGGCTGGGGGGAATCGTAATCATCGGTCTGGGGACGGCCGTATTGCTTAGACTGCAGCCTATGCGAATAGGGGTCGCGGGCCGGGCACTGCATGTTCAATGGCCGCTGCGACAGAAGGCAATTCCGTTCGAGATGATTGCCAGAGCGGTCTTCTACGTTCTGCCACGGTACATGGCTGTGGACTGGAACCGGCGCTATTACACGCTCCACCTCTTCTTGCAGAACGGCCGTCGATTCGTCGTAGGCGGTCTTGATGGTTCCGTCGCTCGAGAATTACTGCAACAACTCCCTGCGGAGCTATGCGAGCAGAAGGTATATTCAGGGTCTACCTAACAACATCGAGTGATCGTTCAAGGAAGAATCGACGCCGTGGTTCGCTTGGCGCGGGTATCCTTAGACGTACGCGAAGTGAGGAATTCGGATCGCCCACTCCTCGCGTATCGCTACGTGGGCGAGCCGCGGTTCGTCGCCGTCCTGGCGAACATCACGGACTACCGCCGGGGCAGCGACACGTTCCTCTGGACCCACCTCCTCCCCCGGTCTGCGTTCTTCGACACGAAGCTGTATGCGATTTTGAAGGATCCCGATGCGTCCCAGGGCGATGCGGTCCTCGGCGGTGCCACGGTGAGCTTCAACGGGCCGTCCGGCCCGGCGTCGGACGCCATGCACTCCATCGTGGGCGTGAACATCTCGATCACATGGGGCTTCAACGGCCTGACGTACCTCGAGGGGCTCATGACGTCGAACGCCTCCGGGGGGACGGCGTATCAACTGATCGACGTGACGGACGAACTGCTCCTACTGAACCTGCCCGACGAAGCCGTCCGCCTAGCCACGTACAGTCCGCCGATCAACACGCCGTCCGTGTCGTACCGCTTCTGCGCGGCGCCGAACTGCGGCGCGACGCCGA
>WNGF01009337.1_pt1 | contig 22455 bp, 25 predicted proteins | sample 5400641 | NCBI WGS metagenome assembly WNGF01 (sample SAMN13153371, study PRJNA577476) | soil metagenome | isolation source: 80 cm soil or saprolite under grassland replicate 2 | place: USA:California | collected 2016-06-15 | reverse complement strand
CTGCGGCCGCGATCGTCTTCGTCTTGGATGCTGCATGCTGGAGACTCGCGCTGCGCCTGTTCAACCGCGAGCGACTGCTCACCGCCGGTGGAACAGCCGGGTGATCGGCAAACGGACCTGAGCTCGGCCGGTGGGAGTCGCGGCCCTGCCACGGATCGCGGCCCGTCGACCTCCGCGTCCCGTTAGGTCGCAGGCGTCACCTCATCGGCTCGAGGCCGCGCAGCACGCGGGTCAGGTCGGTGAGGTTGACGTCGAGAGCATTGAGCTCGTAGGACGTCTCACCCTCGAGCCAGTTCATGTAGATCAGCTGGTGCGGCTGACCGTTCACATCGAACACGCGCGGGCCAACGCGCACGCGGACCGTGGTGCCGCGCGCGTTGATCGGGGCGACGTCGACCAGCTGCACGCCGTAGAAGGAATCCTCCGGCTTGACGGTCAGGGTCTTGAGCTCGACGCGCGTGCAGGCCTGCGGGTTCTTCGATCCCGGCGGCATGTGGAACAGGGTTCCCAGATAGGTCACCGTGTAGGTGCCGCTCGCGTTCTGGACGGACGCCGTCGGCGACAGGCAATCGCCAGTCCCCGTGCGCTTGAACTCGTCCGGGATCCACGTCGGCCGGAGAACGACGGCGCTCGGAATGGCCGAGTGGACCTGCCCCCACGCCGCATCGTCAGCGACCCCGAACGGATCGGCCGGCGTCGCCGGAACGGCACGCGGCAGCGCCGTGACCGCGATCCCGCCCAGCAGGATCAGCATCGCGGTGGCGACCACAAGGACTGCCGCGTTCGCGCCGGAACGCGCGCGACGATCGGGGACCCAGCGCGACTCGGGAGGCACCGGGATCGTGGCGGCGGCGTTCTGCAGTGCGCGACCGATCGACTGTTCGTACGGGCTGCTCATCGCCGCACCTCCATCCGCAGCCGCATCGCGGCGATCGCCTGATGCGTCGTCGCGGCGACGGTGCCGCGCGCGATGCCAAGAAGCTCGGCGGTCTCCTCCTGGGACATCCCGAGGACGAACCGAAGGATGAGGACCTGACGCTGCCGCAGAGTGAGCCAGCGTCCAGGGAAGGAGGAGACGGTCACGGATCCGTCGCCGCCGCCAGGAGCGCGACGCGACGACGAAGATCCAGCCGTCGACCGAGGAGATCGACCGGGCAGCGCTTCGTTCGAACCCCTTGAGGAATGCATCGTGTAGCGCATCCTCGGCTTCGTCGGGTCGCGCTCCCATGGCGACGAGGCCGCGATAGACCTGCAGGAAGGCCGCTCGATACGCGGATTCCCAGCGCGCGTCCGTCGCTGTCTCTACGGCGATGGTGGTCACGTCATGAAGAGTAGGAACGACTCCAAAACGTTTAGTCCGCGTCGGCGCAGCCATCATCGGCGGCACGCACCGCTTCGGGACGTCCGGACCTCCGGACTCGCCCGACCAACGCCACCACGCTAGCTCGAGGTCGCTATCAGACAGCGCTGTGCGCGTACCAGTCCAACACCCGCATGGCGCGGAGCGTGTTCCACCTGCTGGGCTTGCCCTCTCCCTCCTCCATCTCGAAGTGCACCTGACCGGCATGCGGGTTCTCTAGCGGCCATCGGCCGTCTTCGCCTCGCTTGCTCTCGACCAGGTCGATCGCCTCGGCTGCCCGGTCGTCGGGCGCGGCGTTGGCAGCGCGCAGGTAGTCGAGTCCCCGCAGGACGTCGTAGAAGTAGTAGGTGGGGTAGGAGAACATGGTCCAGGTCGGGTCGATCACCTCTCCGTTCGACAGCCGGCGGAACAGGCGGCGCTCCAGGAGGTACTCGTGCGCCCTCAAGCGCGCGGCCGTTACCTCGGGTGAACCACCTGCGGCCCGCTCGTGCTCCAGTAGGCCCGCGAGCACGCAGATTGTGGTGTTGAACGACGATCTCGTGGAGCCCCGTTCCGCCTCGCAGTTCCACCCGCCGTCGCTCAGCTGCTCGCCGAGGAGCCGGTTGACGATGGCGTGAACGTCCTGGCCGAAATACGAGCCCAACGCGACCACCGAGCCGTTGATGCACGGCTCGACTTCGCCGTCGAAGAAGCGCTTGCCGTGCCAGGCTGCGTCCTGGGGGAGCACACCCACCCATGTCACGTTGTCACGGACCAGGCCGATGGCGCGACGCGCTTCTGCGCTCGTAGGGTCCAATCCCAACTCGGGCAGTAGCTTCAAGGTGTTGTACGTGTCCGTCCATCCGGGCGCGTCAAATCCACCTCCCCAGTGACCATCCGGTCCCTGGAGGGCGAGCAGCCGTGCACCCCATCCTTCTTTGGCGATCCTCGCGCGCTCGGCGGCGACGACGTCGGCAGACTCGCGCGTGAGATCTCGCATCACCTGCCATCGGATAGCGGGGTCGGAGTCAAGCAGCCAATCCACAACTGTCACGGGTCCACCCCCGGTCGGATCGCCGCTACATCGTGAGCAGCCTCTCGAAGAACGAACGGTACCGGCGCAGCGCGACGCGAAGGTCTTCGGTGGATACCTTTTGGTCGCGTCCCAGCGGGGTCTCGAGGCCCGATCGCTCCGTGGCGAACAACGCCGATAGGTCGCGGATGACCTCATCGACGAGCGCGTCGGCCGCCTTCACCGCCTCGCGCGGATCGTCGACGAAACGGCTTTGGATGTCGCTCCAGCGCGTGCGCAGCTCCGAGGCCCGATCCGTCTCGAAGAGGCTTGCCTGGCTCGCGTCCGTGAGCTGCTCGTCCTGCTCCGCGATACGACGCTCGTCCTTCTCGCCGATGGGACGCTCGGGTTCGTGCGGCTGCTGTTCCTTTCGCTCGGTCTGATCCTCACGTAGGTCAACGTCTTCTTTCATCGCACCGTCTCCTCGCGCGCCTCCACCTGTTCTTCGACCTGCGCCGGCGGCGGTGCGACCAGCTCCTCGAAGAGGGATCGGTAATGGACCATCGCTAGCCGCAGGTCCTCGGTACTGATGTCGGACTGGCGTCCGGCGATCTCGTGGGCGGTGCGGTAATCGGTGACGACGCCGGGATGGTCGACGGATACGTCGGCTGCGCGCTGCTCGAAGTCACCGACCGGATAACCGCATGCCACCATCGCTTCGCCGATGACGGTGTCCGCGTCGGCGACAGCCGCGCGCGGATCGTCGACGAAACGCTCCTGCACCTCGCGCCAGCGCGCGACGAACTGTTCGCGTCCCGCCGGCGCGAGGGGATGGATATTGAGCTTCTTCACGCGCGTTTCGCGCTCGCTCAGGACATTCTCAGCCCGCCGCTGATCGCCCTGCTCGGATACGACATGTTCGTACTCGGGTCCGAAATGCTCGTGAAGCCTCCGGCGACGCCGCTGGTCGTACGCATACGCGAGTGCCGCGACGACCACGACCACGACGACCGCGACGGCGATCCAGATGCCTGTCGTTTGATCCATCTCATGCCTCCGTTGCCCGTTTCCATTCAACGACCGAGCACAGGCCGTGCCCGCATGTGCGTGGGCGGGGAGATGCGCTCTTGAAACCACTGCGATTCCGCCGCAAATACTCGCGAAAGGTCCCGGGCGCCGATGGATACCGCTTCGTATGGACGCCGGTTGTCGCACGGCCCATGATTCCGCTCGCGCTCGCTTGGCAGGGCAGAAGCCGAGCATGGCCTCGCGATCGCGTGGGGAGTTGTGAGCCGACGTTTCGCGCTCGCTTTCGCGATATCGATCGTCGCGTCCTCGCTGGGGACGCCGGCACATTCGAGCACGACCTCTGGATACATCGTCATTTTTCGCGAGCGCGTCGAGGTTCTGGCAAGGACCGCTGACTTAGAGCGGACGCATGGCTTCCAGAGCGATTACGTCTACGAGCACGCATTGCATGGCTTCGCGGCCCAACTCTCCGATGTCCAACTCGCTCGCGTGCGAGCCGACCCCAACGTGGCCTACGTCGCGATCGACCGGCCGGTAAAAGCGATCGGCCTCGTTCCACTGCTGCCCGGAGACACAGCACCGCCAGGCGTTTGGCGCATCGGAGCGGCGACGACGACATCCGCGAGCCCGGCCAGCGGCGTCAGCGTCGCAGTCATCGACACCGGGGTCGACCTGAATCACTCTGACCTCAACGTCGTCAGCGGGAAGAACTGCACGACGGCGGCGCCGCTTTCACTTTTCGTGTTTGGTGCGATCCGACCTACGTACAGGTCACCACTCAAGGCCCATCGTCTCGACGATGCGTCCGATGTGCTCGACGTGCGCTCGTTCGCGGCGAGCCACCCCGCCCATCTTCTTGGGCTGAAGTGCGCGAGATCGCCTTAGACGACAGCCTGCGGAAGCGTTCCCGCGAACTACGACGAGGTCCTGACGGCGCAGTCGCGCTGTGGCGGAACATCGGATACAGCGAGCGGTAGAACCTGCGTACCTCGCGGACCAGACGCGGCGGAGACAGCTTCCGTTGGTCGGATCGGCGTGCTGGGACATCGCGTACTCGGTGTACGTCGCGCCGGCGCGGGCTGCGAGGGCCAGACACGAGGCGGCGCGACTCGCCGACAGGGATCACGAGATCGTCCCGATCGTGACCCACGATGATCATGGGAGCGAAGACACGGTCGATGTAATGCAAGGGTGACATCACATCGAGGCGCTCACGCATGGAAGGCGAAAGCCGCTGTAACGCAAGTTCGGCGGCCTCTCGATGTGACGCGGTGAGTAGTTCGTAGACCGCGCGGCCGTCCGCACTGAGCTCGGCCGGGTCGACCTCGGCGCCCGTCGAGCTAGCCTCGCAGAGGCGTTCTGCTTCGCAGGGCTCGAGCGTGTCGGTAACCGAGCGGACGAACACATCCGGTGTGAGTGGATCGACGGGCCACGGCTCGACCTGCGTCGCTCACCAGTGCCGATGGGATTCAGGCGAACGGCCGTGGCCGACGGGCCCGCTACGGCGTCGTTCGGCCGAGCACGAACTCCCACGTGGACGCGATGAGGAACAGCGGCGCGATGACGAGATACGCGACCGCGACATCTCGCAGCCGATCCTTCGGGAGCCCCAGCCACGTGTCAGTTCGTGGCCTTCGGACGGCACGCCACGCGCCAACACCGAGATACACACCCATACCGCCTGCGATCGAGTAGGGGATCAGCTGGAGGAGCAGCGTCACGAGGTAGTACGTCGCGCGACCCGGATCGTCGAGGCGGCTCTGATGGCGCGCATCCACCGACACGATGCCTCCGACCCAGCCACGGTAGGCGACGATCGGGTACGAGCCCACGACCGCGATCCCCGCGACCGTGCTGGTGACGCCGCCGAGCACGAGGTTCGACGCGAAGTCAAGGAGAGCCGCCCGCGTCTGGTCACCACCGCGATCCGCCACGAGGATCTCGCTTGCCTGAGCGGCACCCACGATCTCGTCGCGACGATCGAGCGCAAAGGTGTTCCCCGTGCTCACCATCACGATGCCGGCAACGAGCGACAACAGGTACGTCGCGGCGATCGTAAGGATGCCCACGCGGCCGCGGCGGATCGCGGCGAGCGAGGCGCTGAGTGGTGAGAGCACTCCGTCCCTCGCGACTACGAGCCCAGTGCGGCCTCTGCGGGCCAGCGGAGCCACAGCAGGCTGACGAGCACCGCAACGTTGACCGCGAGCGCGGCGAGTGTGTTGAAGGGCGGCCACGTCCCGAAGAACAGCGTAATGCCGACGAGCGAGACGATCGCAGAGCCGATCGCGAGGGGCCGCCAAGCCTCCCCCGGCAGGACGATGCCCCAGAAGGACAGGGCAGCGGCGACAAAGCCCACCATCGAGATGAGCCAGAACCCGCTTGCGACAGACGTAGCGGTCGCCATCGGTAGTGCGGGCATCAGCCACGATCGCGCGGCCTGCCATCCTCCCGTGGGGTCGCCGGGCCGCAGCGCGATCCACGCGAGCGCACCGAGCGCGCCGCCATGGCCGGATCCATGGATCATGAGCGCAGCGAAGATCAGGCCTCTCGCAGTGTCAGCGGACATATGTCCACCTCGTTCCAGGACGTTGATTCGTATCGACTGTGGGCTCCCACGGCGTGTCTCGATAGGGTCGGCCGATGCAGCTCCCGTCGGGTAAGACGCTACGTGCGCGTGGCGCTTATCCCCTGCCCGAGAAGGTCCGATCAACCCTAGTGCGGAGCAGGTGTGGGAGTGGAGTCTTGTGGAGCGCACGACATGCGGGAGGGATAAAGATGACCACGCTCGTCACGGCTGCCGCGGTCCGGGCCAAAGACGTACCGATCGCGCCGACGCGCGACCAGAGCGATGACTCCACGTGGAGGACTCTCTATCGGGTCGGCGGACTCGCGGCGCTCGCCGTCGTCGCGCTGGTGCCGATACAGATGGTGGTCTTCGTTGTTTGGCCGCCGCCGACGACCGTTCTCGGATGGTTCGGTCGGTTCCAGGACAACAGCCTCATTGGCCTTCTCGACATGGATCTCCTGATGCTCGCGGACTACATCCTGTTCGCTCTACTGTTCCTCACGCTGTTCGTCACGCTCCGACGCGTGAGTGCGTCGCTTGCGGCCATCGCCTTGACGCTCGAGCTCGTCGCGATCGCGACCTATTTCGCTTCGACGACCGCGTTCGAGATGCTCTCGGCGAGCGGTCAATACGCGGCAGCGAGCGGTGACACCGAGCGCACGATCGCGCTCGCGGCGGGACAGGTGCTGCTTCTGACCTGGCAGGGCACCGCGTTCAGCGTGAGCTACCTCCTCGCCGGGTTGGCGCAGCTGCTTGTCGCCATCGCGATGCTCCGTCGTGGCCCGTTCGGCACGATCACTGCCTACGCCGGAATCCTCGCGGGCGTATTGACACTGGTGCCGCCGACCGTTGGTGCGGTCGGACTCGTCTTCTCACTCGTGTCGCTGTTGCCGATGTGGGCATTTCTGATCCTGGCCGGGCGCAGGCTCCTTCTCCTGTCATCGGATGGAAGGAGCGCGACGCGGGCACGTGACTGAGATCGCGATCCGCACGGATTCGCTCACGCGCGAGTTCGCGAGCGTCCGGGCCGTCGATGCGCTCTCGCTCGAGGTGCCCGCGGGGATCGTGTTCGGCTTCCTGGGACCGAATGGATCGGGGAAGACGACGACGATCCGTCTGCTCCTCGGACTCATCGAGCCGACGAGCGGGCACGCGACCGTCCTCGGCCTGGACAGCCAGAGCCACGCGACCGAGATCCGCGCGCGCTGCGGTGCGCTTCTCGAGAACGTCGGACTCTACGAGCGTCTCACCGCGAACGAAAACCTGGAGCTCTACGGACGCATCTGGCAGATCGAGTCTCAGGAGCGGCGCGCGCGGATCCAGACGCTGCTGACATACGTCGGCCTCTGGGGGCGGAAGGATGAGGTCGTCGCCCGCTGGAGTCGTGGCATGAAGCAGAAGCTCGCGATCGTGCGTGCGCTGCTGCATCGGCCCGCTCTGGTCTTTCTCGATGAGCCTACCTCTGGCCTCGACGCGCTCGCGGCATCCGCGCTGCGGAAGGATCTCGCGACGCTCGTTCGGCAGGAGGGCGTGACCGTCTTCCTCACGACGCACAACCTCGCCGAGGCCGAGACGCTGTGCGCGCGGGTCGCCGTCATCAGCAAGGGCCGATTGCTCAGGGTCGGCACTCCCGACGAGCTGCGCTCACATGCCGGTCCTGCGCGCCTCGAGGTCATCGGACGCGGTTTCACCAAGGAGCTCGAGTCACGTCTTCGCGCGCGCCCGGAGATCGAGCGGGTCGAGGTCGCCGACGGTCACCTGATCATGGATCTCATTGGGGCCGTCGAGGTCGCCCCGCTGATCAGCCTGATCACGGCATCAGGCGCGCAAGTGGAGGAGGCGCGAAAGGGCCGAGCCACGCTCGAAGAGGTCTTCCTGGATCTGGTGGAGGCCGGCGATGATCGCTGACTTCAGAACGGTGCTGTGGAAGGAGTGGAAGGAGCTGCTTCTCGCGCCGGGCGATCGCCGTAGCACCCTTTTGATGCTGGTCCTGCCAGTCATCGTTCTCGGTGTCGTGCTCCCCTGGCAGGCGGGTCGCGCCTGGCTCGAGTCGCCGATCACGTTGATGGCATGGGCCTGGATCCCGCTCTTCCTCGTAATCAACGTCATCGCCGACTCGTTCGCCGGTGAGCGCGAGCGCCGCACACTCGAGACGCTCCTCGCGAGCCGCCTGCCGGACCGCGCCATCCTCTTCGGCAAGATGGGTGCGGCGATCGCGTATGCCTGCGGCCTCACGCTCGTCATGCTGCTCGTCGGGCTCGTGACGGTGAACGTCAAGCTCGGCTTCGGCGAGCTGCTTGTGTACGCTCCCATGACGCTTCTTGGTGCCGTCAGTCTCAGCCTGCTCGCCACGACGCTCGTGTCCGCTGTCGGCGTCTTCGTCTCGCTGGGTTCGCCGACCACGAAGCAAGCGCAGCAGCGGCTGAGCATCGCCGTGATGGTCCTGTTCTTCATACCCTTCGTCGGTCTGCAGGCACTTCCCGCGAGCTGGGTCACGTCGAGTCTCGCATTCGCGAATGAGCACGCGGCCCTGTCATTGGCCGTCGCCGCTGCCCTGCTGCTCTTCCTGGACGCCGCGCTGGTCGGTGCCGCCGTCGGACGTTTTCAGCGCTCTCGCCTCGTCCTCGATTGACAGGCCCGTTGAAGCTGGTCGGTCGCGGCGGACGTGTCCACCGGCCCACGTCGAAAGGGCTGTCCGACCCTCGCAGGCCGGTCCAAGCGGTCGGAAGATGAACTTCGGAGGTGGTCTTCGATGATGTTCCCTGGTTACGCCGACTACGGATACATGGCCTGGATGATGCTCGGCTCCGTCGTCTTGTGGGTCGCCCTGATCGCTCTTGCGGCGTTCGTCATCGTCAAGCTCATGGCCGGTCGTGAAGGCAACGACGCCATCGAGATGCTCAAGCAGCGACTTGCGCGCGGCGAGATAAACGCGGAGGAGTACCAGACGCGCCGGTCCCTCATCCTCGGCCGGTAGCCGCGGAGCCTGCGCGGCCGTGATCCTCGGCCTGCTGGTATCGATGGGACTCGCTCGGCGTCGTCTCGCAAAGGGGTCTGACCGAGTGGCAACTTCGCTTGGCACTCCCCACGCCGCCCACACGCATCACAGCGCCTGAGCAGCCCCCGCCGTCACCCTCAGCGTCCGGCGGTAAGGGCAGCCAGCTCGCGCGCGATCACGGCGTCCTCACGGGCGAAGACGACCAGCACTGCGATCGGTCGTGCGACGAGTGCGCGATCGGTGTCCACGGCCTCGTCATCGACCGGCGGCACGCCGATCGCGGCGAGACGACGCACGATGCCGGCGCGGACGCTCGCCGCGTTCTCGCCGATGCCGCCAGTGAACACGACCGCGTCGAGGCGCGGAAGCGCGGTCGCGGCGGCGGCGATGGCCCCAGCAGCTGAGCGCTCGAACACTGAGATCGCCAGCGCGGCACGTTCGTCGGTCGGCGCGAGCGTGAGAAGCTCGCGCATGTCCGCCGTCCGGCCGGAGAGCGCAAGCAGACCAGAGCGATGCTCGAGCACGTCCTCGAGCGCTCGTGGGTCGAGTCCGTGATCCCGCTGCGCGGCGAGCAGCACGCCCGGGTCGACCGATCCGGCGCGCGTCCCCATCACGAGTCCCTCGAGGGGCGTCATGCCCATCGACGTGCTGACCGAGCGCCCACGCCATATCGCGCTGACGGAGCAGCCGGCACCGAGGTGCGCGACAACGACGCCAACCTCGTCGCGTCCGAGGAGCGCGCCCGCGCGCTCGACGGACCACGCGACGGAGAGACCGTGGAATCCATAGCGTCGGTATCCCCAATCCGTGTACCACTCATACGGGACGGCATAGACGTACGCCTCGGTCGGCAAGGTCGCGTGGAACGCGGAGTCGAACGCCGCGGCGTGCGGCACCGCAGGAAGCGCGGCGCGGGCCGCCGCGATGACCTCGGCGGCGACAGGGTTGTGAAGGGGGGCGAGCCACGCGAGCTCCCGAATGCGCTCGAGCACCGCGTCGTCGATCAACGTCGTTCGGGTGAAGAGCGAGCCCCCGTGGACCACGCGGTGCCCGACAGCGCCGATCGCGGACATCTCGACCCCTGCGGCGATGATCGCCTGCGACGCGCGACGGAGCGCGTCAGGGGCATCGCCGACGCCGCGCATCGGGACGGTGACGCTCGCCTCGGCGTCCTCCGAGCCGACAGCGAGCACACTTGCCTTGAGCGTCGACGATCCGGCATTTAGCACGAGCACGTGTTCGCGCACCCGGCGAGCGTAGGCCGCGACGCAGTGAGGCGCAGCACGTGGCCAGGGAGGCATGACATCGCGACGAAGGCAACGTCAATCGCGTCGAGCCCGTTGACCGCGGACGAGCTCCGCCGCATCGACGCGTACTGGCGCGCGGCGAATTACCTGGCCGTCGGGCAGATCTATCTTCTCGACAATCCCCTCCTACGCCAGCCACTCCGGCCAGAACACGTCAAGCCGCGTATCCTCGGCCACTGGGGCACAACCCCCGGGCTGAACTTCATATACGCTCACATGAACCGCGCGATCCGGAAGTGGGACCTCGAGGCCATATTCATCACCGGTCCCGGACACGGCGGACCCGCTGTCCTGGCGAACGTGTACCTCGAAGGTACCTACAGCGAGATCTATCCCGCGGTCTCGCGCGACACCGCCGGCATGACCAAGCTGTTCCGGCAGTTCTCGTTCCCCGGTGGTGTTCCGAGCCACGTCTCGGCTGAGATCCCCGGGTCGATCCACGAAGGTGGAGAGCTTGGATACTCGCTCGCGCACGCATATGGCGCCGCGCTTGACGATCCTTCGCTGCTCGTGTGCTGTGTGGTCGGCGATGGCGAGGCGGAGACGGGAGCCCTCGCGGCCTCGTGGCATTCGAACAAGTTCCTCGATCCGGTCCACGACGGTGCCGTACTGCCGATCCTCCATCTGAACGGCTACAAGATCGCGAACCCGACCCTGCTCGCACGCATGCCCGAGCGCGAGCTGCGCGCACTTCTCGAGGGATACGGGCACGTTCCGATCTTCGTCGAGGGTGATGACCCGACGGTGATGCATCAGCAGATGGCTGCGGCGCTCGATCGCGCAATGACCGAATTCCGCCGCATCCAGGACGAAACGCGCGCGCCCGGACGTGCGCGCCGGCAACCGTCGCCGATGATCGTGCTCCGCACGCCGAAAGGCTGGACCGGACCGAAGTCGGTCGACGGGAAACCGGTCGAAGGCACCTGAACACCGGGACGTGCTCGAGCGATGGATGCGCTCGTATCGTCCCGAAGAGCTCTTCGACGAGACCGGCCGGCTGGCGGCCGAGCTCGCCGCGCTTCCACCGAAGGGCGAGCGCCGAATGAGTGCGAACCTGCGCGCGAACGGCGGCCAGTTGTTGAAGGATCTCGATCTGCCGGACTTCCGAAAGTACGCCGTTGCCGTGCCCGCGCCAGGCGCGACGTCCGCGGAGCCCACGCGTGTGCTCGGAACGTTCCTGCGCGACGTGATCGTGCGCAACCAGGACCGCTTTCGGCTACTCGGTCCCGACGAGACGACGTCGAACCGCCTGGGCGCCGTCTTCGACGTGACCGACCGCGTCTTCAGTGACGAGATCCTCGCGACCGACGAGCACATCGCGCGGCATGGGCGCGTCATGGAGGTGCTGTCGGAGCAGATGATCGAAGGCTGGCTCGAGGGCTATCTCCTCACTGGCCGCCACGGCCTCTTCAACTGCTACGAGGCCTTCATCCACATTGTCGACTCGATGTTCAACCAGCACGCGAAGTGGTTGAAGGTCACGCGCGCGCTGCCGTGGCGCCGGCCCATCGCCTCGCTGAACTACCTTCTCTCGTCGCACGTCTGGCGACAGGACCACAACGGCTTCTCGCACCAGGACCCGGGGTTCATCGACCACGTCATCAATAAGAAGGCCGAGGTCATCCGCGTATACCTGCCACCCGACGCGAACACGCTCCTCTCAGTAGCCGATCACTGCCTGCGGAGCCGTAATTACGTCAACGTGATCGTGGCGGGGAAGCAGCTGGAGCAGAACTGGCTTTCGATGGACGACGCGGTGGCGCACTGCGCGCGAGGCATCGGCATCTGGAAGTGGGCGAGCAACGCTGAGGGAGAGCCCGATGTCGTGCTCGCGTGCTCTGGCGACGTGCCGACGCTCGAGACGCTGGCCGCCGCCGATCTCCTCAGGCAACACCTGCCTGCGTTACGCGTGCGCGTCGTGAACGTCGTCGACCTCATGCGACTGCAGCAGGACACCGAGCATCCTCATGGACTACCTGACCCCGAGTTCGATGCGATGTTCACGACGGACAAGCCCGTGATCTTCGCGTACCACGGATACCCGTGGCTCATCCATCGCCTCGCGTACCGACGGAAGAATCACGCCAACCTGCATGTGCGCGGGTACAAGGAAGAGGGCACGACGACGACCCCATTCGACATGGTCATGCTCAACGATCTTGACCGCTTCCATCTCGTGATGGATGTCATCGATCGCGTGCCGGGTCTACGTGCGCGCTCCGAGGCCGTGCGCCAGCTGATGCAGGAGAAGCGGCTGGCATGCCGCGCCTACACCCGCGAGCACGGCGAAGATGCGCCGGAGATCACGCAGTGGGCGTGGACCTCGGCGCCGCCAAGCGCCACACGAGGGCAAGACTCGCGACGATCAGCGCGATGAAGCTGATGCCGCCGACGAACGCCAACCCGACGAGGACTCCTGCGCTTTCGTAGATCATTTCTCTTGACCTCCGGCCGCATCGTGCCGCGGCGGTGGATCGCCCAATAGTGCTGATCGGACGTGTTGACCGTGACGAATGGCCGGGATCGCCTAGACCGCCCGCGTCCTCCGGTGGTGCTGGTACCACCACTCCAGGTAACCGCGATCCACGTCGCGAGTCCTGGCGTCCGGGATCCGCTCGCACACGATGTACGGCGGTGAACTCCCGTCGCTCAGTTGCTTCATCGGTCAACCAGCCTCAGCGATGAAGTTCCTCAGCATCCGCAGGATCAGCACGAGCCAGAAGACCGTCATCGCGAGCCAGGCTCAGCCCCGCGTGCGGCGATCGAGGGCGTCGCGCCAACTCGTGAGCTGTGTCCTGCCTAGGTCAAGGAACGAGATGGCGACGACCGCAAACGTCATGACGGCCATCCCGAACACGGTGCCCCAATGTCGGGCTCGATGCCGAGGTCCTCACCGAAGACGGACGTGCGTGCTGAACGGGACAGTCTTTCCGCTCGCTTCATCCAGAACGGCAGCGAGATCCCCTTCATTTTCACCAAGTAGTAGTGGAGTGTGATCAGCGCGATCGCGATCATCGGGACGACCGAAATGTGCACCGCCTAGATCTGCCCGAGCTTCTCGGACGCCTGGGCGATGTCCGTGAGCTGCGCGAAGTCGTAATTCACGACGGTCGCGAGCCCCAGCGCCTGGAAGAGCTCCGAGACGTGCCAGGGGACCGCGAATCCGACCTCGTCCCAGTGCAGACTCTCGCCGGTGATGAACGCGAGGAGGACACAGCCTGCCAAGAGGACCCCGCCGAGCCACAGTCCCTGCTTGCCGACGCGATATGCGCCGGTCACGAACACCCGGAGCATATGGACCATGACGAGCGCGAAGATCACTTACGCGGCCCAGAAGTGGAAGTTGATGATGACGGACCAGACCGGTGTCTTCAGGAGGTCGCTCGTGACGGCGAATGCCCTACCGGCGTCGGGCGCGTATACGAACGTGAGGAGGATCCCCGTGAAGACCTCGAGCGCGAGAGTGATCGCGAGGACGCCGCCGAGCGTGTACCAGATGTTGTTGGTCTCGGCCGGAATGAGGTATTCGCGCAGGAGCTGGCGCAGCGCGAGCTGGTCCTCTATGAGGTCCCCGAAGCTCCTGCGCCTGGGAAGGGCCGACGCCTTCGACATTCTCTGACCTCCGTCCATCCCATTGGGCTGCTGGCATTCTTGTGCCGAGACATCCGTGCGCAAGAGTAGTTCGGCTCTCGAGCCGACGACGAGCGGCCTTTCTGCCGCCGCTCCATGAACGCGGCTCACAACGGGCGAGGCGCCGACCCGACATAGGCGTCGGCGCCTCGTACCGTCGCGCGGATCGCGCTGGTTACTTGACGACGAAGGCGAGGTGCATTCCGGCCTGGTAGTGGCTCACCTCGTTGCAGATCAGGACATAGTTGCCGGGCACCAGATCGAATACGTCCGTCTTCGTGAGACCGGCCTCCACATCCTCGATCTCGCCGATGATCCCGATCTCCTGGACCTTGGTCGCGTCCTCCACGCGCGCCGGGATCTTGTTGTGTGGAAGATCGGTCTTCAGGATGGCCAGCTCGTGCGTGAGCTTGCCGTCGTTCTTGAGCGCGAAGGTCACCTGGCCCGCGGGCAGCGTCGTCTGGGTCATCTTGACGGACCACTCGCTCATGGTCACGGTCACCTTCGCGGGACCGTTCTGCGCGCTGCCAGCCTGCGCGCACGCGCCGAGCACCAGCATCGCGATCGCGGCGAACGGTAGGAGCTTCTTCACGTCTTTTTCCCCTTTCTAAGGAGCCGCCTGCTCGCACGTGGCGAGTCTGAAGAGCAGCGTACGGAGGGACCCTGGCGATCGGCTGACCGCGAGCGGCTCGAAACTGACAGTCGTCTGACGAATCGATCCGGGCGCAACGTGGTGCGGAACGTGTCGAAACGTTCGAGAACCCTGCTGTGCCCGTCGGCTCAGAGAGTCGATCGGATCCGGCTCGTTACTTGACGACGAAGGCGATGTGCATCCCGGCCTGGTAGTGCTCTTCCTCGTTGCAGATCAAGACATAGCTGCCGGGTTTGAGGTCGAACGTCGCCTCCTTTGTCGCTCCGGCGTCCACGTCTTCGATCTCACCGGCGATTCCCGGCTCCTGGACCTTCTTCGCGTTCTCCGCCCGCACCGGGATCTTGTCGTGCGAGAGGTCGGTCTTGAGGATGGCCATCTCGTGCGTGACCTTCCCGTCGTTCTTGACCGCAAAGGTCACCTGACCGGCCTGCACCGAGGTCTGGCTCAGCTTGATGGACCACTCGCTCATGGTCACGGTCACCTTTGCCGGACCGCCCGGCGCGCTGCCTGTCTGCGCGCACGCGCCGAGTACCAGCGTCGCGATCATGGTGAACAGGAGGAGCCTCTTCATGTCTACGCCCCTTTCCCGGAGCCGCGTTCCCGCACGTGCCGAGTCCGGAAGTCAGCGTACGAAGAGACCCTGGCGATCGGCTGACCGCGAGGGCGGCGAAGCTGACAGTCGTCTGACAAATCGGCGACGCGGGCGATCAGGGCGTCGCGAACACGTACCCCACACCGCGCTTGGTCAGGATGTACTGCGGCGAGGCGGGGTCGTCCTCGATCTTGCGCCGCAGCCGGCGGATCGCCGTTTGGAGCAGCGCCGTCGCGCCGGAGTAGCCGGGTCCCCACACGCGCCGCAGCAGCTCATCCTGGACCATGACGCGCCCCGCGTTCGCCGCGAGCTGCACCAGGAGGCGGTACTCGCCCGGGCTGAGCTCGACCTCGCCGCCGCGCAGCGTGACGCGGCGCTGATCGAAGTCGATGTGAAGCTCACCGCCATCGAACGTCGGATGACCACTCGGAGCGCGGGCGGCCTCCGTCCGGCGAAGGACGGCCTCGACGCGCGCAAGGAGCTCCTCCGCGCTGAACGGCTTGGTGATGTAGTCATCGGCCCCGAGCTTCAGGCCGCGGATCTTCTGTTCGTGCTCGGCACGGGCCGTGAGCATGATGACGGGCACGGTCGACCGCTCGCGGATGCGCCGACACACCTCATACCCGTCCATGTCCGGCAGCTTCAGGTCCAGGATGACCAGGTCCGGCTCTTCCTGTTCCATCGCGTTCAGCGCCTCCAGACCGTCCTTCGCCTGGAGCACGCGGTAGCCGCGACGCGAGAGGTTCATCTCGAGGAGCTCGCGGTACCTCCGCTCATCGTCGACGACCAGCACGACCGTCGTTTTCAGTTCGGCGCTCCGATCGTCTGGGAGCTCGCGACCGGAACCGTGAAGCGGATCGCTGTGCCGGACCGCCGGGTGAGCCGCCATTCCGGCGGCGGGCTCTCCGCCCAGATCCGTCCGCCGTGCGCCTGGACGATGCCTCTGCAGATCGCGAGGCCGATCCCCGTGCCGGCGATCCCACGGGTCCGAGCGATCTCTCCGCGATGGAACCGCTCGAAGACGCTGCCCAGCTCCTCGGTCGTGATCCCGAGTCCCTCATCGAGCACGCTCACGACGACCTCGGATCCAGCGCGCGTGGCCCGCACGGCGATGCTGCCGCCCTCCGGCGAGTATTTGATCGCGTTGTCGAGCAGGTTGTAGAGGACCTGCTCGACACGATGATCGTCGGCCCAGATGAGGGGCAGCGACGAAGGCACGACCGTCACGAAGCGATGGTCCGGCCCGCGCAACCGGATGCGCTCGACCGCGGCATCCACGAGCGGCCCGAGTCGGATGGGCCCCGGGGAAACGTCCAACGACCCAGCACCGATCTTCGTCATGTCCAGCAGGTTGTCGACGAGCTCTTTGAGCTCATTGCTGGCATCGACGATCACCTCGACGCAGTGCCGCGTGGCGGCCCTGTCCTTCGGAGCATCGGGCAGCAGAAGGGTCGTCGCGTAGCCCATGATGAAACCGAGCGGAGTGCGAAGCTCGTGTGAGATCGTGGATAGGAACTCTTCCTTCAGCCGATCCACCTCCGCCTCGGCGGAGATGTCCCGTAGCACATGGACGATCCCGGCGAGCCGTCCGGTCTGATCGCGGATCGCGGAGCGAGTGATGGCCACGCTGACCTCGCCGCCGTCATGCCGTCGAAGCGTTGCCTTGCTCACGCCGAGCTCCGGATCCGAAGACAGGAGCGGGCATTCGCGCCGGCAATCCTCGAGCGCACCCTGCTTCGAGCAGATCACCTCACAGCACGGTCGGCCGAGGACGTCCGCGACGTCCCAGCCGGTGAGTGTCGCGGCTGACGGATTGAACGCCGTGATCCGCAGATCCGTGTCCGTCGTGACGAGAGCGTCCGCCATCGACGCCACGATCCCCTCGTGTCGGCTCTTCTCGAGCGCCAGGTCTGACAGAGCGCCCTGCAGGCCGCGGCGCATGTCGTCGAAGGCCTGCGCCAGCACGCGCACCTCGCCTTCCCCGCCGCGCGGGACCGGCGTCCCGAGATTGCCGGCGGCGATCTGACGGCTGGCGGCCGCGAGCGCGAGGATCGGGCGCGCCACGCTTCGCGTCGTGAACCACACGAGCACCAGCGCCAGGACGAGGGAGAGTCCGCCGAAGAGGATGATCTGCTGCTGCCAGCGGTTGGCGTCGGCGGACAGCTCTGCGTCCGACCCACCTATGGCGAGTCCCCAGGGGACGCTTCGCAGCGGCACGAAGGCCATCTCGTGGCGCTGGCCCTGGTCCACAGGATCGACTGATCCCACGGGCGCGGTCAACCCAACAGCACTGCTACGCCCGGCGAGAAGTGGTTCGTAAAAGTCGGGATGCTCGCCCGAGCCCAGTGCGTGCCCGGTCTCAGACGACGCGACGACGCGATCGTATTGATCGATGAGCTCGGCGTGTCCGGTGTGGGCGAGACCACGAGCGCTGGCCACGAGATCGTAGATCGGGCCTTGATCAGGCCGCACCACCAGACCGAGGACTCCGATCACCTGGCGATCGATCCCAAAGACGGGCACGGCAAGAAATGCCGCGACCCGATGCCCGAGGGTGTGAACCCCCGATGCGTACCGCGTTCGCGTCGTCAGCGGCGCGAGGAGCGACGGCTGAGAATTGACGTAGTCGGCCCGCAGGCTCGGATCGATGGACGTGGACCAGGTGATGGTCCCGTCCCGATCGAGGAGAACGATCCCGCCGACACTTGAGTCTTGCTGGCCGAACGCATCGTCCAGCACCTGCCGCTGCCGCGTCGGATCCCCGTCCGCTTGGCCCACCAGCGTCGCAACCCGCTCGAGTCGCCCGAACCGCAGCTCGATATCGGAGTCGATGAAACCCGCGGTGGACGTTGCCACGCTGAGCCATTCCTTGAGAGTGCGCTGCTTGCCATCGTCGGCGATCGCGGACCCAAGCACGCCGAACAACGCGAAGATGCCGATGAGGCCGAGGACGACGAATGTGCCGATCTGCCAACGCAGGGGGAGGCCGGATACGCGTTCGCCCAGGGCCCTGATCGCTCGTCCTGCACGTCCGAGGGGAGCCTGTATGTGGATGTCCCGCACGCGGGGTTGAGGACCTTTCATCTGATGCTGCCTGACGACTGTTGTGCGCCGGTTGCCCCTCACGCGCGTGGGCCGTTCGGCCCAACCGGCCGTCGAAATAGCCCGGGGGAGCCAGCCGTTGGTCCCATGGGCCTCGGCCTAGAACGCCCGCGTCCTCCGGTGGTGCCGATACCACCACTCCATGTAACCGCGATCCACGTCGCGAGTGCCCGCCCGCGAGATGCGCTCGCACACGATGTACGGTGGCGAGCTCCCGTCGTTCAGCTCCTTCAGCGAGGGGCAGCCGAAGCATTCCTCGATGTCGACGTCGGCGCGGCGCATCGTGCAGTACACGTGGCCTCCCGCCAGGTAGGAGCGGTTGATGTCATTCACCGGATCGCCTTTCGGCGGTGTGCCATGGGAGGCGTGGCGCGAGGACTGCCAGGAGGTAGACCGCCGCGACGATCGCGACGAGCGTCACGACGGCCCACACGCCGAGCGCGAGCTCGAAGGTCATCCGGTGATCCTGCGCGGGAAGGATCGTCACGCGAAGGGCCGAAGGTCCCTTCCGCGTGAGCCGGTCCGGCCCTATTCGCAAATGTGTCAGAGCCGAGTCTGGAGCCATGCAGTCGGATCCGCCGTTCGTCGTCGTCGCCAACGACGACCTTCGCGCGCTCTCGACCCTGCGGGACGCGCTTCGGCTCGCGGGCGCTCAGGTCGCGGCCTGCAGGCAGGTGAGCGTGGCGTTGGACGCGATCACGTTCCACGTGCCGACCGTCGTTGTGACCGATGTCGCCATGGAGGACGGCAAAGGTTGGGACGTCGTGCATGCCGCGCGCTCTGCCGGCCGGCTCTCCACCATCGTCCTCGACCGGATCGATGACGCGGGCACGCGGCACGCGGCCTTCGCGGCCGGCGCTGACGAGGTCATCCGCGTTCCCTACCAGCTCGACGAGCTCACCACGCGGGTGCTGGCGCTGGCCGGCCGCGCAGACCGCGGCGCACCGGCGACCGTCCACCGCCTGCACGGGCTCAGCGTCGACGTCTCGGCGCATGCGGTCCGTCTGCACGGCCGGCCCGTCGTTCTCACCGCGCAACAATTCGCGATCCTGGCCGCGCTGTTCGAGGCGAACGGCGTGGCTCTTCCACGCGCCCGACTTCTGGCGCGCATTGAAGCGCTCGATGACGAGGCCCCGTCGGAGCGCGCGATCGATCTTCACGTGACCCGCCTGCGGCACCGTCTCGGCGATGACGCGAAGGAGCCTCGCTACATCGAGTCCGTGTACGGCATCGGCTACCGGCTGGCGACGAATGCTCCTGGGACGGCGCAACTCGGCGACCGCGCGGAGGACGTTCTCGCCGCGTTGCCCGACGCGCTCCTCGTCATCGATGCGCATCGCGCGGTGCGCTTTGCGAACGACGCCGCCATGCGCCTCCTCGCGCGCCCGCGCAGCGAAGTCGTGGGGCGCACGTGCGCCCAGGTGCTCGAGTGCACCGACTGCGCGGACACGTCGCTCGAGGGGCCGCGTTGCTTCGTGCGCGCGCTCCTGCCTGGTGTCACGGCGCTTCGCGACATGCCTGCGCGGATCCGGGCCGGCGACGAGCGCGTCCCGGTGCTGCTCACGTATGGGCAGGTCCAGGCCGACGGACTCGTGACGCTCCAGATCCGACCCCGCGCGGACGACGATCCGAAGGGGCCCGCCGCCCCGGCCTGACATCGGTCAGACACGATCGAGCCATAGCGTCGCGGGCATGCGGGCAGTCGCGAGTGCTCCGGTCATCGTCGCCCTCGACAAGGGGGACCTCCTGCGTCTGGCCGAGCTTTCAGCGCGCCTGGGCGCGGACAGCGCGGAGGACTGGGCCGTGCGCTTGCGACGCCCCGGCGCGGTCATCCTGGGCGCGGAGTTCGATGGCAGGCTCGTCGGCTATGCGGCCGCCGAGGTGCGCCGATCCTTCGGACGCGCCAGTCCGGCCGCGTGGATCGATGCGTTCGGCGTCGACCTCGCGTACCGCGGGCACGGCATCGGACGATCGCTCCTCGCGGAGCTGCTGTCGCGCCTGCGCTCGGTGGGTGCCGATCACGTCTTCACGCTCGTCCCGCTGCATGACCGCACGATGGCGCCGTTCTTCCGAGAGCTGGGCTTCCGCGACGAGCCGATCACGCCGCTGGGGAGAGAGCTGTGACACTCGCAGCGGTCGCGCCGATCGAGGCCGTCGAGCGCTACCGCGAGGCGGTCGAAGATCGCGCCTACCCGACCGTGCGCGAGTGGCGCGCCCGCACCGGACGCATGGTCACCGGGTGCTTTCCCGTCTACGCGCCGGTGGAGCTCGCCTACGCGGCGGGGATGCTTCCGGTCGGGCTGTTCGGCGCGGGCAACCAGATCGAGATGGCGCACGCCGACTCGCGCTTCCAGTCGTTCATCTGCTCGATCGTGAAGAGCACGCTCGAGCTCGCGTTCATCGATCGCCTGGGCCCGTTCGACGCGCTCATGTTCGAGTCGATCTGCGATCCGGCACGCAATCTCGCGAGCGTCATGGCACGCAACTTCCCGCAGCGGCACGTCTCGTACGTGCACCTGCCTCAGAACATGACCTCGCCCGCGGCGGTCGGCTACCTGGCGGGGGAGTACCGGCGGGTGGCGGACGAGCTCGGCGTGGTCAGCGGCCACGCCGTCGGCCCGGAGGACCTCCGGGCGTCGCTGCGCGCGTTCAACGCGCTGCGTACCCAGCTGCGCGAGCTTTACGCCGTTCGCGCGAGCGCGCCGGAGAAGCTCTCGACCGCGGAGCTCTACACGCTCGTTCGCCTCGCGACCCTCGCCGATCCGATCGACGTCGAGCCGCTCATCGCGCAGAGCATCACCGCCGCGCTCGGCCGCGACGCGCGCGCGAAGGACCGCATCCGTGTGGTCGTCGTCGGCTCGTTCTGCGAGCAGCCGCCGCTCGAGCTCATCGCCGACATCGAGGAGTCGGGCTGCTATGTCGTCGACGACGATTTCATGCTCGGCTGGCGTCTCCTGCGACGCGACGTCGACACGCGGGGTGACTCGTTCCACGCGCTCGCGAGCGCGTACCTGGACGGCAGCCTGCACGCGAGCACGAAGCACGATCTACGGAAGCCGCGCGCCGCCGCGCTCATCGAGAGCGTGCGCGCGAACGACGCCGCGGCGGTCATCTTCCTCGGAGCGAAATTCTGCGAGCCGGGCCTCTTCGACTACGCGCTGTATCGGAAGGCGCTCGAGGAGAACGCCATCCCGCATCTCTTCCTCGAGTTCGAAGAGAAGATGTGGAACTACGACAAGATCCGAACGGAGGTCGAGACCTTTGTGGAATCGATGCTGTTCACATGAGCGCTGACACAGCGATCCGCTATCAGGGCCGCGTCCACGAGCTGCAGAAGCAGCTCATGAGCGACTACTACGCGCAGCTCACCGCGATCGCGACCGGGAAGTCGGACCAGAAGAACGCGCACCTGCTGATCGCGGGAAACCCCGTCGAGCTGGTCCGCGCCTTCGACATGGTCCCGGTGTTTCCGGAGGTCAACGTTCTCCAGCTGGCCGTCCGGAAGCAGTCGCTTCCACTCATCCAGAAGGCCGAGGAGCTCGGCTACGCCGTCGACAACTGCGCCTACGTGAAGGCCGACGTCGGCCTGTATCACGCCGGCTACAAGGCGCCGTACGGCACGATCCCGAAGGCCGACCTCCTCCTGTGCAATTACGTCGGCTGCAACGTGTACCTCAATTGGTTCGAGCACCTCGCCGAGCTCACCGGCGCTCCGGCGGTGAACATCGACATCCCCTTCGTGCGCTCCGCCGACGGCGAGCCAGCGCCCGGCGACGTCGACTACGTGGTGAAGCAGCTGGAAGAGCTCGTCGTCCAGCTCGAGAACATCACCGGCACGTCGCTCGACGTGCGCAAGCTTCGGAGGACGGTCGAGAACTCCGCGCTCGTCGGCGAGATGTGGGCCGAGATCAAGGAGCTCACGAAGCAGCGCCCCGCGCCGTACGACGCGTACTTCGACTCGGTGACGATGATGGCCGTCCTCTACTGCCTCCGCGGCACCGACGAGGCCGTGAGCTTCTTCCAGGCCGCGCGCGCAGACCTCAGCGAGCGTGCCGCGAAGGGGGAGGGGCCGCTGCCGGAGGAGCGCTTCCGCGTCGTGATCGAAGGACCGCCGCCGTGGCCGTTCCTGCGTGTGTTCCGCGACATGTTCTCGCGGTGGGGCGCGGTCGCGGTCGCGTCGACGTACTCGACGGTCGGCGGCATCTGGGAGTTCGGGTTCCGCCACGAT
>WNGF01003661.1_pt1 | contig 22460 bp, 23 predicted proteins | sample 5400641 | NCBI WGS metagenome assembly WNGF01 (sample SAMN13153371, study PRJNA577476) | soil metagenome | isolation source: 80 cm soil or saprolite under grassland replicate 2 | place: USA:California | collected 2016-06-15 | reverse complement strand
ATCCGCATCGCTGATGCGCCCGAATCATGGGACGCAGACAACGCATCCGTGGAAAGATCAAAGAAGATTGCTGACACATTAGCAAAATGTTCCGTCCACGTGACCGCGTGGAAGTCCACTTTTTTGCGATGCGAGACGAGTCTACATATTGACAAACTTTTAGGCTTGTTACATTTTGCGGGCGTGAAGCCAGAAGACATCACCTTGGAAAGGCAGATATCGTCACTCTCGGAGCATTCTCTTGGCCTTGAGCCGTGCCTTCCGCTAAGTCGAGTGTTCCTGGTCTTGCTGGGCGTAATCATAAAGGATTTGCGCTAGCAGCTAATCGCTTGATAGCGGGGCCGATTATTTTGCAGCTTTCTTCTTGGCCTTAAAGAACTCAACAGGCTTCGCGGTCGGGTGCTTGGCCTTATACGCGTCCCAACCTTCCCAACGCTGCTTTGCGGCCTGCTTCTTTGTACTGCTGCCAGTCCTCTTTGTCCGAGCAGCTGGAGCACGCATCCGGTCAACAGTTATTTCTCCAAAGCCCAACTCTTTCTGAGCCTGTCTAAACTCCTCCATCCTTCTTTTCAATTCGGCGGTGAGACTCGACAGCGGGACAGCAGTTAAATCAACGTCGGTCATGGAATAATAGTCTCCAACAATGTTTATATCATATGTAAATAATAGTTTACAATTCAAGTGTATTGCCGGGATTCGGACAATTCACTTACATTCTTGCCGCAATTAGAGTACTTGCCAACACGCAGCAGAGTCTACTAGCATTCCAACTGCTATGTGGACAATAGTTGGCCGATGGATTAGGTTGCTGCTCGTCATCTGCGGTCTTGTGGCATTGGCCACCACGATACCGTGGGTTGTCGTCCCAACTTGGCGGCATTACTTGTTCACGCTACTTTCCGGCGCTGTCGATTACTTTCTTCCGACTGTCGGTACGTCGGGAATCGGATTTCACTCCTATTGGGCCATCCCTATTTTGGTGGTTATTGTCGGCGTATCGCTTGTACGTTACCAGCATGGGAAGGCTGCCATGCTAACGCACTGGGGGGAAGCCAAACTCGCCACACGCGTAATATTGATCGCATTGTCGGTGTACTTCATCCCGATATTCTGCTGGAGCTTCGTCAAGAATGCTTATAACACTCATATGACGCTGGGGGGAGAGAATCAGAGGGTGAGAGAAAAGAACAACCTTCTGAGTGTTGAACTGGAAAAGAAACGACAGAACTTGCAAACAAGTGACCCCGCATTCCTCAACATGACGAATACTATTCGGGCCTTTATGATCTACAGGAAAGAAATTGGCCCCAAAGCTACTTGCCGAATCTTAGTAACAGTGCCAAAAGATGAAGACTCCAGCATGTTCATGCCGTTCATAACTTTTGCCGTATTCGCCTCCAACTGCCCAAATGGCGACCTGCAAAATATTGGCATCAAACCAGAAAACGTAGACGATGAATTGCTGAAAGGAATGGTTCCGGGTGTTCTAGTGTTGCATGCCCCTCCAGGAGCGAAAGGAGCAGATCGGTTGACGAACAATCTTAGCAATCTAATTCAAACTAGACGAGTGTATACGCTGCCTGCCAAAGCTCCGGATAACACTATCTGGATTCAATTTGGGACACACACAAAATGGAATACTGAGCAGTAGGGATAAACCGGGGCGGTTTCACAGGCCAGCTCCCAATACCGCATGGACGGCTGCTGAAGCCGATGCGTCTGAGGAATGAAGATACGCCTGTGTGCTCCGAATGGTGCGAGTCGCCTGGATACCAATTTCATTGATGACGGCACTCGCCAGACCGTGCTTGGCAGCGTGGGGATGAGCAAGGTGCGAAGGGATGCCTGCCATTCGACAATAGTCTCTAAACAATTGAAAGAATCGAACACGAGTCAAGTGCGCTTTAACCTGACGAGGTTCACCGGACTTCAAAGGCTTATTGCCAGCCTTCCGGCCCGCTTTGCTCTTAGGAAAGAGATAGTCATTCGAGCCTTTGCCTTTGATGTAATCGAGCAGGAGAGCTGCCGTCGTAGGCATGAGCGGCTGGACTGTAAACTCTGAACCTTTGAGCCGCTGAAGGTGCAGATAAACTGTGTCCGTCGTTGCATCGAAGTCTCTGACCTGGAGCCTGCATACTTCGGTCGCTCTCATGGCATGCTCGAATGCGAATCTTATAAGTAAATGGTCGCGCAGATGACCTGCCGACACTTTATACAACGTACTGATTTGTTCTTTGCTTAATGCCTCGTATCCGTCACCGTGTTTTACAGTCTTCGTCATAATCACCCCTTATACAGAATATTTCGGACGCTGTTAAATAGCAAGGATAAAGTGTCAAATCGGACATATTTATACGACGTATAGAAGGCGACTATGTAAGCGGGACAAAGGGAAGCCGGTGCATAAACCGGGCATAAACCGGGCAATACGTCATAGTTTATAAGCAGAATATAGAAGACAATGGAGGCCAACGGAAAGCCCAACGAGGCGTAAGGTCAGCATTCTGTACAATGTGTTATTAAATTTATGCAAGAATACGAGGAATCATAGGTATAAGCACGTTATAGTCCCATCAATATTGTTTATGGGGTATAGCAGTTGACTACGCCGCAGACCTCTCGCTCATAATCCCACACCACACTCATATATTACTTTGCTTTAATGCAAAGTGGGACATTCCTGCATTCGAAAGCCATTTAACAGTATGCACGGTCTGTTAAATTGTGAGCCTATAACCAATGCTCTGAAGGGGTTATAGACGGATTGTTTACTTATGTATAACAACATGCTCGATTTTGATGGGATAGCTCGTCCAGGCTCTATATGAAAGTGGGACGCTAAGCCGTATAGCGCCGCAATGTGGAAGCCCCGCGTATTTGTAACGGTCTCCCTGGTATCGACGCAGGACTGGCAGAGGAATAACGGGCACATTTCCTTGTACAATATACAGTTAGGGGTACGCATAACTCGAATGTTTCTAAGTACCTACAGGGGGTCTTAACTGCCAATCGAGAGGCCAGTGGCAGGGGTCTCCCCCGGTGGTTCACCCGCTGGAGCGTCACGCCACGCCAAAAGAGCTTGCATGAATGCTCTAACCCTCCCCTGTATGCCCCGGTATGCCCCTGGTATGCCCCTGCCATGTACCTCCTACCTCCCCTAAGGAATCCGTTTTCTGTTTCCGCCTATAGACGCAAGTCGGTTTAAGTACCTAGCTCATAAAATGGGTAAGGGGGCTAATATATTTTCATATTTTGCCTAATACATTGGAATGTCTATGCCGACTTTACTCTGTATAATTGATCGTTGGAAGTTCCAACCTCCCGCTTCTTCGCTTTAAGGCTCCAGGACGTTTCCGGGTATCAAGACCTATGCCCGCTTTGTCTCCGTAGCTCCTGGACAAGCCTGACAGCCGCGCTGTATCCTGTGTCGCATTGTCTGATGATTCAGGAGGAGCAACGACGTTCCTTTACACAAAACTAGCCCTTGTCACCTGTGCATTCTATTTAGGAATTTCCATCCTGATTGACGCTGCCGTGTTTGGAATGGCGCAATGGAAGGGAAGCTTTGGGATTTTTGCCACAAGAACAGGTTGGCTAGTGTTCTTCGGCATAGCATGGCTTATCTCATTCCTGCTTTCCTGGCGAATTGTCTGGGCTCCCCTGTTCGCTAAACTTCACAGAAGTTGAAACTAGCTGCCCGATCCTGCACGACATGCCCGCTATACGCCATACAAAGAGAATTCCTCTCATTAGTTGATAGAATTCTGGGCTGACATAGTTTGTCAATGATCGTTTTTTTGTTGACTCCGTGGGCCGCGTATCGAATAATCAATTCAGGAGCTTTATAGATAAACCCTATCAATGCCGTCCGTCCTCCCACTGACTGGCTTGTATAGAAGTCAGTTTTCATTTGTACAAGGAGGAATTATGGCGACGGCACCAGCAATAATCGAAGGCGAAGTAATCCCACCAGCAGTTAATCAAGAAGATAACACCGTTCGAAACGAACGCTCGGTTCTAGGCATGGCAGGTTGGAAAGTCAGCCAACTTGACAGAATCGTTCGGGATTCAATCGAACAACTTAATTCACTAACGAATAAAGGGCGCAAGGAAGTCAAAGAACGTCTCCTGCCAGCACTGCAAGAGATTAAACGGCGAATTAAAGCAGGTGAGACCGTGTACGGGCACGACACAATTCAATCTTATCTCACAAGTGTTGGGCTGACTGATAACATCGTTCGTTCATGGGAGTTCCGGCTTCGAGAACAAGAATTGAGAGATTTACTACCTGAACCCACCGATCCAACAACAGAAGCCGTAGACGAGCCGCTCTCGACGCTAGAGCCTGCTGAGCAGTCACCAAACTCAGTCAAGCCAATTGTGTTTCCTGTCCCTAATCCAGAGCGAATCAGCGACCACACGGCTCGTTTAACACTGTGTTTGTCGCACTTCACCTCGTTAAATGAAGTAGCCAAGCGCATTCGTACGGAGAAGCTAGATGCTCCTACTTTTGCTGAAATCTCAACAATCATCACGACGCTTCGGAAAATCTCTAAAGACGCCGCTGAGAAAGCGAATCTTCTTGAGATTGCATTCAAGGAAAAAGCAGCGTGACTCTAGATAAATTGCAAGTTACCGAGTGCCCGTTGAGTCAAATTCGAGACTTTATTGAGCAGCACCACTACTCTAAAAGTGTGCGAGGCGTAACTCCTACACATTGTTTTCGAATAGACCATGAAGGTCAACTAGTCGGTGCAGCTATTTTCGGCATTCCTGCGATGCGTGAAACGATTCGCAAGTACTCTGAAGACGGAAGACTCAAATTGGTCGAATTACGTCGTCTTTGCTTTCTTGACGAGGCTCCTCGAAACACGGAAAGCAAAACGATAGGAATAATGTGTCGAATCCTTCGCAACAAAGGGGTACAGCGTATTCTTTCATATGCTGACCTCAATCAGGGACACGTCGGGACGATTTATAAAGCAACAGGCTTTTCCCTATTAGGACAGACTCCGTCAATTCGTGTCATCTGGTATCGTGATAGAAGATTTCCTGTACGTAATAAAGACCAGTATCGTAAGTGGTCTACCAGAAGCATCAACCGTTACCAGAATTATCAAAGTAAATCCGATGGGTTGTTTCCATATGCCCAAGAAATGCGTGCTGCTTTGGCGTCAGGGGAAGCGGTGTCTCGTATCGAAGCTGGGAAGTTTATTTATCTGAAGGATTTGCACTCAGCAGTTCCCAGGCTGCGGAGGTGGCGGGGGAAATCCCGCGACCGCATCGTTGATGTCATTCCTCAAGAGCCAATCGCCGTTAGCGAGTTAGCAGTCACAATCAACCTCCAGCCCAACCACGCACCAGGGACGCCTTTACAGTATATAAAACCGGGCGGGCTAATTCCTGCTTAAGTCGGCGGGCCTGTACATATTTATTTTCAGTTTACACTCGCCTTTATTATCGGCTAAGTGGGACGACTTAGTAATAGGCACAGGCAATGTGGAAACAAGCACCCGATTATACATGTAAAGTGGAAAGCGACGTTTACGTACTGCGCATCTACTGAGAGGGTGTGCGTCTTCTATAGAAGGGGATTAAGAGAAGGGGAAGCATTTTATGAAACTAACAGGCAAGGAAGTTCGACAAAATGAAGAGATGGCCGCTTGGAATCTCCAGGCCATAGCTTCCCGGCTCAAACAGAAGAAGAAGCGATAAATTTAATGTTTAATGGATAAATTTCTGCTCGACTGTAAATAAATGTCGATTATGCAACTTTATATGTTGCATTAGGTTCTAATATAGTATAGACTAAATACAGTTGTCGGAATCGCTCGATTCCCTGTAGTAAGAAGTTGGAGAACAAGAGAACTATCCGCAAGCGTTAACCCCGCTAGGAATCCTGAGTACACCGAAGTCCTGAACGATTTCAATCAGACAATTTAAGTACTAACGATTCGGAGCAGGTATCACGTTCAGGCACCAGCTCCGTGCTCAGGATGGGCAGCCCATTCATTCAAAATGATAATGCTGCCCGTTCTCTATCTTTTCGTAGGAGGTAAATGGCTAATACAAAGCATGACTCAACTCATCGCGTCATCAGTTACGCATTCAAATGCGACGGCAGCACGATTTCAAAATGCGTTGAGCCAGATTGCAGTTTCGGGCTTGGACACCTGCCCAGCCCGTTATATTCGGTTGGCAGAGGGCGCAAGGCAACAATTGAGGAAAACGAAGAAGAAATTGAAGTTATTGACGAAATTCCTGAATTGACTGGCACCCTTTCTGACATTACTCCGGCTGAGGAACCAGATGCGCCAGCGTTCATTGCAGACGACGAAGCTGACGAAAATGGTTCAGAGGATACAGACGGCCAGGAAGAAGAGGAGTCGATAAATGTTGGCATTTAGGCACGGTAGTCATGCACCTGGATTTGGAGACGTGTTTGGATCGTCCGCAACCGAATCCCAACTTCATACACTGGGCTTGCTCTTGGGTGAAGAAAATGTTCCTAACGGAATAACGTTAGGTGATGCCCGCACTCTCATTGCACACACGAAGAAAGTGCAGGTCGCTCGGCGGGTAGAACTTCGTGAGGAGATGTCGAACCGACCGCACGACCAACCGAGGTACGGAGCAGAAGCAGCGTGTTAGTACAAACTGTGCTCGAACAGAAGCAAGCCCGAATGAAAGAAAGACAGGCACTTTCTGCTTCTGAAATGCTGGACGGGCGCGGTCGTCCTGCTGCTGATGTTGATTATGAAACTTGTCCGCTATCGCAATTGCGTTTTAAGATTTCGCGGCTCAGGCAGAGCGCATTGAAGGTTAAGAATCCTGTTTTATTGAAAAAGCACCTGATTGAACGAGGGCAACTCGAAGAATTGCTCGCCCGCCGTGTTACGAAAGAAGGCAAGGCTAAACGAACACTCAACAAGAAAGTTCTTGCAGCAGCAGCCATTGCCCGTGCAGCAAGGACAGCGCAGAAGAAGCTCGACCGTGCCGCCAAGACGAAAGCTGACATTCTTGCAAACTGGGAACGGCGAGACCACTTTGCTTTCAAGACGCATTACTGCACTAGCGTTGAAGATTCAAAGGCTCTGCAAACCTACAGGCCTGTAGCTGATTGCTACGCTGCTTTGCCCGACAAGGTAATTAGGGCCACGGGCTATAAGGACGGTGATTGGACACGCGCAAAGTTTCTCTTTGGTCGGGTGCGAGTATTTGCCGATGGCACTTGGAAAGAAATTGCCGCTAAAGAACTGGCGAAGTACAAACCGCGAGACATTATACAGAATAGAATTATGACCACGAGCACTGAATCGTCCAAGCCCGCTCCAGCAAGATTCGACACAACTGGGCTAGAGCCGTTTCCTGATTTTCTGCTCAGCGGCCCGTTTGCATGGTCGCAGGAAGAGGTTCTTCGCTGGAAGCGAGAAAATTGGCCGACGTTTGCACAGTGGGAAGGCGAGCAGGAATTGACGAATAATGCAACCTCTCAGGTAATATCCGAGCCTGTGCCTGAATCTCCATTACCTAAAGGCAAATATGAAGGTATGGATATTGACGCTCTTTTGAAGCTAAAGGAAGAGTTGCTCAAATGGATTTTAAATAAATGATTGTAGAATTTTTGATGACTTAGGGCTGCCTTTTTTACTGTACGTTTCACATCGCCTTGATTTATGATTGATAAGTGGGGAGATTAAATTCTCTCACCTGCGGCCTGCCTCTCGGCAAGGCATAAGACAGGGACAACCCGAACCGCAGTACAAATAAGGAACTGCAAGGGCGACCCGCCAAGCAACACTCAGCAAACTACGGCTTTAGCCGACCGAAGCATAATCGAATTCGAGCGAATTCCAATTACATATTATTAGATTCCTGCATAGCGTCTCTTCGCTCGAAACCTGTGCAGGTGCTTCGGAGCGGCTCTAGCCAGCAATGATTGGAGCCGCTTTTATTCTATTTAAGGAGAAACAGAAATGAACGAACTGACACCGTATCAGCAAGACATGGTAGACAAAATTCGAGCACTAAGGAAGCTGTTTCACGAAACAGGCTTTCGCAGCAATAAGAGCCAGACGGCTTTGTTGGGTTCTTTGAACCCGACCGATTTAGCAGCCGTCGTTCAAACTCTTCAGGAGTAACCGAAAAGGAAATAGAAAATGAAAACCGCAACACAAACATCGGCATCATTTAATTACATAACACTTGTTCGAGACTTTTTAGGCCGGGCAGGGAGAACCGAAACACAGGGGCAGCAGAACCTTCTGCGATACTATTCTGCCCGCAATAACAAAGGCCAATTCAACCCTGGCATGGAACTAATCGAGCGTGACACAGGTCTTTGCCAACAAACCATTACCGAGTTTAATTCCTACTTTCGACGGCTTGGCATCTTGACATGGAAAAAAGGCTACAAGAATGCTCACATGGACAAAGGCGTCAGTAACCTTTATCAATTGGACTCTGGAAAACTACAGGAATTGACAGCGAGAGCGAATTCCAGCACCACGGGTACAGGCGTGGTTCTAGAAGAGAGTAGCACCACGGGTTTTAGGCCTAGCACCACGGGTAGCACCACGGGTTCTGATTCCAGCACCACGGGTAAACCGGGTAGCACCACGCCCGTAGCCGTACCTAAGAATCAAGCATTAAAAGAATCAAGCATATCAAAAGAATCAAATATAAAAGAATCAAGCAATGAAGTAGGCGGCAGCGAAGAACTTTTGCCTGACAGTTTGCTAGGTTCTTTGTATAAAGAACAACCCCAAAACCCTACAACGTCTGATGGTCATTTGTTTAATAGTAACAACAGCCTCCGCTCCGCCTTCGGCTCCGCTCCGTCTGGCATGTCGGACACAAAGAACACTATTGACGGTCAAGACGGGACTTCCGCCGCCGACTATGTAGTCACAGCCGCTGTTGAAGGACTAATTGGAACAGCCACAGTCAAACGCCATGAAGCGTTAATTTTAGGCATATCCGACAATTCCGCTGATGAAATTGTTGAAAGCATCGAAGCAATCGTAGAGCAGGAAGCAATAGCCCAAGAACGCGGGGAGAAAAGTGATGTTCAACTGTTGGTCGATGAATCCTGCATTACAGGGCCGGGTTATCTAAATGATTTTGTGTTTCGTTGCTATTCACCAACGCAAAAGCGTTTCATCAAGGTAATTTGCTCGAACACCAAAGTGCCTGAAGCCGAACTGAGGCAGGAACTACTCGCAAAGATTCAGAATAAAGAAATCGAACTAGCGCAAGCCCCAATCAGGGGGCAACAGAACGTAAACAATAACGAGAGCCTTGTTCATCCTAGCCAGACTGGGGGTACGCTTGCCGTGTAAGAATGACCAGTTCTTCAACGAGTGCTATATCGCCGTTGGCACACGGCTGTGCGATGCCTCTCTTTCCAACAACGATGGCAGCAAATGTTTAGAGGCAATTGTCCGTGAGTATCCGAGTTGGCGTGTGCGAACATCCGAACAGTTTTTACAGCAATGTCTAACCTTCATTGCTCAATATAGAGCAGCTTTCCAAGCGTTTGATTCTCTATCTCATTGGTTCAATGATGATTGGAAATCTAGAAACGACTGCCGAACCGAGTATCTTTATGTCGCTCCTTCTTGGCCCTGTAGAACTGCCAGCGAACTGCACACGCAGACTGAGCGATTCGTCCAGAACTGGCTTCGCACTTACGGTCAGCAGCCGGAAAACTTCGCTGACATTTACTTACGCCAGAGACAAGAGACAGGCAAAGAAATCTCGCTCGATGACGTTCTCGGTCTAATTGACACATCTGGGTACACGGAGCCTTGGGACTATCCTGTGGAGACGCGCTCTGTGACCTTTGTGGATTTGAGCATTCACCAGCCTGGAGCCATTCTTAAAATCGGTATGGACTTCCTGCCCATTCTGCAAAGATTGGTTCCGTTTCATATGTCGAACGGGCGGTTGTACAAATCTGGAAAACGCACCAATCGTGATGGAAGCATTACGTACACCAAAATCGACTTGCAAGAGATTGCCGCTGCTTTCCAACGCCGCAATTATGACGGGCGAGAGCCTCTTCCACATAGCGATGATTATTTGGACTGGACAGCAAATCTGCTGTTTACCAATTATAAAGGCTACGTACCGGACGACGATGGCGAGCCTCGCTTCCACAGAGACTTTAGGGAAAACAATATTGCACTGGTTGCCAATGAAGACTGGCTTCCTGACTTCAATGGAGTTGCTTGCTTCCTGCCCGATAAACCAGTTAAGCCGACCGGAGCCAGTCCAGTCGTAGACGACGACAAGTGGATTGCACGGTCGTACCAAAGCCGTGGAGATTATCGGAATGTAGACGGCGAAAAGGATTACGGGCCTGAACTGGTTCCTACGAACGATATGGACTTGACGGCAGGCCTGTCCGCTGAAGACCAGGACAGTGACGTGGAAACTGACGAGACTCGACGTATTCACGGCAAATTGTATTGCGTAGCCTGCCAACAACTCTCCGCTGTACTTAGCACTGCATCGGAGCACATAAGGCTGTCGTGCGGTCATAGTCGGCCCTACGACCGGACAGGCGACGACTGGGCAAGTCGAGTTAAAAACCTACCCCTCGTTGATAAAGAGCAGTTGCGAATGAGTGTGTAAAAAACATTCTGCTTATTATCAGCAGCTTACGCACATTACGACGATTTTCTTAGAATCCCCACGTAAGGATATGAGCACATACGCGGTTCTTAGCGGGGATAGAGCGAATTTCCCTATTGTGTTGGTAAATTCCAAGGATTCGATGAGGAGCAGGAGACGAGCAGTACCAATAGGAAGTCAATTCGGAAGATGGACAACTCTAGCTAAACCGAGATCACGGGTTCGTTGCGGCAAATATGTCAGGTTCGTGAGATGTCGCTGTAACTGTCCAGCGAAGACAATAAAAGCAGTTCGAGTGAGCAATTTGGTCAACGGACACAGCAAAGGGTGCGGCTGCAAAAACCGTGAGGTACTGCTGAACGCTGTCACGCGCCACGGGTACGCACGTCGAGGCAAAGTGTCGCCTGAATACCGGGCCTACTGCAATGCGATCACTAGATGCACCAATCCCAATCGAGAATGTTGGGAGAATTACGGCGGTCGTGGAATTGAGTTTAGATTCGACTCATTTGAACAATTCATGAAAGAGGTCGGGCATAGACCTTCGCCGCAACACACCTTAGACCGTTGGCCCAATAACGATGGACATTATGAACCTGGGAATGTCAGATGGGCGACCAGAACACAACAGGCACTCAATAAGCAGAGGATGGTTGTACAGGCATAGAGGAGAAGAAATGTTACTTGCACTTTTAATACTGAACGTCATCACGATTACAGGGATAGTTTTTCTGCTAGCAGCGGTTGGGAATTCTTTCACTCGTCGATGCGCCCAGAATAAAGCATTGGCAACCTTGAGCGCGAAACTCACGCATATCATTATCGACAAGCTAAGCGGCATTGACGAACGAGCAAACGAGTTCATCTCGGACAGCGAGTGGCGGTACAACTACCAATCGGGAATCCTGGAGAATCTCGCTCTCAAAGCGGGTCTGGATTTGAACGATCCGGACTACGATGGGAAGCCGTTCGACCGTGAGCGCGTGGGTTGTGGGGAAGTCTAGATGCCCCGCTATCGTTACAAGCTTTTGTGCCTGGAGGGATGCGAACCACGATTGCAGCAGGTTGCCGAGAAACTACATGGGGCCATCCGGCTTTCGTGCGGACATTCCCGTACATGGGCAATTACGAGCCTGGAAACTGTTTCTGGATGACTCCGGCAGAACAATCTCTTGCACGACGAAATAGACCCCAACTGTTAAGATCGTTGGCCGCATAAACAAATTGACTTGTAAGCTGTACATCTAATAGGATGTCCGCCCATGAGCCTACAAACAATAGTCACCGAGTTAATACAGGAACGCGACCGCATCTCTCAGGCAATCGCGGCTCTCGAATCTGTCTCTGGGAGCACAGGCGGGAGCACACGGGCAACAAGCCGACGCAGAGCCAAACGGACATTAAGTGCTGCCGCCATTGAGAATATCCGCAGAGCGCAGAGAGCACGAAGAGCAAGAGAGAAGAAGCCTACGGCTCCCAGGCGCACGATGTCAGCAGCATCTCGTCGCAAGATAGCAGCCGCACAAAGAGCGAGATGGGCGAGAGTAAAGAAGGCTGCTTAGAGGTTTCAACACACAGCAAAAACGCGGGAGCCAAAAGTGATAGTCACTGGATGGAAGAGCAGTCGGGCTGGTGGAACATTCGGCGTGAGAGTCGGAAGAGAGAACGCTACGTTTCGGAACGCAACAAATTTGCAATCCCGTGGGCAAGGTTGTCCGCAGCCCTGAGCATTGCGCCGCCACCGGCTTTCACTATGACACCTCTACGCATGAGAGGTTTGAAATATTTTAGTTCGCCGTTGCGGGTCGTTGTACGTATTGGCAACGTTTTGTAGTTGACGCGGAGAGTTCGGTTTTTCTTCATTTGTTGACCGATGAAAACTGCCCGCTCGTGTTGTTTAATTTTCGTGGGAGGCGATGTGGAACCAGTATCGAGGTAATGTGCCGAAAAAGCATGCACAAACAAAACTTTATTATTATTTCTGCGTCGTGCTGCCCAACGCCACACTTTAACTACATTTTCGACTGGATTATCCTTCTTTAACTCAATTTCCACCAGTACACGGACTATGCCATTCTTCAGTCCTGCAATGTCTACTTTTGACCGCTCATCTGCACACCAGCCGGTCACCCACTTGTATTGCCGTAAAAGGGGCATGCCCTCCAACGTATTCTTTACCTTTTGATCGAAATTTAGCGCAAATGCCATGGCTGCCCACTGCAAGAATTTTGCTAGTATACCTCACGCGCATACTAAGAAGTGTCCGTCGTCGTCCCGTTCATTTCTCCACTTTGCCGAACCTCTCATCAATCTCCCGCATAATCCGCTCCGCAAAAATCACCGCGTCATTAATCGCACAGACCGATGCGGGGTGACGGTCTCGTGCTCTCCTGCTGTGCCAGCTTCCGCGCTGCCAGGATCGCAGCCATAAATTCCAATGACCCGGCTCTCGTCCATGAGCCATTGCAGCCCTTCGCCTTTATTTCGTCCACGATGAAACCGTAGTCCGCTGCTAATCACAAGAAAACACAAGAGAAATAAGCGGGGTGGTCATTTCACGCAATTGTATAATCGCGGTATGCAGTTTCCCCTCTCCCTCCGATTCCTTCATTTCTTCTTCAAAGGATTGTTTGGCACCGTGCGTGAAAAGGTAATTGACGGCACGGTACTCATCTTCGCGTTGATATTTTCCGCTCGGGCAGGTGCCCGCGGAGAACAGCGTTGGGAGCTAGTATTTCCTTGGATTGAAGCTTTCTGCGTGATTGTCTTTTGGCATTCATTCTCAGCGGCACATCAGCTTATTCGGCAGATCAACAATGAACGCTTGGTCGCAGCGAGAGAACGGGAACTACCAGTGTTGATGCCATCTGGTATTCCTGTACGGGTTCCCGTTAGTGCCGATTTCCCACGTTTCTATCGTGTCCGAGTTAGTGTGATGGCGTTCGTGCTTTGTGCACTCTCTGCTCTACTCGGTTATCTCGCATTTGTGTCTGTTAGGCATCCCAATCAAACCGTAAGTAGCTTAACCGTACCACCAGTGGCTAAGTCCCAACCTGCACTCACAATTCCGCACGAAATGATGGACGTACAGAAGGGAGGCGCTTTTCATGTCCAGATCAGGAGAGATTCAAGTCCTGTTTCCCGGCCAGAGAAAGCGCCAGTACAACCGAAAGCGGCAGCGGGAATAATGCCTGAGGATAAACCAATTCCAGGCCTCACCCCGCCCCCAAATCTCGGCGTGGATTCGCCGCAGTTCCAGACCGAGGAAGAGATGGTTGTTCTGTCGAAGGCCGACATTCGTAAACGGCTAGCAGCACTGGCACACAAAGCCAAAAAATTCGCACTAGAGTGGCAGTATCCCGACCGACAAGAAATAGATGTCTCTGTGGACAGTAACGGAATAGAAACACCCGAAGGCATTAAATACTATAACGAAGAGTTGGCGCGTCGGCAGAAGGAAGATGAACACATCAGACCTGCACAGCGCAGCGCGTACTTTCAAGCTGAATTCGCAGACTTGCCAGCTCTCCTACAGGAAGTGTCCAATAGTTGGCCGGGAGCCGAATTGAAGGCCCTAACGAACCAATGTGATCCAGTACCACCAGAGATAGAAATGTTATGGGCAATGAATTGTGCCGATGCTCTAGATAATATTGCACGGAAGATTAGGGACTAGGCCGCTTGCGTAAGTTCTCTATATTCGAGGCTCTCAGAATGAATGAGTCTCAGCTTCGATGCTATGCAGGTTTATTTGCAAGCAAGGCACGAAGCTTTTCCAAGACCCGACTGGGTCGGGGATACCAGAGAAACGACCTGCGTCGAACTGCTTCTGACCGTCGATTGAAACGCAATTCCCCTAGCCCACCTTTCACCAATTCGACCTCACATCCGGTTCCTTTTTCAGCTCAGCCGCCACACGGGTAGCTATAGCCGTTTTGCCAAGTCACACGGCACAGTAGCGAATCTCGATCTTTTTCATATTCTTCAACCATTTTGCCTAATTTCTTGAGCTGCTTTCCGTGGCAGACCCGCGACCGACAACCAGTAGACAGTCGAATTCGTAGAACTATCGTGCCATTCCCAAAGGCGTAGATTTTAGCTCAAATATTTGGCCGATAGCTCTTCACAAGTTGAATGAATTTCGACTGCTATGGCTCAGGAAATAAGTTCGCACGACAAAAGGAAATGGGGCTGGCAAGATGTCGTGTACTTCGGAATGATTGTCGGCTCTCTGCTCGGTTTTGCCTATGTCGTGCGTCACCGATAGCCCTAAAAAACAATAGGCGGGCGGTGCAACAGCAATTGAAATGCAATGCCGCCGTCGAACCAGGTGTGTGCAGCGCAATCCTGGAAAGCTAGTCATCCTCACCCTGCCAGACGTTAGAGTGTTGTCGCAGCATGGCATAGCAGTCGCAAGTAGCTTCTTTCAGTTTGCTCCGATTCAGGATGGTCACATTTCCGCGGTCGAGCTGGATCAACCCCGCTTTCTGCAAAATACCCGCAGCGATGGTCACGCTGGAACGACGAGTTCCAAGCATCTGGGCAATGAATTCCTGAGTCAGGGGAAGGTTGTCGGAACCGATACAGTCCTGAGCCATCAGCAGCCATTTCGCCAACTGCTCAGCCACTCCGTGGAAACGACTGCATACAGCAATCTGTTCTGCCTGGAGGGACAGCATCTGAGCGACCCGATGTAACTGCCGTTCCAGCTTAGGGCATGTCGGCAGCAACTTTCGAAGGATTGCGGAGTCGATTCGGAAGGCAGTGACTTCGCTTTGCACGACAGTCCTGGTGTGGCTAGTACGGAAACCTGCGGCCAGGAGCACGCCTGAAAACCCATCCTTGCCAAATAAACCGACTTCGACACTAGTGCCATCTGGCATGACCGCAAGCACGGAGAACATTCCTGTATTGCTGAAGTATCCAGACTTGATCGTCTCGCCAGCTTCATGCAAAACATAATGAGGTTTGAAGCGCATGAATTCCAGGGCTGGCTGCACGACCTCCCACTCCTTGCTCGGCAACCTCAGAAGAATCTGGTTGTGAATCTGATTTCCACCGCTGTCCGTTCTCGATGGCGAAGCCCTGCTCGCTTGATGCAAAATCGGCTTCCTTATTCGTCGGGACGATCACAATTCGTCGGGACGATCACATTTGCGCCACTATAATAGTCCCGTCTGTAAATTCCAGCGAAATTGTTTCTACGGTTGTATAAATAGTCTCAGCATCACGCAGCTATTGCTTTCTTGCCAGGTCAAACGGCAGTAGCGAATCTCGATCTTTTTCATTTTCGCCTTTCCTGGCTTCCTCTGTGAAATTCTCTGTGGTCGTTCCACGTTTTCACAGCACTATCCCGCATGTCCTGCCATTTATGCAATTCGTGCAATTTGTCGCCTAGCACAGGAAATCTCGTTCTAACGACGGAAGAGATTTCACGAATGCTGCGTTCATATTGACGTTCCAGACTGTCGCATTTACCACATCGTGAAGTCTGAGGAGCAGGTGCGTCCATCCGACTGGGAAACGAAAGCAGAATGCCGCGTTTGTCTTGCCCTTGTGTCAAGACCTTTCCTCAGACATTAGTAATCTACATCAGGGGTTGGCCCGCATGTATGCAGGTGCCTTCACGACCACTTGCCGCACCTATTCGACGCCCGTATAAGGCATTTAGCAGCAAATTGAGAATTTGGAGTTTATGGCTTTGGAAGCGAGTTCAGAAAAGAACCGCAAATGGGGCTGGGCAGATGTCGTGTACGTCGGAATGATTCTCGGATCACTGCTAGGGTTCGTCTACGTCGTGCGTCGGTAGAGAAGCAATCCCAATCAGGAAAAGCGGCTTCTGCGACCAGACGAGTACCCTATAGCCGACGGTGCAGGCACATTTTGTTCCTGCCGCTGTTTGATCTCGGCATGGAACACGAGACGCAGGAGTGGCGGCGCAAGAATTGTAGTCACTGCGGTCATGAGCACGACAATCGCGTACGTTGATTGATTAACGATTCCTGCCTGGAGCCCGACTAGCGCCACGATCAGGGCGACCTCTCCACGCGGGATCATACCCGTGCCAACCTGCAAGGCCATCCGCCAGCCCTGGCCGAGCAACGGCAAACCGCAGCCGAAGAGTTTCGAGATGATCGCGAGCAGCGAAATGACAATGGCCGCGATCAGGATGTCTCCCCTCAACAGGGAGACGTTCAGACGCGATCCGATAGCAAAGAAGAAGAAGGGTGCCAGAAATTCCGTAGTCCCGGCTACACGCAGGAGCAGGTTCCACTGTGGCGCATAGTCAGCGAATACCAGGCCCGCGAAGAACGCGCCGATAATCGCCGCCATGCCGATCTTGACTGCGAGCCAGGAGAGCAGTAAACAAATTGCCAGCGCGACTACCAGCGAGGCGTTTTGGATGGACAACTCTTCCACACCGGGGCCGATGCGCCGGACAATATGCGGGGCTATAAAAATCATGAACAGTGCGAAAGCCCCAGCTTCACCGATGAGCACTCCTATATGGAGCCAATTCACGCCACCGGATGCTAACCCACCAACCAGTGCCAGCAGCACCATTCCGAGAATGTCGTCGAAAACTGCTGCAGCCAGAATGATTTTTGCGGTTTGTGTTGAGAGGAGATGCAGGTCGGCGAAAACTCTGGCCGTAATGCCGACACTGGTCGCAACCATTGCCGCACCCACAAAGACGGCTTCGCTGCTGACGTTGCCGCGCAGCTTCATGTAGGCAAATCCGAGCAGAAATGGCGCTATGACTCCGGCGAGCGCGACGGTCGCGGATTTTCGTCCCACCCGAATCAGGTCGCCAGGACTAGTCTCTAGTCCCACGCTGAACAAGACGAAAATTGCGCCTAGCTCGGCCACAGACTGGATTGTGTCGCTGATCGGAATCCAGCCCAAGGCATAAGGGCCGAGCAGAGCTCCAGCAAGAATTTCGCCGAGCACCGAAGGTAGGCTGATACGCTCAAACAGCTCTCCGACCGCCTTTGCCGTGACAAAAATCACGAACAGTTCTAGCAGCAACGGTTCCGGGCCGGTAACGATGGTAGTTGCCATGTAGTCGCAGCATATGAAAAAGGCCAAGCTGCATGCAATAAAACTCGGGAGCTGGATTGAGCAGCTCACCCGATAATGAGAGCAATTCTTGTCGAGCCCACTCCGGGCGGGAGTGAAGCTCTAAAGCTAAAAGAAAAATGCCCCGGCTTTGCACCGGGTAGCCAGAATCGTCTGCGGGCATTAGAAAAAGAAAAGCCTCCTGCGTGCAATTGAATGCCAGTGTCGCAGAAGGCTTCGCTACAGGGGGCACCGTGCCCAAAAAGGCAGGACGATTGGGGCAATGCAAGAAGCTCTCGCCAGTGTCTCGCCACAATCCCCTCGCCCTATGCTTGGTTCGATGGATCGTGCGGCATTACCTGTTGGCCGTAGAAAAGCCTAAATCGAGAGCACGCAAACAGCGGGCCGCTCTGCTTATTTGCCCCTTGCTGTTTGTAGACGCTGCTCTTTTTCTTCGAGCAGGCGATTGATTTCCGAGGATTCGATGCGGCAGTTTGGCGTTTATTGGCTGCTTTCTAAGAGGCAGGAACAGGCCGTTGCCCGCCTTAAATACGACGTAAAACTAACGTCCCGCCGTCATGGAATGTTGAGAGTCACTGACACGTCCTGACCCATCTTTTTTCTTGTGCTGCTCTTCGAGTGCATGGGTCAACGCCTCTATGATCTCCAACAATTTTTGAGGATCGTTTTCTTGTGCGGCTTCTTCCGCGAGAATCCGCCATTCTGCGTTGTGGGGCACGATTGTACCCCTTTCTGGTCACCCGACTGGGAGATGATCTTCTATTGATCTGATTAAGGTGCGTCGGACACTGAAAAGATAAGCGAATTGTAAACCCATAAAAAATTAACGTATGTACGGTAGCGTACCCGACTGGCGTTTGTTGGCGCTTGCTTCGTATTCCGCGTAGTTCTACGCTGTAGCAGTAAGACAAGCAGCCCTGCCCTCAGACCGTGCAAATTGCCAGTTTGAGGGCAGAGCTGTTTATCGTAAATCAAACCACCGCCTGAATCCCTTCCGTGAAACGTCCTGAGTCACCTTCTACATTTCGACTATCGGGCGGCACTCCGCGATATCTGCATATCCAAGCTCAATCGCTTCTGCCGACGCTGTATATGGCCTCAGCATGGTTTTGTGGAAATACATGACTGCGTGGCAGGGCAGAACGCAAGTCAGCTTGAAATCTCCACGTTTGCTGTCGTAATGAATGTGAGCGGACTTGCCCAAACGCGAGATGAAATACACAGTTCTGCATCTCTCGCACAAAATGCCGATACTGACTGGCATAGCCAAATTATCGCATCAGTACGTGCGTCCGCTTTGACCTGCGGCGCAGTGGCTACGCAAACGTAACTAGGGAGCGAAGCCTTTTTCTTTCTTTAGTCGTTCTTTAGTCTTTCTTGTGCTTGCCGCAACTCTTTGCAATACGAGCACTCCGGGTCAGAGCAATAGGGTGACCCTGCCGATTTTGGTTGCTTGTGCGGTTGCGGAACGGGCTGGCTTGCCATATGCCCTCCATCGAACCAGGTAAGTAGAACTTCACCGCATTAACCCCCGGCTCATGCGAAAGTTGCGCCGCCATTCAAAACCCGTTGTGAGTGATATGGCGATGTTTCTCCAACAATCGCTGTCTTTCCTCCCTGAACGAAAAATCACGATGTGCGCCGCAGCAGTTCGCCTGTCACTGGATTCTTGAACGTGTTTTCGTCCACGTAATTGAGGGGAGTCCCGTCTTCCAATCGGGCACTTTTCAATCCAGGTATAGAACTGGAACCTGCAAATGAAGAGGTATCAATTCTCTCCGGTTCGATAAAGGCTCGGTATTTTGAACCGTCCGTCCCCGTTAGCCAAATTGTTGAACTCATCTGTTCTCCCTGGCCTTTCATTGTTCCTAGTCACCAAACGTATGGTTCACTTTGTCCCTGACTGCTTGACCACGGTTGGGCTTCAAATATCGCATTGTAGATTCAATGTCCGTGTGTCCCATCCAACTCTGCACCGTGCGTAAATCCACGCCTGCCCACAAATGCCACGTTGCAAATGTCGCTCTGAATTTGTGAAGCCAGAAGTGTTTAGAGTCTAATTCTGCTCGGTTTGCGATTGCTTTGCAGCAGTCTAGGAAATCCAATTTTGGCTTGCATCCAGCGGTCGGAAATACCAGCATGCAGGTCTTGTCAGACTTCGCTTTCCAGGTTTTCAACTGTCGCACAAGTTTGTCAGGAATGGGAATCTCGCGTTCCTTGTACGCCTTCGGCGTCCATCCGTGGTCGGGCTTGTGTGTGACTTTCACGGCTGCACGGTTAATATTTACGTCCGACCAGTACGTGTGCATCGCTTCCTGCTCACGCATTCCCGTCATCAGAAAAAACTCGAACCACGTTCGTTCTTCGTCGTCACAGGCCGCAAAGAATTTATCCAAATCCTCCTTCTCGTAAATCTCAGGCTCCTCTTCAGTGAATCGCGGCCAATCATTTTTGCCGACCAGCCCGCGAATACCTTGCGCCTTCAGGAACGTCATCACGATTTCAAACTTGTTGTAGACGCTGCGAGGAGCTTGCCGCTTGCTGTCACGAAGAAAAGCAATGAATTTGAGCAAATCTCTGCGTTCAATATCGTGCACGTAAAGCTTGTGGCAACTTTCCTGGAGATATTTCAGAGCAGTGTTGTATGCAGAAAAGCTTCTGGGTTTTTTGGTGAGTTTAGTCTCTTCGAGGAATTCCTTAATCGCATCCAGGAGTGGCGTGTGTCCGTTCTTGCTTATGTCGGAGACAACGGCAACACCGTTGTTGACGGCATTCAATTCAGCTTCTTTACGGAGTCTCCGCGCTGTTGCGTCCGCCGCATCTTTGCCGACCGATTGACGCTTACGGTTTGCGCCCTCCCGCCACTCAATGTAGTACGCACCTTCGGGGTGGCGTTCCTCTCTTTCGTTCACGAGCACGTAATCTGGTTTGACACGACCATTAGCGGAAAAGACCACAGGGCAATAGCGCAGTCCTTTCTCTGTCTGGACTCGTTTGGTGACATTTACTTCGCGGTTCATCGGTGACCCTTCCTGAGTTGGTATCAGTGTAGGTATCACCACGATGTAAGTGCCAGATTACAAAGGTAATGGCGGAGAGGGTGGGATTTGAACCCACGATACCCGTTAAGGTATGTCCGCTTTCGAGTAGGCCCGTAATCGGCCTTTAACCGATTTTGATTCAAGGGCTTGGATTTTTGAAGGGTGCAGGAAGGGTGCAAAATAAAAATTGTTTTGCATTCTTCTTCGCGCGAAATCTTCGAAAGTACGGCCCGGATGAGTGCATGACAGCGCTTCTCTCGGCCTGGGTAGCAGGTTCTCGGTGGCGTGATTTGCGCGAAACCGAGAACTGAGCCATATTCCAGCGCGGAGAGAAGGCTGGAATGGCACGTGGACGTTCGCGCTATCAACGAGGCCGGGTAATTTCGACCGAAGCCGGCGGCTGGGAGATCTACCACAACGTTTATCTCACCGATCCAAAAACCGGCAAGCCCAGGCGTCATCATCGCAGCCGGGTAGTTGGCTATCCACCGAAAATGCGCAAGGCCGAAGCCGAGTCGATCCTGGCGGCGGAACTCGCGGCCGTCAACGGCGGTCCGGTGGCCCGTGTGGCCGACGGCACCATCACGCTCGGCGAGTGGATGCGCAACTTCTATATTCCCATGCGCGGCGCCAACTGGCGCCAGGCCACGCGCCGAAGCAACGACGGCTACCTGAAAAAGCAAATCTATCCCCGCCTCGAGCACATGGCGCTCAAAGACATCACGAAATTCCAAGTGCAGATGCTGCTCAACCAGCTGGCCGCTGAAGGTTATTCCTACAACGTCGTCTACCACGTGCGCGACCTCATCAAGGCGGCCCTCGCCGAAGCCCTCGACCAGGATGTTCTCGAACGCAACGTGGCGCGCAAAACCGTGATCCCGGAGATCGCGGAGCGGGAAAAACCGGTTCTGCCGGTTGAGTGGTACGCCAAACTGCTTGCCGGTCTCGAGACGGCGCGCGACCGCGCCATTTTTCTGATCGCCTGCTTTTGCGCCCTGCGGCCCAGCGAACTGTTTGGTTTAACCTGGGATTCTCACCAGGGCAACGTGTTCGTGATTGTCAACACGGCATGGCGCGGCCGGCTGCAACGCAAGAAGATCAAGCGCAAAAACCGTTTCGGCCAGACCAACTTTCGCCTGGTCGCCATTCCCGAGGCGGTGGGATGGGCCATCGAACAGTGGCGGGCCCGAGGTGTGGGCGCCGCTCCCGATGCACTGATGTTCCCGGGAACCCGGGCCCGAGGTCGCGGCACGCTCGACACCCCCATGTTTCCCGACAACTGGCAGCGCCTGCGTCTCTATCCGATTGCCAAGAAGCTGGGCATCCCGTTCCACCCGACCTTTCAGGTGCTGCGCCGGAGCTTTTCCACCCACGGCAAGAAAGAGGCGCATCCCACCGAAATGCAAGCACAACTGGGGCACAGCGACGTCAGAACAACGCTGAACATCTACACCCAGACGGTTGGTCCGGAGGTGATCCAAATGGTGAATGAAGTAACCAATCGCATCCTGGGCTTGAAGCAGAATGGCAATGAAGCAGTGCATTGAGAGGCTCTACAGTCCGGAGCACCTGATAAAATGCGTGTATCCACTGGTGCAAACCGGGCGGCACGGAGAGATGGCCGAGTGGCTGAAGGCGCGCGCCTCGAAAGCGTGTATACCTTTACGGGTATCGGGGGTTCGAATCCCTCTCTCTCCGCCA